>LGVF01112609.1_pt1 | contig 11219 bp, 13 predicted proteins | sample 469901 | NCBI WGS metagenome assembly LGVF01 (sample SAMN03893561, study PRJNA290197) | marine sediment metagenome | material: sediment; isolation source: combined push core samples #3730, #5133, and #5579 collected at Hydrate Ridge | place: Pacific Ocean: Hydrate Ridge | reverse complement strand
ATCTACCGATCAGCTGCTTACGCTGCCTGATCGACAATAACGTTTTTGCGAATGCATCAAATTTGCCGCGCCAGAAAAATCCCGAAACCGGCAAACGCAACAGACAGAAGAACATTCAACAAAACATTCACCCCAGCCGCGATCAGACTGCCATCTTCGAGCAGCCGCAACGTTTCATAGGAAAAAGTCGAAAATGTAGTGAATCCCCCCATAAAGCCCGCTGCAATACCCATCCGCAAATCGGCCGGCAATAAAGCACTGCGCAAGCCTCCCTCCATAATCAGACCGAGGAAAAGGGAACCGATGGCATTAACTGCCAGGGTGCCGTAAGGCAACCCTTTGCCGATCAAAGCGTAAACCCAGCCGGAAACCAGAAACCGCGAGAGGCAACCCAGCGAACCGAACACTGCGATATAAAGCAAGTGCATGAAGATCTCCGGTGAGCATCCAACAGACACAGACCAAATCGGTGCAATCACATAAAAAATGCCGGTCAAAAAGTACTATATTATTATATGCCCCCTGCATAGTGTCAACGCGCATTTGAACGTCTCGTCTCCTGAAATCCTTACCCATCGGCACAGAAAATCAGCAGAGCTGAACGGGCCACCGTTATTACTGACCAAACGAGGGGATAAACAGCCGATATTAATGTTTTTGCTTGCACCATTAAATATGGTTTGTTATATATATTGGCACTCAACCAAACGGAGTGCCAAAACCATCCAAAACCAGCCCCTACTAGGGAGGCCCTTGCAATGAGTACCCTCTACCTACCAGCCGTTACTGACACCCTCGATCTATATATCGCCCAAATCAAAAAGTTCGACCTGCTTAGCCGCGAGGAAGAATACCGCCTGGCCACCGCCTACCGGAATCTGGGCGACCGACAATCCGCCCAAAGCCTGATTTGTGCCAACCTGCGTTTCGTGGTCAAAATTGCTCATGAATACCGAGGATATGGCCTGAGAATTCTGGACCTCATCCAAGAAGGCAACATCGGCATGATGATGGCCCTGAGAAAGTTCGATCCGGAGCGCGGACTCAAGTTCATTACCTATGCCGTATGGTGGATTCGAGCCTACATCAACAATTTCATCATGAAAAGCTGGTCCCTGGTAAAAATCGGCACCACTCAGGCACAGAAGAAACTCTTTTTCAAACTCAATCAAACCCGCCGAGCCCTACGCCGCCTAAGTGGTCGCGAAGACTCTCAGGACATCGCCAATGAACTAGCAGTACGTGACGATGAGGTTGAAGAAATGGCGCTGCGCATGGCCGCCCGTGATGCGTCTCTCAGTCTGGAACTGACCGAAGGCAGCGGCTATACCCTCCTCGACTCCCTAGCCGATGAGCGTGACAACCAGGAGCAACTGCTGCTAGAACATGAAGAGACACGGATTCTTTCGACCCAGGTAAAAAAGGCCTTGGCGGTACTCAAAGATCGCGAACGCCACATCGTTCAGCAACGTATTCTCTGCGACCCTCCCCAGACCCTGCAGGAACTTGCAGACCATTATGGCATCAGTCGTGAGCGGATTCGTCAGATCGAAAAAAGCGCTCTGGAGAAACTCAAGGGGCAGCTCATCGTCACCCATAACTGAATCAACTTGGCGCCTCTACGATCAAAGGCTGTTTGATTGACAAACAACAGCAAATCCCTTAACCTCTACGGCAGCTTTTATCCAACTTCCATCCTTGAGGTTCTAGATATAATGAAACTGGCTCTTTTGTGCGTTTTGCTTCCCTCTTTTTTGCTTACCGCCTGCATTGGCGGAGGAACTCCCAAACCCAAAAATGCAGAAGATTACTATCTCCAGGGCAAGGTTCAATTTGATGATGGCAACTACATGGAGGCCATCACCTCCTTGGAAAAAGCTCGCAAAATCTTCGAATCGGCAGAGATCAACACCAAAGCCGAACTGCTGTTAGCCGACACCCATTTTGCTTCAAAGGACTATCCCGAATCTGCCGGTGCCTACGAAAGCTTTCTCAAGCAGCATCCGGGTCATCCTGAAACAGCCCGGGTATTGAGTTCCCTCGGCAAGTCTTATTTCAATCAAATTCTGGCCATTGACCGCGATCAGACGGCAACCCGCAATAGCATTGTCACCTTTGAAAGCCTACAACGGCTCTATCCTGACGACTGGCGGGCCAAAGAAGCCCCGGAGATCATTCGCTATTGCCGTGACCATCTGGCCCAACACGAACTTTACGTAGGCCGCTTTTACCTTAAAACCGGCGAGCATCGCTCGGCCATCAACCGGCTCAGTGCAATTTACGAAAGCTTCCCGGACTTTTCCGGCCTGGATCAGGTCGGGCTCTACCTTGGGCAGGCTTATCTGGATAACGGCCACCCCACCTTGGCGGTCAAAACCCTGGAAAAATTGCTGCACGATTATCCCAACAGCGAATATTACGCCGAGGCAGAGAAACTGCTGCGCCAGGAACTCTGATTTTACCTCGCATAAAAACACGGCTCCGTGCCTTGCCGGGTTTTCCCTTGACGACTGTATACAGCGCTTTATATAGTCTGGCATCGCCGTAAACAACCCGCCGCAATTTTCGGGCAGTTCACCGACACGCGGCCCGATCGGGCCATTAGATCCCCCGTCGCAAGTCCTGAATATTCGCCCTACCAACACCAACAAGTTGCGCGACCATGCTCCAGGCACAATGGTCCTAAGACATATGGCGGCAGCAGAGCAACCCGAAAAATCAGATCGAGGAGTAGAACCATGTCCACCCTAGAAAACCGCATCGGCTGTCCCATTCTGCGTAAGCGGGTCAAGACCGTCGAGGAGACTATACCGCTGTTCAAGAACGGCATGAATCTGGGCTGGTCGGGTTTCACCCCCGTCGGCTACCCTAAGGCAATCCCCAAGGCGTTGGCCGATCATGTCGAAGCCAACAATCTGCAGGGAAAACTACGCTTCAACCTGCTGATCGGCGCTTCCGTCGGTACCGAAACTGAGGACCGCTGGGCTTCCCTCGACATGATCTCTCGACGTTGGCCCTACCAGAGCGGCAAAAATATTCAGAAGGGCATCAACAGCGGACGAATCCGCATGAACGACAAACATCTGTCGATGTTTGCTCAGGACCTGATGTACGGTTTTTACACCAAAGACCTGGGGGGCAAGCTCGACCTCGGCATTATCGAAGCATCGGCTATCACTCCCGAAGGCCACATTATTCTAGCCGGTTCCGTCGGCATCGCCAGCGAAATCATCCAGACGGCGGAACGGCTGATCATTGAGCTCAACACGGCCATCCCCTCCCATGAGGGGCTGCACGATATTGTCATCCCGGACCTGCCGCCAAACCGCCAGCCGTTCCTCATCAGCAAAGTCAGCGACCGCATAGGCACCACCTACGTACCTTGCGATCCGAGCAAAGTAGTAGCTATCGTCGAATCGCGCGAACCCGACAACGGTCGGGCTCTGGGCGCAACCGATGATATTTCCGAACGAATCGCCGGCCACATACTTGACTTCCTCGGCGCAGAGGTCAAAGCTGGACGCCTGCCGGCCAACCTGCTGCCCCTGCAATCGGGAGTCGGTAACATTGCCAACGCAGTAGTCGGCGGCCTGGTCAACGGCCCCTTTTCCGACCTGACCGTCTACACCGAGGTCCTGCAAGACACCATGCTCGACTTTTTTGATTCGGGCAAGCTGCAGTTCGCTTCGGCGACCTCCCTATCCTTTTCCGAAAAAGGCTTTCAGCGTCTTTACGAGAACTGGGACGAATACACCAGCAAGATCGTGCTTCGACCGCAGCAGCTGGCCAACAACCCTGAAATCATTCGTCGACTCGGTGTCATCGCCATGAACACACCGATCGAATTCGATATCTATGCCCATGCCAACTCAACCCTGGTCGGCGGTTCCCGCATGATCAACGGCATCGGCGGATCGGGCGATTTTCTGCGTAACGCCTTTCTTTCAATCATGCATTCGCCGTCGGTACGCCCCACCAAAACCGACCCGACCGGCATCAGCTGCGTAGTACCCATGGTTCCCCATGTTGACCACACGGAGCACGACCTCGATGTGCTGGTCACCGAGCAGGGGCTCGCCGACCTCCGTGGGCTCAGCCCCCGGGAACGGGCCCAACTGATCATCGACCGCTGCGCTCACCCCGACTACCAGCCGATCCTGCAGGACTATTTCGACCGGGCCAGCAGCGAATGCTTGGCCAATGGTTGCGGCCACGAACCGCACATACTCGAAAAGGTATTCCGCATGCAGCAGCATCTTGCTAACAACGGAACAATGAAAGTTCCCGATTGGGATTGACCGCCCACCGATCATTTCCAGTAAAGAAACAACGAAAAGAGCCCGTCCTGTAAAGGATGGGCTCTTTTCATTTTCTATTAGCAACTAGGGGGGGGGTAATTCAACTAGCAGTATCGCTCGATCATTCCTGCCCCACCATCCACTGTTCGACATGTTTGTAAACCATGACCTTGCCCTTTAGCAACTCCCGATAGGTGCACGCAAAGCGCTCCAAATGTTCCCTTTCAGCCACTAGCTCTACAAACATCACCAGACGACCGTTGGCATGATCCGGCTGTATCGTTTCGATGTCACCCCGGCCGGTAAATCCATAATGGGTGCTGTGGGAGGTGGCGTTCAGAATACCGTCCTGCTTAGCTAAGTCGATGATGTGCTGAGCGAGGGAACGCCGCGGCAGAAAATTCAGCCATCCCCGGGACGGCATGCGGTCCTTTCGGGCCAGATAGATAGAGAGGTGGCCGATTTCTCTGGAATCGATGTGCCGCTTAAAAGTCATTCTGTCCCTTTGAGTTTAAACAGTCGATCAAAAAGTCCGGTGCGCCCGTCCCGAACATTGCGTAAGGAAGTCTGGTCGTCGTACTGCAAATGATTGCCTTTGGCGATGCCAACCCGTTGCGAAAGATAGATCCCCGAGTGACCGCTGAACAGATAGGAGAAGAAACAGGCTATGGCAAAATATATCAGATATTGAGAGCCAAACAGCTCTACCCCCATAATAGTGCAGGCCAATGGCGTGTTGGTGGCACCGGCAAAGACGGCAACAAAGCCAATCCCGGCCAACAGATCGATAGGCACCCCGAGCAGGTTGGCCAAAGCCGCCCCCAAGGTAGCACCAACAAAAAATAGCGGTGTCACCTCGCCACCCTTAAAGCCGCTACTCAGGGTGATGGCGGTCAGCAGCAGTTTCCAGAACCAACTCCAGGGGGTTGCGCCACCAGCGACAAAGGCGTTAACGATGGAAATCCCTTCGCCACTGGCGGTGGTAACGCCAATACCGAGATAGTCCCGGGTGCCGAGCAGCCAACTGATTCCCAAAACCAGGGCGGCGCCAACTACCGGCCGCAGCCAATAGATGGAGATAAAACGCTTGAAAAGTTTTTGAAAGGTATGGGTCAGCTCGGCGAAGAAAAATCCAGCTAAGCCGAACGCTACCGACGCTAGAATGATCTTCCCCGCTAGAAGCGGATCGATGCGGAACATGGGCTGGGCGACTTCCATGGCCACACCACTGATATGATAAGTGATATGACCAATACCCCAGGCGGTGCAAAAAAAGTCGCCCAGTATGCTACCCATCAAACAAGGGATGAGAGCATTATAGCGCATCTTTCCCATGGCCAGCACTTCCAGAGCAAAGACCGCTCCGGTCAGCGGAGTGCCGAACACCGCACCGAAACCGGCAGCAACTCCGGCCGAAAGCAGTATGCGAGTGTCTCCCTGGTTAAGCTTAAACAGGCGGACGAACACCTGAGCGATGCTACCGCCCATCTGTACTGCGGTACCTTCTCGGCCGGCTGATCCGCCGAACAGGTGAGTGACTACCGTACCCAGCAACACAAGGGGGGTCATGCGTTTCGGAATGCCGCCACCCGGTTGATGGATCTGTTCCATGACCAGATTATTGCCCCCTACGGCGTTTTTGCCGAAGCGAGTATAACTAGTGACGATGGCAATGCCGGCCAGGGGAAGAAGAAAGACCAGCCAGGGGTTTTCCCAACGCAGAACCGTCGCCCCGTGCAACATCCAGAGGAACAACGCCACGGCTGAGCCAACCAGAGCGGCCATCGGCAGAACGATAAAAAACCAGCGAACTACATATGTGCCCAGCGAAAGATGTTCTTTAATGTCCCAACGTATCGGCATAACAGCTTCGATTCTCCATTGAAGCAGCCAGGGCCCTCCTGCTTCATAACCTCTTGGCCAAACATCACCAGAATTTCCCCCAGATTATGGCCAAAAGGCCTACGCATAAAATGTTTACTTAGGCTTAAAAACGCAGGTTTATTCAGCCGAGGCAAGGGAACAGACATTTGCGCAACGAGCTAACCCTCCTCGCCGCACTAATAAAGCAGAAATCCCCAGGCGACCTGTAGAGAAGAAACTCCGGACATTCCGAGCAAACAACAAGCCCACAACTTGATGTCGCCACTGGAAAAAACCTGTTTCCAAACGGGAATTAGGTTACCCCACGACCGAGAAGAATGGCAAGGCCAATCGGCGCTGAACTCAGCACCATTGGGAGGCGACAAGCCTTTTTCCTGGTACCTACATTCACTTCGAAAAGATTAATTCACCAAAATCACTTTTTCTTCCGTCCCCGGGGATGAGCCCGGTCGTAAACATCCATCAAATGATCAAGGCTGACCTGGGTGTACTTCTGGGTCGTGGAAAGGGAGGCATGGCCGAGCAGTTCCTGTATGGCGCGCAGGTCAGCTCCGCCATCGAGCAGATGGGTGGCAAAGGAATGACGCAGGCTATGGGGAGTGGCATCCTTGACCAAACCGGCTTTAAGCAACAGCTGCTTAAAGTTACGCTCGATACTGCGGGCACTTAAGCGACCACGGCGATAGTTGAGAAACAGAGCGTCGTGATCTTGTGCCTCGTCGCGCACATCCAAGTAACGCTCCAGGGCTGCACGAGCCTGGCGGCCAAGGGGTACCAGCCGTTCCTTACTTCCCTTGCCCAGCACCCGAACCAGATCCTGTTCCAAATCAACACTGTCGACATTGAGGGCTGCCAACTCGCCGACCCGCAGACCACAGGAATAAAAAACCTCGAGGATAGCTCGGTCACGGCATACCAGCAGTTCCGAGCCCCCCTGCTGTTCAATGAGAGCAAAAACTTCATCGACGGTCAGGGTCTTGGGCAGATACTTTTCCTGCCGCGGGGTGGCGATCAGCTCCCCGGGGTTGGAGGTCAACACCCCCTGACGAACCAGATAAGCGAAAAAGCTTCGCAGGGCGGAGAGTTTGCGAGCGATGGTCGAACGACTGTTTTTACGATGCAAGCAGGCCAAATAGCGGCGCAAGACCAGGGTATCAACTTCCGTCATCCTTAAGGCGGGCGTTGAATCCTGCTGCAAAAAGGACTGAAACTCTTCTAGATCCTGACGATAGGCCCGCAGGGTATGGGCGGACAAGTTCCTTTCAACGGTGAGGTGTTGCTCAAAGTCGGTCATCAACTGTTGCATAGAATCCCTCGGCAATAGGCCGTTCAAAAACCCTAGAAAAACTTCAGCCGAAGCTGCCACCAAAGCCGTTGACGCCTCTCGATGAGCATGCAATAATGCCCCTTTTGAGGAGGGACATTGGCCACTTTTTTCAGCCTATTAGCTCTGTTTGTTGGTGCCGTGGCAGCGGTGGTGAGTCTAACCTTCGCCATGGCCTGGTACGAATACGCCAATCGCGATCCGCAGTTGCTGGAAAATCGCCTGGCGCCGCGCCGTCTGCTGTTTGCCACGGCCCTGATCGCGGTTGAAACTGCCTGTCTGATCCTGACCATCCTACTGCAGCCTCTCGGCTGGCTCAACCGTAAAGAAAACATTTCCTCCGAACAGCAGCCCATCATTCTGCTGCACGGCCTGTTTCAATCCCCTGCCTGCTGGTTGTGGCTCAAGCTTTGCCTGCGCCGCCGAGGGTTTTCAGCCGTGTATACCATCGCCCTGCCACCTTGGAAAGACGTGGAGATTCTTACCGAACGGCTGGCTAAGCGAGTAGATGAACTGCGTCAAGCCAACGGCCTACAGAAGGCCCACCTGATCGGCCATTCCATGGGCGGCATCATCGCCCGCAACTACCTGCAGATTCGCGGTGGCGCTCACAAGATCGACCGCTGCCTGCTGATCGCCACCCCCAACGGCGGCTCCAAGCTGGCCCCCTTCGCCCTCTCCTCCCTGGGAAAGCTGCTCATGCCGGGCTCTGCTTTTCTGCAACGCCTGGCCACAACACCCTTGCCAGCCGAAGCCCGCATCAGCACTATCTACAGCCGCCACGACAACATGGTATTGCCCTATGAACATGCCCGACTCGACGGTGCACACAACATTGAATTGACCGGCAGCGGCCACACCAGCCTGCTGTTTCGCCGCCGGGTTCTGCACAGTATCGTCGAACTGTTAAAGGAGGAGCGCCTATGACGACCATCGATATCGTTTCCCGGCAACGGGTGGAGATGATCGACATCACCAGCGAAGTCTGCCGAATCATCACCGCCAGCGGCATCGACTCGGGTCTGGCCCTGCTGCAGGTACCACACACCACTGCTGCGATCACCATCAACGAAAACGCCGATCCCGATGTGATCCGTGACATCACGATGGAGCTGAACAAGGTGATCCCCTTTGAAGACCGTTATCAGCACGGCGAAGGCAATAGCGCTGCCCACATCAAGAGTTCTCTGGTCGGTGCCGGAGAGCTGCTGATCATCGAAGACGGCCGGCCAGTGCTCGGCACCTGGCAGGGGATCTACTTCTGCGAATTTGACGGCCCACGGCAGCGGAAAATACATATCAAGGTACTGGCCGGATGAAAACCCAGGTGATACTCGGCCGTTGCTCCAGTTATCAGCGGGCCGAGGTGGAAAAAGCGCTGGAGATCCTGCTAGTGCCGGCAGGAGGCATGGCCGCCTTCGTCAGCCCCGGCCAACGGGTACTACTCAAGCCGAATATGCTAGCAGGCAAAGAACCGGATTTGGCGGTCACCACCCATCCGGAAATCGTGCGGGCCGTGATCCGCCTGGTGCAGAAAGCCGGCGGCAAGGTAATGGTTGGCGATTCGCCCGGGATCGGTAGCCCGTTGCAGGTAGCCAGGCGCTGCGGCATCCTGACCGTGATCGAAGAAACAGGGGCGGAATTCGCCCCCTTCAGCGAATCAGTGCCCATCCGGCCACAGGGCTCAACCTTTCACCAGCTTGAGATTGCCCGCGACATCCTCGACGCCGATGTGATCATCAACCTGCCCAAACTCAAAACCCACCAGATGATGGGTTTGACCTGCGGAGTAAAAAATCTGTTTGGTGCCGTGGTCGGCATGCGCAAACCGCGGCTGCATCTGCAGGCCGGGGCCGACAAGGCCTTTTTTGCCCTGATGCTGCTGGAACTGGCCGAGCACATCGCTCCGAGCCTGACCATCGTCGACGCGGTCACCGCCATGGAAGGGGACGGCCCCGGCAGCGGTGACCCCGTCCACATAGGTGCCCTGCTGGCCAGCCGCAGCCCCTTGGCCCTCGACACGGTAGCCTGCGAACTAGTCGGGATGCGCCAGCAGGAGGTCTGGACCCAGCGAGTGGCGGCAGCCAGCCATCGCCAGGGCAGCCAGCTAAACCAGGTCGAGCTCAGCGGTACGCCCCTGGAGGACTTGCGCTGTGCCCGCTTTCGCCCGTCAAAAACCACCGACATCAATTTTGGCTTGCCAAACTGGCTGCGAGCCCCGCTCAAACAGTCTCTCAGCGCCCGACCGCAAGTTGACCCCCAGCGCTGTGCCCTTTGCAACCTGTGCGTCAAACACTGCCCGCCGCAGATCATGGAGATAAACAAGGGGCGCTTGCATATCGACTATCACCGTTGCATCGGCTGTTTCTGCTGCCAGGAGCTCTGCCCCCATGGCGCTCTGCAAACCCGCCAGGGTCTGCTACTGCGCCTGGGGCGCTTCCTGCAGCGGCGCTGAATGGTCCCTTCCCACCAGAGAGGATTCGCCATGAAACGTATCATCCTGGCCCACCTGCTTGTCGGCATGACCCTGTTACTAACCTCCTGCGCTAGCATGCGACCGGCAGCGCCAGAAGTCAGCCTGCTTGGCCTGCAGCTTGAAAACCTGACCCTCAGCCATGCTATTTTGAGTGCGGACCTGAGCCTGTACAACCCCAATGACTTTCCTCTGGATATCCAACGAGCTGTCTACTCCCTGACCCTGCAGGATATTCAAGTGGCTCGTGGCCAAGCGACGGAGAAGCTGCACATCGCCGCCCATGAGACCGGGGCCCTGACCCTGCGCCTGTCGAGCAGCTACCTCAACCTGCTACGCATTGGACGCAACAGTCAGCAGCAAGACATTCCCTTTTCTATCGACGGCCAGGTCACCCTGGGCGGCTTTGGGGTGTTATCCCGCACCGTGAGCTTTAAGGAAGAGGGAATCATTCCTCTGTCGGCCTTCTTGACCCTCAACCCGTAGCCCGGATCGTCCACAACCGACGGATCGATAGGCGTCTCCCTTCAACCCCAGCCAAAGGAGTACCCATATGGCCACAAAACCACTGACAGTAATCGCCATACTTAAAGCCAAACCAGGCAAAGAAGAGCTCCTGAAACAAGAAATTGTCGGCTGCATCGCCCCGACCCGAGCCGAACCGGGCTGCATCAATTACGACCTGCATCAATCGCTGGACGACCGTGCCTGTTTCACCCTGTATGAGAACTGGCGCAGCAAGGAAGATCTCGACCAGCATCTGCAGATGCCCTACCTGCAGGCGCTGCTCGGCAAGGCCGAGGAGCTACTGGCTACGGCGCCGGACATCCAGCTAATGGAACGCATCGGCTGAACTGAAAAAGAGGAAATCGAAACCGAGGGGAAAGCTGCCAGGGGCGACCGCCAGGTCGCCCTTAGTGCTTGTTGGGATACTGCTCTTTGACGTGCAGCTTATTTTGCAGTTCGAGAATATTAATGTAGCGAGCGACAGGGATGGCCTTATTTTTCATGACACCGCCTCGATCAGAATACGTGCCCTGCTTTTGAAGCTCTTTCTTAAAATTTTATCTGAATTACCCGGATTGGGTAAACTACCGCCCCGCAGCAAAAAGAGCCCTCCAGGAACCGGGATAGGCAAGACACTCATCTGGGAAGAAAGAAAAGAGAGAGAGAGAGGGGGGGGGCATCAACCGTTTAGAACACGGCGAGCCTGCTCCAGGGTCACCCCCCGGGCCAAGAG
>LGVF01101711.1_pt2 | contig 11244 bp, 10 predicted proteins | sample 469901 | NCBI WGS metagenome assembly LGVF01 (sample SAMN03893561, study PRJNA290197) | marine sediment metagenome | material: sediment; isolation source: combined push core samples #3730, #5133, and #5579 collected at Hydrate Ridge | place: Pacific Ocean: Hydrate Ridge | reverse complement strand
AAAATAGAATTTACAAAACCCTTTATTCATACAAAAGGAAGCGAAAAAAGATAAAAAAAACGACTCCAGTTAAATATTGGAATCGCATTAATTGCTTAGATGAATAATCATCATTATTTATGTAGTATTATGGTTTAATTATTTTGGATTCCCTTATCTTTGTTGTTAATTTTAATATTATGCACTAAAAGTTGTATTTCTTCTAATTCAAAATCATTGGCAAAGTAAAATTGTTGTAGCCCTTCATCATCACCAAATACCGCACCCAAGATTTTTAGTATGTGATTTTCCTCACAATATTTCTTAAGTTCATCAAGAAGTTTTGTTCCATAACCCATGCTTCTATGGTTTTTAGAAATATGAATTTCATTAAGCCATATATACTTTCCGCCTGTCTCGATTCCCCACGATTCATTGAAAAAAGTAAATCCTACATACTCATCATCAACTTCAAGAGCCAATAAACGGGCGTTACTTTCAGAATTAAGTGCAGTCATAAGAATCATTGATATCTCAGAAACAGTTCTATTTGTTCCAATGTGGTTCATCTGCTCTTTAACCAACAACGCCAACTCATCAAGTCCTGATTATGTCAGTAAACTCTTTGAAAACTCTTATCTTCATCATAAACTCCTTAAACAATATAAACGCGTGAATTCTAAACCAAATTGGAATTACCTTTTTTGTGATACTATGAAAAGACTTCATATCAAATAAAGAAGTCAACACATTTAGTTTCCGTTTTCTAAGTAGACATATATTATATTTTTACTTATTTTTTATTTAAACATATGCATTATTCCTGAAATCGATACCGCACTATACATGAGCAGCAGCCCCATTGCAATATTGAATGGACGATGGTAATCACTTAAGAATTTTTTAAATCCCGATCCAAATAGAGCCCATAATGCCAATGAAGAGAACCCCGTAACAGCTAAAAATGCAGAGAACATAATTAGTTGAAAATGACTGTTATAATAAGGAACTACGAAGTTTGAAGTTACTGTAACAGCATATAATAAAAATTTCGGATTAATAAATTGTAATAATACTCCTGTTGTGAAATTTAAAGATCCTTTTTTATCATTATCACCACTTGGTTTTGATTTCATTATTTTTATTGCAAGGTAAACCATATATGCAGCTCCAATGATTCCCATTACAGTTTTTATTCGTGGAATCAGATTGAAAAGCAAAAGGTTGAAATAGCAACTTGATAAGACCAAGAAAAAACCTCCTGTTAAAACTCCAAACATGAAGCGTAGAGTTTGCTTGAATCCATATTGACTGGCATTAGCCATGGACATGATATTATTTGGTCCAGGTGTATATGTGACAACAATAACATAAGATAAAAATGCAGCTAGATTAAACATATCGACCTCCTACAAAGTGTTATATTCACACATAAGTATCCTGTGAATTTTTTGGAATTTTCCAGCATATTGTTGACCTCAACAAAATGATCGAAAACATTAGTATTGCTCTATTCTATCATATGCAGCCATAAAACTTCCACTTCTATGTTTCAAATCTTATTAGCTTGTTGGAATATTTGAAATCCGAATCGACAATATCAGTAATACTAATTTGATTTCTTCCATTTTCCTTTGCTTTATACAATTCATGATCTGCTTCATCAATCACTTTATTGATATTGCAATTATTGATAAGTCCTATTTTACCACCTATGCTAACAGTTACATAATGAGAGTCATCCTTTCCTGAATAAGCTAATTTCAAATTTTCAATTGATTTCCTGATGCTTTCACCAATATCAACCGCCTCATTCATATCATTCACTCTCATGAAACATAAGAATTCTTCCCCGCCAAATCTCCCTACAAAATAGTCTTTGTATGGTAAAGATTTTAGACTGTCGGATATCATTTTAAGACAAGTATCGCCTTGAAGGTGTCCCCACGAGTCATTATATTTTTTAAAATAATCTATATCGATAATATAAACTACGTTTAAGTAATCAACTCTTTCATTAAGTATTTTAGAAAACATTTTCTTAATGCCTCTTCTATTGTAAATTTGAGTGAGTTCATCAATAATATTTTCTTTCATAAGTGATGAATTTTTCTTTTTAATCCTTTTAAGTTCATTATTCGAATAACATACGTCTCTTTCGAGTTTTTCACTTAATTTTTTAAATTTTAGATTTTCACTTTTTTCTTTATAATAATTAAATTCAATTGAAAGAATTTCAAGCTTTTTAGAAAGATTTGACGCTTCAACTTCTTTTTCTTTCATATGATATAATTTAAAATAATTTAAAGAGGTTTTGTACCCTTGATTTCTCTCATGATATTCTGCTAATAGTTTATATAGCAAACTGACTTTAGAATCAAGTCCCGTCTCTATTGCATGCTCTAATGCTTCTTTAAGATGTTTTAATGGACTGATTCCAATTGCATCGTCCAGTAAAGACAAGTTTATCAACAATTCAATTAAGTAGAATTTATTGTCTACTTTATTAAATTTTATAAGTGCTGAAATATAATACTCTTTAGCCAGATCGTATTTTTTTTCTATATACATTGCCCTTCNNATTGCCCTTCCAAGTTTCGTTTCTACTTCACCTTGGTTTATAATGCTTTTTTGATCTTTTGAAAGTTTATATGCTTTTTTTAAGTTAGATAACGATGCTTTATACTTCTTTTGAATAAAATATATTTCACCGATATTAAGATATATTGCAGAAGCGTTTAATTCCAAACTGTTTTCTAGCGATATTTTCAATGCTTGCTTATAATATTTTATCGCTTTCTCATTTTCTTTTGCTTCTCTATGAATTTCACCGATATTGTTTAAAATAGCGGATTCAAAATTTGGATCATTATTAAATTTCACCAGTTCCAAGGCTGTCATAAAATTTTTAAGTGCTTCAGTATAATCTCCATAATAGAAATAAATTATACCTATAATGTTTTTGGCTTTTAATATACCCAAAAAATCTTTTTTATCATTAAAAAGATCAAGTGCTTTAAATGCATAATCTAGGCCATTAGAATAATCCGACATAACTCTACAGGCATATGCCATTTGAAAGAGTGCATAACCTTTCTCTGATTTCAAATTATTTTTTTCAGCGATAGTCAATGCCATATAAGCCAATTTGTATGATTCCTTTGGATTTTCTAATGCAAGATTCTTAGATTCTAATATAAGAGCATCAATTTTGTTTTTTTTATCCAAAACATGACTTCCTTTTACGATAAATTTTATTTATTATCTCGAAAACACAGATATTTATTTTTTCCTTTTATACTCGTTTATCATAACATATTAACTACATATTTTGGGATTATTATAATAAAATAGCAGGTTTTTAAGTAATAATTAAACTTAAAACCCTGCTATGAATATCGATGTTCTGAAATTGTTAAATCACACATAGTTATAATGGCAATGCGTTTGCAATACACAATATAGTAAATGAAATCAAAAAGGTTAATCTTGATTATATCTATTGATTCCCGATATAAACGCGGTAATAGGTATTGCTAAAACAAGACCTATACTACCTGCTATGGCCCGTACAATTTCAGATGCCATAATATCCATATTAATAATTTCAACCAGTTCTAAATTGAATGCACTAAATAGAAGCAATAAATGTAGTGCTCCACCTGTATAGGCAAGTATCAGTGTATTTGACATAGAACCCATAATATCTCTTCCAACATTTAATCCTGATTTAATCAGCTCTTTTGTTTTTATTTTAGGATGTACATTTTCAATTTCCCACATCGCTGATGAAACTGATACCGTAACGTCCATAATGGCACCTAAAGCTCCTATTAGAATACCGGCATATAATATACCTCTAAAATCAAGTTTTATATTGTTGGGTATGTAAGCAAGCATCTGAGCCTCTTCACTTCCCAATCCAGTCAAACTCGAAGCATTACCTATAAGAAAAACAATGGTTCCTGAAATAACCAGTCCAATTATCGTTCCCAATATGGCAGAATAAGTTTTTTTCTTTTTCCCTACAATCAATAACAAAGTAACAAAAGTTGTAATAATACATATCAAAGTCGATACGATTATCGGATTGTGTCCGTTTAGTATTGAAGGTACTAAGACGTATATTATCATAATCCCAGTAAAAAGAAGACTGATTATAGATTTAATACCATTTTTACCGCCAGCTACACCTAGAATAATTAGAAATGCTATTATTGAAAAATATACATATTGTTCTCTCATTTTTTCGTATATTTGCAAAGAATATATTTTACCATCCTCATCTTCAAACATTCTCAATAACATTTTGTCATTCTTTTCAAATATCAATTTATATGGGTTTACCATTTCAATTGTATTTTGAACCGTATAGACTTCACCTTTATGATCACCTGATATTATCTCGATTTTCAAATGCTGATATCTTCGATCAGATTGAATCGGTACATCCGGTCGTTCTTCCTTTGTCTCGTCTAAAGGCACTTCTATTATTTTAGCTTTAACAATTTGATAATCACGAGTTGTAGCATCGCTATAATATTCGTCTCTTTCTTTATTTAATTTATCTGCTTCTGTAGTATNNCTTCTGTAGTATCTGCAAAGCTGAATGCACTTTGAGCGATTATCAATATTAAACATATTAAAAATAATTTTTTTAATGTATTTTTCAAAACTATCTTACCTTTCATTAATATTATTTCAATTTCAAAATATCTTTATATTATTAAATCCCCCTAAAAAGGGGGATTTAGATATTATTGCACTGCTAATTTAAGCGTTTGTCCAATATAAATCAAATCACGATTTTTAATATTATTTAATTCAACAATCTCATCGATAGTCAATTTGAATCTTCTAGCGATTTTCCATAACATATCTCCGGATACAACTTCATATTTTTCAACTTCTTTAATAGAATTTACAGCTTCTGGAGTTATAGTTCCGGCATATTTAATTGATTCAACTAGTACATCTCTGATAGGTATATAAGTATCCACAACATTTCTAGCATTTGAGAAGTTATATTTATCTCCACCAGTATACATGAAATCATTTACAACAACTGTGTAGTATTTATCATCTTCCAACGGAGTACCGTCAGTCAATGTTATTTTAACGATTCTGTTTTCAAATTCAGCATCTTTATCGAATACAACTTTCAACCCGCTAAACGAACCATCAGTAATATCCGGATTGACAATACCATGATCGATTGCAGCTCTAAGATCTTTACCCGATAATTCCATTGTTACAAGTTGATTATCATAAGGCATAACTTCATATAAATCTCCCATTGTGATGTTTCCATCATATAAAGTTCTTCTTAGTCCACCACCATTTTGAATGGCAATTTGAACATCAGCTTTTTCTGCCATGACTTCACAAGCCCATTGTCCTAAAACACTTACATTATCCATTGATCTATCATGAGTGAATTCACCATCGGCAACGCCGATAACTTCATCTAAAATAGGACTTAACTCTATGTCATATTCATCATAAACAGCTTTAGTAGCTTCATCTGGAATAATATCATTTTTTACTTTATAAACATTGTTTACTGTAGCAACAACATCTGAAACGTTACCTTCATCATCTAGTTGAATAGATAACAAACCAAGAGTTCTACCGTATTTATATGCTTGAACAATAGCAACACCATTAACTTCGCCATATACGGTTCTATGGCTATGTGCTGAAACAATACCGTCTAAGCCTGTTACTCCCTCTGCCAATTCAGCAGCATTACCAGTAATCTCATAAGTATCGTAATCTTGACTAGAATCTAAATGCGTTACAGCGATAATAACATCTGGAGTTCCCTCTTCAGCATTTCCAGCCTTAAGGTAATCAATCCATTCCTGTGCAGCAACAATTGGATCTCTAAATTCTAAACCTGTCACATTTTCAACTTTTGTCAATGTAATAGTATCAGGATGCGCAAGGCCTATCAAACCAATTTTGATTCCACCAACTTCAAGAATTTTATAAGGTTTAGCCCATATTACTGGTTCGTTAGTAGCCTCTTCATATATATTAGAAGCTAAGTAATCAAAACCTCCATCAATACCCCATTGAACTATTCTATCTCTACCCCAGTCAAATTCATGATTACCGACAGCTGAAACTTTTACATCCAAAGCTTTCATCATATCAGTAACTGGTGCACCATATGTAAGATTCGACATAGCAGTACCTTGATAATTGTCTCCACCAGATACAACTATAGTATTCGGATTGATAGCTTTCATTTCATTGATTTTAGCTACCATCTTCGACATACCGATATTTTTACCCCAATCATTGACATCCTCAGCCACATTACCGTGGAAGTCGTTAAAGGTAATAATATCAACAGTATTTGTTTCTACAGCGGTTGTTTCAATCGATGTCACCGTTGTTGTAACAGTATCTGCAACTGATGTCATCGGCAATCCAGCGAACATAGAGAACAACAGTGTAAATACCAGTACTAAACTAAGACTTTTAAATCTCTTCATAAATACAGTTCCTCCTTTATAAATATAGTTATACATATAAAATTTTATATATATAACTATATTTTACATTAATATTTTACCGCTATCAATATTTTCTGAATTTTCGTATAACTTTTACTATCAATACATATTTCATTTGTTCATAAGTTGGTATTCATCACTATTAAATTCAATCGCTTAATGAAAAATAGTAACAATACTTTTAAATAGACTAATCATTCATAAAAGATTATAATGATGCTATGTCTTAAATCAATTAAAATAAGGTGAAAAAATATGAATATATTAACTATAGAAAATTTAACTAAAAGTTACGGAGAAAAAATCCTGTTTTCAAATATAAATTTTTCAGTCAACGATGACGATAAAATTGGTATTATAGGTATAAACGGAACTGGTAAATCATCACTTCTAAAGATTATATACGGTCTTGATACAGCAGATAGTGGAATCATCAACATGAAATCTGATATGCAAATTGAATTTCTTGCACAAAACCCTTCTTTTGATCCAGATGCAACAGTTCTAGAGCAGATATTCAAGGGAGATTCCAAGGTAATGAATCTTTTAAATCGTTATGAAAACACTTTAGAACAACTAAGTGATAATCCCGATGATTTAAATCTTCAGAAAGCACTAACTGTTTTAAATGAAGAAATGACTGCAAAAGATGCGTGGGAAATAGAAAGCCGCGGCAAAATAATTCTTACAAAGCTTGGAATTACTAGATTCAATGCTAAAATGAATACTTTATCCGGTGGCCAACAAAAAAGAGTAGCACTTGCATCTGCACTTATTTCTCCATGTGATCTTTTAATACTTGACGAACCTACCAACCATATGGACAATAGCACTATTGACTGGCTTGAAGATTATTTGAAAACCCGCAAAGGTGCTTTGCTCATGATTACTCATGATCGTTATTTTTTAGATAGAGTTGTTAATAAAACTTTGGAACTGGATAATGGCAACATGTATACCTACTCAGGTAATTACAGTTATTTTATAGAGAAAAAAATCGAGCGCCGAGCTGTTCAAAATATGATTGAGCAAAAACGTCAAAATCTCTATAAAAAAGAACTGCAGTGGATTCGCGCTGGTGTTCAAGCTAGATCTACCAAGCAAAAAGCTAGAATAAAGCGTTTTGAAACATTAAAAAACACTGCTAATGATTTACAAAATGATGACATTGACATTTCTTTGGGTCAATCCAGATTAGGTAAAAAAGTAATCAATATAGAGAATATTTCAAAGAAATTTGATGATATAAATGTAATTGATAATTTTTCATATATACTATTAAGAAATGATAGAATAGGAATAATTGGGAATAACGGTTTTGGAAAGTCAACGCTCCTTAATATCATCAATGGTATTTTAACTCCTGATTCAGGAAAAATCGATGTTGGATCAACTGTGAAAATCGGGTATTTTACACAAGATACCGTTTATTTAGATGGCAACAAAAGAGCGATTGAGTATATTAAAGAATATGCTGAATTCATTGAAACAAGCGACGGCTCTAAAATATCCGCATCTCAAATGATGGAACGTTTTCTCTTCACTAGTGATATGCAGTGGACTTATATAAGCAAGCTTTCAGGTGGAGAAAGACGTCGCCTCTTCTTGTTGAAAATACTTATGGAAGCTCCAAATGTATTACTTTTAGATGAGCCGACCAATGATTTGGATATTGACACACTAAAGGTTTTAGAGAATTATATAGATGATTTTAGCGGTGCTGTCATCTCAATTTCCCATGATAGATATTTCCTCGACCGCACATGTAAACGAATTTTTTCTTATGATAGAAATGGTAATATTTTAAATTATACCGGTAATTATACTGATTTTATTGACTCTAGGGCTTTTCTTGATTTGAATGCACAAGAAAATGAACCTAAGACTTTAAATGTAGCTCAAAGGCCAAAGAAACAAAGCAAATTGAAATTTACTTATAAAGAAAATTTTGAGTTTAATTCGATTGAATCTGAAATAAATGCGTTGGAAGAAAAATTGGAGCAAATAGATTTAGAAATGACTACACATTCACATGATTTCGTTAAATTACATGATTTAATGAAAGACAAGGAAGAAATCGAAGAGGATTTATTATTTAAAATGGAGCGATTCGAGTATCTCTATGAACTAAATGAAAAAATTTCAACTCAAAAAAACATATAAAAATAAAGGAGCTGGCACTAACAAGTGCTGACTCCTTTTCCATTTCATTTCTTTATTTTCACAATCTTTATTGCACCGTGAGGACAATATTTCACACACTCACCGCAACCTGTACATAAATCTACTGTAATCACTGGTACTTCAGCTTTTAAGAACTTTCGTTTTTGAAAAATCGCCTTTATTGAACAGACACGTCTTGGCGGACAAAATGGAGAACGGTCACATTTATTTGGATCAATTTTTGCTATTTTTTGCATTATGCACCTCTATATTTTTATTCACCCCCCTATACAGGGGGGGGNNCTATATTTTTATTCACCCCCCTACACAGGGGGTCCTGAATCATAATAATTCCTATCAACGGCTTTGTCAAGTTTCATTTCATCCGCATATTGCCCTAGTCATATCTTTGTATTTAATTGAAAAGGGCTATCTCAAGATTTTCTTGAGATAACCCTTTTCATAAACAACAATTCCCTACAATGTTATTATATCCTATTTTTTAGCGCTTAAACCTTTTTAAGGTAAATAATTTATAATTTTAATATCTCATAGAACATTATTGATCCAATAATTTCTTTAGTGCATTCCATATTAGTTTTCTTAAAGTTTTTTACGCATATGAAAAACACTTGTAAACCCAGCTTTTTTTGTTAAAAATCCATATTTTATTTCTTTTTCTACATTAAAGCCATGCTTTTCATACATTTTTTTTGCGCCCTTATTTGTATTTATTACTGTTAACCTAAGATACTTATATCCACGTTCTTTAAAATGATTACTAATATTGCTTAATAATTCTGAACCAATGCCTCTTCCTCTATATCCTTTTTTAACAGCGAATAAATTGATGTATACTTCGTTTTTNNTACTCCTCTAAAATACTTTTAAATCTCAGCTTGTAGAAACGATTTGCATTAGTTACTGTTCCTAGAACTCCAATAACTTCATCATTGTCATCTAAAGCATAAAACCCCATATTTGAATTAATCGATTTTTTAATTATATTGCATGCTTTATTTTTATCATCAATGAATATATTCAATTTATTTTTAAAAGAATCGTATAATATGTCGCGAATTTGATTGATTTTCTCGTTATTAACACCCTTAACTATTCTCATAAAATTCAATCCTTTCTTTTTGAATTTCAACTTTAGATAAGTATTTCACTTTACTGTTTTGCAGTAGTAAAATACCCTTTTTTTTGTTTGATAAATCAAAAGAAAATGAAGCTAATGCTCCATTTTCTCAATAAATGTTATTTATTATAATCAATTTCAATATCTAAAAATAAATTCTTTTCTTATTCACATTGTTTTTCATGTAATTGGATTAATATTTTCTTGAATAGAACTAAAAAAATTTAACAATACATCTATGTCGTCTTTATTATTATAAAAATGAATCCCGATGCGTATTGAATCCTTAGAAGCTACATGGGCTCTAATACCATTTTCATTAAGCATTTCGTCGTTTAATCGATATGATTGTGGAAATTTCAGATAAATGATATTCGATCTGTTTTCTTTTGAAAATCTCTCTACAATATCAATTCCATCATATCGCTTTACCTCTTCATATACATAATCCACCAATTCCAATATATAATTTTCAATATCACTTTTCCCCAAGAAAAGATAGTTCTCAATAGCTTTTTCAAGTCCCAGAAGTCCAAGCCAGTTCAATCCACCAGTCTCAAAACGCTGTGCATCTTGATTGTTTTTAAATGTCAATTTTGCAAAGTCTTTGTTTCTATCTTCAACGCCAACCCAGCCGACTACTTTTGGTTGAATTTTATCAAGTAGATTTTTGGTCATAAATCCAATTCCTATGCCAAAAACATTCGTCATCCATTTATATGTCGATGCCGCTAAAAAATCAATGTGCATCGACTTTACATCAACTTCCATAGCACTTATACATTGTGTAGCATCGACAACTAGCAAAATATCGTTTTCTTTGCATAGTTCACCTAATTTATATAGATTATACTTAAATCCGGATGAAGGTTCTACATAGCATACTGAAATGGCAATTGTTTTTTCATCAACCGCTTCTTTAATCGATTCAAAAGGAATTGCACCATTTTGAGCTTCTACAAACCTAACTTCAAGTCCGTCTTTTTCTCTATTAAGCCATGCATTTCTCGTAGAGGGAAACGAAATATTTGCTGTAACAACATTACTTCCTATAGGAATTTCAATATTGCTTGCAATTGCATTTAATATTTCAGAACAATCTTTTCCGTAGAAAACTTCTTCTTTTTCAGCATTGATCATTTGTGCCACAAGTTTTCGCATTTCATCTGCATGATTCCAATCACTGAAATATTCAGACATTTTGAGACCTTTTAAATTTCTAGTATCCAATCGCTCTTTCATAGCTTCATAACTTGCATTGGATAACAAACCTGTCGTAGCTGTATCTAAATAAGTTTGATTTTGAGTCCCTGGATATTCCTTTCTTATCAGCTTAAACTTCTCCATTGTTTTCCTCCTCAAAGTAATCTTTATTTATCATCATTTTACCCATGTATATCTTACTTTAACTAATCTCGTGTACTTTTACCATAATAG
>LGVF01416377.1_pt1 | contig 11246 bp, 8 predicted proteins | sample 469901 | NCBI WGS metagenome assembly LGVF01 (sample SAMN03893561, study PRJNA290197) | marine sediment metagenome | material: sediment; isolation source: combined push core samples #3730, #5133, and #5579 collected at Hydrate Ridge | place: Pacific Ocean: Hydrate Ridge | reverse complement strand
AAAATTGCTCGTTTCCCATATGAAAACTACACCATGTCCATCCTGAGTTTCCGGATGGGCACTAGCAAGTTTCATGTTGTTAGCCTAACTGTGTCAGGGGAGTACTTGCATGCTGATCAAATTGATTGGGCGGCTTTTGGCCGCCTTGCTGTTAATGAGTGCCGGGGTATCATCATTACAGGCCGCTACCCTAGCGCAAAAGGTTAAGGAACACACCTTTGCCAACGGTCTCAAACTGCTGGTGGTTGAGCGACCGGGAGCGCCGGTCTTTTCTGCCTACCTGACTGTTGGGGTTGGCGCGGTGCATGAATCGAGCGGTAACCGCGGAGTTGCCCATCTGCTGGAACATTTGCGCTTCAAGGGGACCGAGACCATCGGCACCCTTGACTATCGCCGGGAGCAGCCGCTGCTGAAGGAAATCGAGCAGACTGGCAGCCATCTCGACCGGCTACGTAACGAGTCCGACCCGGATACTCAAGCCATCGCCATTCTGGAGCAGCAGCTCGCCGATCTGCAAAAGAGCCACCGGCAACTGGTGATCAAAGATCAATTCTCTCAGATCTATGCTCGCAACGGCGCCGTCGGCTACAATGCTTTTACCAGCAAAGATTTGACCTCCTATATTGTTTCCCTGCCGGCCAATAAACTTGAACTATGGGCTTCTTTAGAGGCCGACCGCATGCGTAACAGCGTGCTTCGTGAGTTCTATACCGAGAGGGATGTGGTTAAGGAGGAGCGCCGCCGATCCTACGATAGCGATGCCGACGGCCTGCTCTACGAATCGCTGTTGGCGGCAGCTTTTACTGTCCATCCCTATCGGCATCCCATCATCGGTTGGCCCACCGATATCGCCAATCTTTCACCTGCAGTAACTCGCACCTTTATGGAACGTTACTATAGCCCTGTCAATACAGTCATTGCTCTGGTCGGTGCCGTCGATTTCACTCAGGCCGTGTCTCTGGTCGAAAGGTATTTTGGTTCTATTCCCGCCGGTACACCGGTGCCTGAGGTCACTACGATTGAGCCTCCCCAGCGAGGGCAAAAACGGGTAACCGTTGAATTCGATGCCGAGCCCCGGTTGACAGTCGCTTTTCACAAGCCGACCCTACCTGCCCGGGATGATTACGTATTCGACGTTATTGATCATATTCTTTCTCAGGGACGCACCAGCCGTCTTTATCGCGCTCTGGTTGTAGAACAACAGCTGGTGACTTCAGTGGCCAGTTTCGGTGCTCCCGGCTATCGCTATCCAAACCTGTTTGTTATTAAGGCCGTACCCCGTTACCCTCATACTGTAACCGAGATCGAAACGGCCCTTTACGCCGAATTACAGCGTTTAGCCACCGAGCCGGTGAGCGAAGAGCTTCTGGGGCGGGTTCGTAATCGTCTGCGGGTAGACCATCTACGTTCTCTACAGAGTAACGGCGGATTGGCTCGCATGCTGACCTTTCATCAGAGTGTCAGCGGCGAATGGCGTTACCTTATCGACTACGAGGAACAGATCGCCTCTATCACTGCTGACGATATCCAACGTGTTGCCGCCACCTATTTGGTGCCAGCCAACCGTACCGTGGCGATTTTGCAGAAAAAGGGATCCTGAGCCATGTCTTTTCGAGTCTTTATCTTGTTATTGTTAGTGTTACTGTTGCCGGCCTGTGTCGGTCAACGGCCGCAGCCTCGTCCCGATCAGATAACTAGCCCACCACTGACTTTTACCGTGCCCGAAATTGAGCAAAGGGTTTTGGATAATGGCATGCGCCTTTATCTCAATCCCGACCACGAGTTGCCTTTGGTACAAATTTCCTTGTTGATTGGCGCTGGTAGCATCGCTGAGCCCGCGGCCAAAAGCGGTCTGGTTCAGCTCTATGCTGCTTCATTGCGCAGCGGCGGTACTGGTCAGTTGTCTCCGCAAGCTTTTGATGACAAGCTTGAAGGGTTGGCAGCGAATCTTGCCGTGAGTAGCGGTAGTTATTCGGTTTCCAGCAGTCTTTCCCTGCATCGTGATGATTTGGAATCAGGATTGGCTTTGCTGGCTGATTTGCTGCGTCATCCCCGATTCGATGAACGGCGGATGGAACTGGCTCGACGGCAGATGCTGGAAGGCATTCGGCGACAGAACGATGAACCGGGTGCCATAGCTCAACGGCATCTGCGTCGATCTCTCTATGGTGATCATCCTCTCGGTCGTACTCCGACCCTGGATACTGTTGAAGCTATTTCCGGTAAGGACCTTCTCGGTTTTCATGGCCGCTATGTTTTGCCTAACAACCTTTGGCTGGCCGTATCCGGTGATTTCGATCCGGCGGAAATGGAGCTGTTGCTAGACAAATTATTCGGTGACTGGCCGTTGCAGCCCTTTGAACCGCAGGAGATCCCGCCGCTGACAGCCCCCCTGGAACCGGTTGTGCTGGTTTTGCCCAAAGGGGTTCCTCAAACCACGGTTTTGCTTGGTCAGCGGGGTATTACCAAAGACCATCCCGACCTATACGCTTTACGGGTAATGAACTTCATTCTTGGCGGAGGAGGGTTCAACTCTCGTCTGATGCGCGAGGTGCGTTCCAATCGGGGATTGGCCTATTCAGTCTATTCCTTTTTTCAGGCCGGCCGCCGCTTGCCGGGATTGTTTGTTGCGGGTTGCGAGACGCGCACCGAAACCGTTGACGAAGTGGTAATATTAATGAGGGATGAGGTGCGTCGTATTAGCGAAGAACTGGTCTCTGAAGAGGAACTCAAGACCGCCCGGCAGAGTTTGATCAACTCCTTTGTTTTCGCCTTTGAAGATCCACACGAGGTGGTCAGCCAGGCTATGCGTCTCGACTTTTACGGTTACGCCGAAGATTATTTGCAGGGTTACCGCGATCGGCTGGCGGCAGTGACGGCAGATGAGGTTTTGGACGCAGCCCGTCAGCATCTGCAGTGGGATGAACAGACGATCGTGTTGGTTGGTGAACAGACCGGCCCGGCACAGCTTACCGAACGATTTGGTTTGCCGGTTGCCGGTTTACCGGACGAAGATTGAGGGCGTGATGATTTGATCAAAGAATCACAGCTTGTAACGAGTGAACAGCTTTGAGATGTTTACGTTGCCTGGTTAATTCTGGCGCGACGGCTTGGTTTAGGAGGGGACATGGCCAGCTTAAAGAGCAACCTTGAAAAAATCAGGAAGTTTCTGATCTACGACCTTTGGCGCATCAATCCTCATGAGTTGACCCGCTGGCGGGTTTTTTGGCTGCGTCAGGCACAGATATTTTGGCTGGTGCTGCGGGATTTTAACGCCGACAACTGCATGTTGCGGGCCTCGGCCCTGACCTATACGACCCTGCTGTCCATTGTGCCCTTGCTGGCGCTGATGTTTTCTCTGCTTAAAGGGTTCGGCGCACAGAATGTGCTGGAGCCCTTTCTGCTTAATAATCTGGGCATTGGCTCCCAAGATGCGGTCGCTGAAATCTTCCGCTACATCGAAAATACCCAGTTCGGACGTCTCGGGGCTATCGGCCTGATAGTTCTGGTACTTACCGTGCTGGCCCTGCTGTCCAATATCGAAAAGAGCTTCAATCATATTTGGCGTGTCCAGGAGACCCGCACCCTGATGCGGCGTTTTGCCGATTATTTTTCGGTTGTGCTGCTCAGCCCGTTGTTGATTTTGGCGGCGGTTTCCATCAGTACCAGCCTGCAGAGCCAGACTCTGGTACTGAAGCTTTTGGAGACGGCTTATGTTGGCGAGGCGCTTCTGCTTTTGTTCAAGCTGATCCCTTTCGTGGTTATGTGGGCGGCTTTTATCTTCCTCTATCTATTTATGCCCAACACCCGGGTGCGGATTCAGGCCGCAGTGATTGGTGGAATGGCAGGCGGCACTCTGTGGCAGTTGCTGCAGTGGGGTTATGTCCACTTTCAGGTCGGGGTGGGCAAATACAACGCTATTTACGGCACCATGGCCGCGCTGCCGATCTTTATCGTCTGGCTTTATCTGTCCTGGATGATCGTGCTTTTGGGTGTCGAGCTGACCTATGCAGTCCAGAACATCGGCACCATGAGCCAGGACCTGGGGACGGATAAGGTCAACTTTGCCTGTCGACAACGCTTGGCCCTGACTGTACTGGTGTTGACCGGCGAGTCCTTCTATCGTGGGGAGAAGGCCTGGAGCCGCGAGCGAATCAGTGAAGATTTGAAATTGCCGCCGCGGGTGGTCAGTGAGCTGCTTGACGATATGGTGCGCCTCAATCTGATGGCGGTGCTGTGTGACGAGGGTGGAGAATGCCTGTGCTATCAGCCGGGCCGTGCTTTGGATGCCCTGACTGTGCAGGGTCTTTTTCAGGAACTGCGCCAAGATGGGGCCAGTTACCCTCAGAACTACCGACTGCCAACCCGCGAACTGGTCGGCGACCTGGAAATGGAGATGCAGCAGGCCGAACAGGGGGCTCTGGGAGCGTTGACCGTGCAAGACCTGGTATTGCGTCGCATCGCTGATAAAGGCAAAGAGGAAGGCAAGGAGTAGGCTGGAGATCCCGGGGCGGGTCAGGCCTGTTTCAGAGCGAAGACGCCATTTTCAAAGACGGCGTAGGAGTCCTGTTCGATCCAGTCACCGAGACAGATCAGCAGTTTGTCGTCGAGTTGGCGATAGAGGGGAATATGAAAATGACCCGTGAGGACGGCATCGTAGCCTTCGGCGAACCGTTCACGGGCAAAATTCAGCAGAAGTTCTTCGGGCAAGTAACGGTGGCTGCGCTGTTTTTTGCGGCTGCTCTGGTGGCTGGCCCAGCGGGAGACTCGCCAGGCCCAGTCCGGTGGCAGCAGGGCCATCAACAGGCGGCTTAGGCGACAGCGCAGTGCCCAGCGCAGGAATCGGTAGCCCCGATCGGCCGGATTGATCAGATCACCGTGGGCGATGAACACACGTTTTCCATCCAGCTCCAGGGCACCGCCGTCTGGCAGAATGCGGCACTCAAGGGTTTCGCTAAAATAGGGACCTAGATGAAAATCGTGATTACCCTCGACGAAGATCAATTCGGTGCCGCTTTCACGCTGCAGACGCAGTTCTTCAAGCAGCGGTACGAAGGGGGCGAACACCGTATGCCGGTAACCGAGCCAGAACTCGAAGATGTCACCGAGCATGACTAAGTGTCGTATGGTGCCCCGCTGCTGCTTTAAAAAGGTCAGCAAACGCTTATAGTTGTCGTCTGCGGGATTAAGTAAGTGGGCGTCTGCGAGAAAGATGTCTTTCATGGGGCCAAATATAGAAGTGGCTCGAAACAAAGTCAAGCAAGACTCTGATGATTCGCTATGATCGAGGGAAGCAGCCCAAGCGGCTTAGTAATGGAGGAAATAGCAATGTTGGCTGCTTTGGCAGAGCTTCATCCGATAATGCAGGCCTTTTTGGCAACCTGTTTCACCTGGGCAGTCACTTCCTTGGGGGCGAGCGCTGTTTTCTTGGCCCAGCAGCCGAGCCGCAAGCTACTCGACGGCATGCTCGGTTTTGCTGCCGGGGTGATGATTGCTGCCAGTTACTGGTCGCTTTTGGCACCATCCATCACCATGTCCGAGGAGATGGGCTATGTGGCCTGGGTGCCGCCGGCCATCGGTTTTCTTGCCGGGGGGTTGTTTTTACGTGGCCTGGACTATATCTTGCCTCACTTGCATCGCGGACTGCCCCGTAGTGCGGCCGAGGGTCCGCCCACCGATTTGCCACGCAGCACCCTGTTTGTCCTCGCCGTGACCCTGCACAACATTCCTGAAGGGCTGGCGGTTGGCGTGGCTTTCGGCGCGGTAGCGGCCGGATTACCGGCGGCCACCATGGCGGGTGCAGTCGCACTGGCCTTGGGTATCGGTTTGCAAAACTTTCCCGAAGGAGTAGCGGTTTCCATGCCTCTGCGCCGTGATGGTTTGTCCGTTGGGAAAAGCTTTTGGTATGGACAGCTCTCCGGTTTTGTCGAGGTAATTGCCGGTGTCCTCGGTGCGGCTCTGGTTTTGATGGCCCGACCGGTCCTGCCCTATGCCTTAGCTTTTGCCGCTGGAGCGATGATCTTTGTAGTCATCGAAGAAGCTATTCCGGAAACCCAGTAAGGTGAGAATGGCGACTTTGCGACCCTTTGTGCCATGGTCGGTTTTGTGGTCATGATGAGCCTTGACGTCGGCCTGGGTTAGTTGAGAATTGCATTTTTCCGTCCATTTACGGACGTCTTGGTTTTGTTTCGATAGTCGTTTTCTTTGGAAGACGATACTCAATCGGTTGCGGCCCGACAGGCGATCACCTGTCGGGCCGTTTTGTATTCAGGTCCGAAGGCCAGCCCCTTGATGCACTGGCAGGTTTTCTGTTGTTTTTCAGCTTTCCTCGTTGGTCATTAGAAGATGAAAATTCGGTTTTCTTTGTTATCTTATTAATGGCCCTGTAACGGCCTATTTTATGTGCCAGATGATAGGTTGCATATCAACAGCAGAGCTACTTTCTTTTGTCTGAACGTGGCGAATTCTTAATTCTAGGTTATGACCGAATTCAATTTGAAAGCCACTAAGAACAAACGGTGAGGAAGACATTAATTGCTACGTAAAATATACTATTTAATAGTCGCAAATATTGTCCTGATCTTTCTGGCCTTGCCTGGCGTTGCTGCTGCAAATCCTGCTCAACGAGTTCTGTTTATAAGTTCCTACCATCCTCAGTTTCCTACCTTCTTTCAACAGGTGGAGGGGATCAAGTCAGTTCTCGATCCACGGGGTATCCTCCTCGATATTGAGTTCATGGACACGAAACGTTTTGTCCAAGAACAAAATCTCGCTAACTTCTACCAATCTCTGGCTTATAAGCTGGCACATACCAGGCCTTACAATGCCATTATTACCGGTGATGACGCTGCCCTGCAGTTTGCCATTGAGCACCAGAAAACCCTTTTTGCTCAGCAGCCTATAGTCTTTGCCGGGGTCAATAATCAGGACCTGGCTAGGCAGCAAAACGATAACAGATTCATAACCGGTGTAATGGAAGCTGTGTCCATAAAAGAAACCTTGGATCTGATGCAGCGCCTGCACCCTGAAATATACAATATCGTCGCTCTGGTTGACGGCACACCAAGTGGGCAAGGGGATCTGCAAACTTATTACCGAATTGGGCCGAAATCCGGTCCAGTGAAGCTTACTCATCTATCTCTGGATAACCTCTCCTTTTCTGAGTTTACAGCCACACTTCGGAACCTTGATGAGAAGAGTGCCGTTTTGCTCTTGTCGGCCTACCGCGATAGAGACGATCGAGTTCTTACATTTCAAGAGAGCCTTAAGCTGATTCGAGAAAGCCTAGATTGTCCTGTATACCATCTTTGGTACCACGGTATTGGCGATGGCGTATTGGGCGGCAAAGTGATTTGCCATAAATCCCAAGGTCAGACCGCGGCAAGGCTGGTTTTACAGATTTTCAATGGCCATCCTGTTGTTGATATTCCGGTGCAGGAAAACAGTCCCAATCAATATGTCTTCGATTACCGCCAGCTATTACGTTACGGTATTGATCTTGGAAACCTACCAAAAAACAGTGAATTACTGCATCAACCTCAGGCCCTTTTTCAACTCAATAAAAAGTATCTTTGGCTATGGGCTGTGTTGGTCTTTGGGCCTTGTCTGGCAGTTACATTGCTTCTGTTACATATCCGTAGCCGAAAACGTTATGAAAGCGCCATCCAGGAAAGTGAAACACGCTATCGAGCCATTGTGGAAGACCAGACGGAGCTTATATGTCGCAACCGGCCGGAGGGTACTCTGACTTTTGTCAATGAAGCGTATTGCCGATATTTTGGGCGGGAACGATCCGAGCTTGTCGGCAGCAATCTGTTGCCAATGGTAGCTGCTGCGGATCAATCCAGAGTTGTAGAGCACTTTAAAAGCCTTGGTCTTCAAAAGCCAGTTGCCAACTATCAACATCAGGTTGTCGCTTCTGATGGTGGGGTTCACTGGATGCAATGGACCAATCGAGCGATTTTTGATCCCTGTGGGCAGGTTATAGAAATGCAGGGAGTTGGCCGAGATATCACTCAGCAACAGCGCGCTGAAATGACCTTGCGCAAAAGCGAGCAGTTTCTGTCCAGCATCCTTACTGCTGCTCCTATTGGAATGGGTGTGGCCAAAAATAGAGAGCTGGTCTGGGTTAGTGACAATCTTTGCAAGATGCTTGGGTATGATCCGTCCGATTTGCTCCAAAGAAGCGCCCGAATACTTTATGAAAGTGAACAGGAGTTTGAGCAGGTCGGACAGATCAAGTATCGGGGTATTGTCGTTCATGGCAGCGGAAGTATAGAAACCCGCTGGGTGAAAAAAGATGGCCAGGTTGTGGATATCCTGTTGAGCTCGGCCTTGATTGATCCTTTGGACCAAACGGCTGGGACGACCTTTACCGCCATGGACATTACCGGCCAAAAAAGTTCGGAAAAGGTTTTGCAGAAGGTTTTGGCTGAAGCTCGTGAAGCCAGAGATCAGATGGAGGTTATGTTACGTTCCGTAGCGGACGGACTGATATTCACCGACAATTATAATCGTATCGTGTTGATGAGTGATTCTGCTGAAGCGATGCTCGGTCAACAGATGTCAGACGTCTTTTTCAAGTCAATGGCTGTCGTAATCGACAGCACTTTGCTGATTCATCAATTAGACAGAATTTCCCGAGGGGATTGCACCGAAGCTACGATTGAGATCGAACTGGCTGTTGAGGCCGATGCCCCGCTGCGAATCATCGAGGTTAAGTCATCTGCAGTAGCAGGAACTGAGGGAATCCCGGCGGGAGTTATCACGCTGCTACGGGATGTGAGTCAGGAGCGCGCTCTCGATCGGCTTAAGAGCGAATTCATCTCTACCGCGGCCCATGAACTGCGCACTCCTCTAACCGCTGTCATGGGCTTTTCCGAGCTGTTGTTGGACCCGGAAGGGTATAGTCACGAAGAACAGGCGGAGTATCTTTCCATCATTTATCGGAAATCTGAGGTTTTAGGTAAAATTATTGATGACATGCTCGATTTAGCCAAGATCGATTCAGGGCAAGTGATCCGTGTCGATAAGGAATATACAGACATTGGGGAAATTATCCAACAATGTGTTGCGGACTATCGTGTAGCTTTTCCAGAGCATTGCTTTGAGCTTTTAGGTACGGATCAACCATTGACTCTTACGGCGGACTCCAGAAAGATTTGTCAAGTATTGGAAAACTTGCTTAATAACGCGGTCAACTTTTCAGCAGCAGGCAGCCTGATTCAGGTAATGTGTGAGAAGAGACAGGATGAGGTTGCCATAGTTGTAAAGGACGAGGGGATCGGTTTGACCTTGAAACAGACCGAAAAGGTGTTTGATAAATTCTACAGGGTGGATGCCTCCAACACTGCAAGAGAAGGACTCGGTCTCGGGCTGGCCATAGTTAAAGGCATTTTGGAAGCCCACGGCGGGAGAATCTGGATCGAAAGTGAAGTGGGTAAAGGGACCAAGGTTGAATTCACCTTGCCTCTGTGTGGGACCGCTGAATAGACTGTCAGGTTTCTAGATACCGGTCGATGATACACATGATCTAGAGATTCTCTTATTCCGGAAAATCTTTATGTCCATTAAAACCTTTATGAAATATTATGTCGGAGTGTTGTTGTTTATTGATTTGCTTGCGATGGCCGTCATCGGTTTTTTATTACGCTTGATAATTCCTGCAGGCAGGCTAGCTCACGGTGAAAAGTATTTTCTCGGCCTGCATCGGCATGCTTGGGTTGATATCCATCTTTACCTAGCGCTGCTGTTTGTTTTGCTGGTTATCTATCACATCTGGTTAAATTGGACATGGATTGTTCATTCGACAAAACAGCATTGTCGAAGAAATAAGAAAAATATTTAGTGAACTGGGGTGATAGTTGGTCGGGGAAGGTTGGGCTTTTTGCCAGGTTACTCTGGGGCAGGTCAGCAGCATTCTACTGGAACTCAAGCAATGAGGTTGCCATGATAAGGACAGGACAATAGTTATGGATGCTCAAAAATTTCGTGCGTTGGTGGTGGACGAAGAAACCGAGGGGAATTTTATCAGAACCGTAGCTGAGCGCTGTGTTTCAGATTTGCCTCCCGGTGAGGTGCTGATTCGCGTTGAGTATTCATCCTTGAACTATAAGGATGCTCTTTCCGCCAGTGGCAACCGGGGTGTTACGAGAAACTATCCCCATACGCCAGGTATCGATGCCGCTGGGACCATAGTGGAAAGTATTGTTGACGAGGTGCGGCCGGGGGATTCCGTTATCGTAACGAGTTACGACTTAGGGATGAACATCCCTGGTGGATTTGGCCAGTACATTCGCGTACCGTCTAGTTGGGTAGTGCCATTGCCCACGGGGCTGACCCTCAAGGAGAGCATGATTATGGGGACCGCTGGCCTTACTGCCGGGCTGTCTGTTTCAAAAGTGGTGGCAGTGGTCGCACCGGAGGATGGAGCTGTTCTGGTGACCGGCGCGACAGGTGGTGTCGGAAGTATAGCGGTCGCTATTTTAGCCAAGCTCGGTTATGAAGTTATCGCCGTTTCTGGCAAAGCCGATGCCGAGGCATATCTCAAAAGGCTGGGTGCCAGAGAGGTGATTGGTCGCGACCAGTTGATAGACCAAGGGGCCAGGCCTTTGTTGAAAGTTCGCTGGGCTGGAGCCATTGATACCGTGGGTGGCGATATGCTGGCTGCGGCCATCAAATCGACGCAACCCGGCGGGATTGTGACCTGTTGTGGGAATGTTGCTTCTGCAGAACTGAATCTGACGGTGTATCCCTTTATTTTACGGGGCATCACCTTGGCCGGGATCGATTCACAATGTTGCCCCATGGGTTTGAGACAAAAGGTATGGGCCAAGCTGGCCGATGCCTGGAAGTTAGCTGAAATGGACACCCTATGTCAGGAGAGTGCTCTAGAGAATCTATCCGGTCATATCGAAACCATGTTGCAGGGACAGCTTAAGGGGCGAATACTGGTCAACTTGACAGCTTAGGAAAAGTAAGAGTTGCCACGGCGGCTTATTGAGTTGAAACGGAGGGTAATTAGGATGAGTGTTATTGATACGTCCAGGTTGGTGCAGTTTCAATCCGATGCGCGGAACCTGCTCGACAGGGTAGGTAGTGAGCGCAATATTCGAACAGACGAGGATTCGGTTACTGGCACCACTGGCGACCGAGTGACCCTTGGCCAGGGCGGCAGTGAAGCCATTACTTATAGTGATGGGGTGCGTCAAGATACTACAGAGTCGCCTTACGATTTGCTGCGAAGC
>LGVF01024735.1_pt1 | contig 11269 bp, 8 predicted proteins | sample 469901 | NCBI WGS metagenome assembly LGVF01 (sample SAMN03893561, study PRJNA290197) | marine sediment metagenome | material: sediment; isolation source: combined push core samples #3730, #5133, and #5579 collected at Hydrate Ridge | place: Pacific Ocean: Hydrate Ridge | reverse complement strand
AAAAGAAGAGGGCTGACCCTGGAAATCAACACATCAGGCCTGGTGATCAGAGGAGAACAGTTCCCGAGCCGTGCTATTCTGCAGATGGCAATTTCTCACCGGATTCCTCTTGTTGTCGGCTCTGATGCCCACAAGCCGGAACAGGTAGGACGACATTTCGACCGGATAAATAAGCTTGTTGAAGGACTATAACACCCTCCCTTTAAAAATCAGGCAGCCAATCTGCCCCCATCCGACGTATGACATTAAAGCCACCGGGTAGAACCAGACTGTTTTTGCGCCCGACAAAATCAAGAAATACCTGAATCTCAAAAGATCTCGATCCGGCATTACAAAATATTATCAACATCTTATCTGTAGGCAACTCCTCATATCTCTGTCGAATTTCATCATAGGGCAGAGAAGCCCAGAGAGATTCTCCAAAATGTGCGACAAGGGGTGCAGCCTGCTTTGTATGCCGTACATCCAGAACCAGCCAGTCCGGCTGGCTGGACGGATCGGCCATATAACTGTAAAACATTTCCATGGAAATCTGTCGCATCCGCTTCTCACAGAGATTATCAGCCACATATGCAGCAGCATTGATTCCATCAATCGCGCTGGAAAATGGCGGTGAATAGGCCATCTCAATATTTCCAAAATCGTCAATTGAAGCCCCGCTGCAGAGAGCTACTGCCGCGGCATCAAGTCTTGCAGAGAGCGCATCATTCATTGGGCCGACTCCCTGTAATCCCAGCACTCTTCTGGTTCTACGGTCAAAAATCAGCTCCAGGCAGATAATCTCCTGGGTAGGAAAAAAGTGTGCCCTGTCGGAAGGCGAGGTAAGTGACACATCCGCATCAAAACCCTCAGCAAGTGCTGTTTCCAGGCTCAACCCCGTAGACCCCACTGAGAGTTCAAAGGCTTTAAGAATAAAACTGCCGACGCCTCCCTTAAAGACACTCGGAATACCTGCCATATTGTCCGCGGCAACTCTGCCCTGTTTATTGGCCATGCTGCCAAAAGGGGCATAAAATCGCTTACCGGATACAAGATGAGATATTTCAATACAGTCTCCGCCGGCATAAATATGAGGATCGGAAGTCTGCATCCTCTCATTTACCACAATGGCGCCGGACGATGAGACATTTAAACCGGCGTCCCGGGCCAACTGGGATTGCGGCCGTACACCTGCTGCCATAATCACCAGATCCGCCTCAAGACTTCTCTTCCCTGTCTTTACTCCTGTAACCTTGCCATCACGTGTCAGTATCTCCTCTGCCCCCTCACCGGTAAACACATCCACCTTATTTTCTTTAAGGTGTTTCTCCAGCATGGTCGCCATCGTCCAGCTGATAATCCTCGGCAGCAGTTGATCCATATACTCTATAAGTGCTGTCTCCACTCCCCAGAGGTCGGTAAATGCTTCAGCCATCTCAATACCGATTGCACCACCGCCTATGACCACAGCCTTACTCACCTGTCCTTTGGCAATTCTTTCTTTGATTTCTATGGCCTTATGTATATCGCTGACAGTAAAGACACCGTCTGCATCACTCCCTGGAATCGGCAGTGTTACCGGCTGACTGCCGGTGGCAAGCATAAGTTCATCATAATCGATGCTGTTCTGTTTACCGGTTGTCAGGTCTTGAACAGTAACATTTTTATTCATACGATCAATTGACAGAGCACGGGTTGAGGTCAAGGTGTTGACCCCTTTTGTCTTTATAAAAAAAGCCTCGTCTCTGAGCGCGTGATAGCTTGTAGACCTCAGCTCTTTTTCATCCACCACATCTCCGGAGACATAATATGGAATGCCGCAGCCTCCATAGGAAATCAGACTATCCTGATCTATTATGGTCACATCCGCATCCGGCAGCAGACGTTTTAACCGACAGGCTGCCTTGGGTCCGGCTGCAACTCCACCAATAATGACGATTTTCTTTCCCATCATATGCTCCATTCAATTTAAGACTTTATAAATTTCTATCTTTTCCTGATTCTTGATCCTGAAAGATGCTCAAGGCAAAGCCGGTGACGATTATCGAAAAGATAGTGACCGGACATCCAGATTGCGCTGATAACACCAAAACCGGTACCTGCCGCTATTAAAAATATAATAAGAATCTGATACTTGACCGCCTCCATCGGAGGTGTTCCACCCAGGATCTGTCCGGTCATCATTCCCGGCAGACTAACCAGTCCCGCCGCTGCCATTGAGTTAATGATAGGAATCATGCCGGTTCTCATACACTCTTTTCGTATATCACTGCTTGCCTCCTGCCAGGTCTGGCCGAGAAGCAGTCTCTGTTCAACAACTCCCCGCTCTTTATAGAACTGATCCGTCAAACGATCAAGAGCAAGAGAGACCCCGGTCATAGTATTTCCAAGCAGCATACCAAGAAGAGGAATCGCATACTGCGGCGTATACCAGGGGTCAACGCCTATTATCACAAGCAGAGCAATAAGTGAAACGGAAAAGGAAGAGACAAACATTGCTCCGGTCCCGATTGCGTATCCCGTGATACCTTTAAGACGGAGATTCTGCCGGGCCAGAACCTCTCTTCCTGCAGCAAACAGCATAACCGTCGCCATAAGTAAGACAATGGGCAGGCTGCCGGAAGCAAACAGAAAACGCAGCACAATTCCTATGAAAAGGAGTTGTGCCGTCATACGGCAGCTGAATATCAGAATCTTCCACTCCAACCCCAGACTGAGAAAAAGGGATAACAGGGATAAAACACAAACCAGAGCAGCTGCAATACTCAGATCCCATGCACTTAATGCTATAACTTCCATTGCCTCTCTTTTTACCCTACCCTGTTATACTACTTTTCCATAGATACTGACCGCCGTTCAACAGTTTTTTCTATCAGCCCGCCTTTTTCCAGGCATAGCTCCCTCTCTGCAACCCGCTGCAGCTGCTCATGATCATGGCTGACCCAAAGCACTGATGCGTTGTTATGTTGTAGATAGTTTAAGATTAAGGCTTCTGTCAATGCTGTATGATACCCGTCAAGAGCGGAACAGGGTTCATCCAGAAGCAGAACAGAGGGAGTGTTGCACAAACCGCGGATGAGAGCCAGTCTCTGCTTCTCACCGGTTGACAATCTGCTGATCTGCCAGTTGAGGACATCTTCTTTAAAGCCTACAGCTGCGAGTTTTCCCTGTAATGAATCGGCATCGAACTCTGCAGAAAAATGGTCCCCAACGATATCATACCACCAGAACGATTCCGCCGGCACCATCGTTACCATTGAGCGCCAGAGCGGTGCTGGAAAGGTGGTGCTGGAGACACCGTCCAGCAGGATTTTTCCGGAATGGGGAATAAGATCCGTTATGGCGCGAAGCATCTGTGTCTTGCCGATACCCGACTTGCCGCTCAAACCAAGGCATTCACCCTCCTTCAAAACAAAAGTATAGGGTCCGTTCACAAGAAATCGCAGATCTTCTACACGAAGCCGGCAACTATTATTTTGCGGGGGGGATATTGATGATAAAGGTTGTACCATTACCTACTTCACTGTCCACTGAAATTTCAGCGCCATGGCTGTCAACAATGTTCTTCGTTATTGCCAGTCCAAGACCGGTGCCTCTATTTTTATCGGTAAAAAATGGCTTAAAGATCTGATCCATCTTGTCTTCTGGAATACCCGAACCACTGTCACGGATAGCAACCCGGGTTCCTCCTCTCACATTGCCTGTGCTCACCTGCACCTGTCCACCTTCTCCAATGGCCTGAAGAGCGTTGACAAAAATATTCAACAGAGCACGATAAAAGAGCTTTTCATCCAGATAACTCTCCTTCAAATTCGGCGCCAGATCCGTCACCAGTTCAATCCGCCTTTTCTTCAATTCCGGCGCAATAAATAAAAGTACCTTCTTGACAACCAGATTGAGGTTAATACGTTCAAGGTTCAGTTTCTGAGGCCTGGCAAAATCAAGGAATTCAACTACTATCGAATTCAGTCTGATTGTTTCGTCAACAATTATCTTTGCCAGATGTTCATTCCCCGGAGCAAGTTTTTCTATTCTCTTTGCCAGAATTTCCGCCGTACTCCTGACTATACCCAGGGGGCTCTTTATTTCATGGGATACTGTCGCAACCATAGTGCCAAGGTGTGCCAGTCTCTCACTCTGATTCAACTTTTCTTCAAGCCTCAGCCTCTCCATTGCCCGCTTTTCCATTATCTTCCCTGCCCGGGAAACAATTGTGCGCAAGACGAGAAAAAGAATGGCCATCACTACGCTGGAAACAAGAATTATCCTCCCCTGTAAGCGGATAATATTAGCATAACTGCGAGAGAGATTTTTTTCTATCTCGATAACACCCATGATAAGGTTCCCTTCCTCACCATCTTGACGCACCTGTCTAAACGGGATGAAGGTCTTTAACTCACACTTCACATCATCGACTAAATGAAGCAGACTGAAAACACTGCCACTGTATGCAAGCCTGGAATTCGATACTCCGCCCAGGGCTTTTATATATTCCTTCTCTCCCATATCCTTTTTGCCGATAAGCTCAGGGACTGTCGAAAAGGAGATAATATTCATACTCGAATCATAGATGGTCACAGAATCAATCTTCAGCCCCTGGATAACACCTCGTATGATCCCGTTCAACAACTCAAACTGCTCCGGATTACTCAACTTAATTCCGCCATACCGTACAACCGCCGGAAGGACAAAACGTCTAAACACCTGCTGATTGAGGTTTTCAGCAAGGAGCAGAGAGTATTCCTCGTTCTGCTCCATCATAACCTTTCTTGCATTATCAGAGATTATCCAGGAGAGAAAGAGTGTAAAGACCAGAATAACGACGAGGCTGGAAAAAGAAAAATATTTTACAAGTTTAAACGGCACAAGTCCGGCTTCCATCTTCTGCTGTCTTACAGAATCAATTCCATGATTTGACTGTGTATTTTTAGCCATGACACACTCCGCATACCCTGCATTTTTTTGTATCACAGGGATCACTCGTTTTACCCGCGAAAGCCCTCTGATACTCCCGCCACAGGTAACTCTGTTTTATAGAGTGATCAATAATTGACCAGGGGAAATAATCAGAATCGTCATAACCACAGAGAGCGTATTGCTCTGCAGTAAGTCCCTGCCGTTTCATTGCCTGTTTCCATGGTATACCATAAACTGCCATTTCCAAAAGAACTTCGGCCAGCTTGCGATCTCCCCTTGCAAGTATAGCCTGAAACAGGACATTATCCGGCTTATCATGACTCACATGAACATTTGCATAAGCCTTAAACCCGTTTTTAAGAAACTTAAGTCGATTCTTCAGTCGGTTAACCACCTCCTGCCGACTTTTATATTCCCCTTTTTCCAGCTGTTCACTGACGCCGAAAGCATGGAACTGGAAAGGAGTCCAGGGCTTTGGCACAAAGCAGTTAATTGAGATGGTTATCTCACACAGCCTTCCACGTAATCGCCCGATCGGGTCAATTTTTCCTTTTATCCTGTCCACAAGTTGGATGGCTTCTTCAAGATCTTTTTCAGTCTCGGTCGGCAGCCCGATCATCAGGTACAGTTTTAGTTTATAAATACCTGCTGCGACAAGGCGCTCTGCGGCCCGAATAATATCCTGCTCATCCAACCCTTTGTTAATCACAATCCGAAGTCGTTCAGAACATCCGTCCGGGGCAATGGCAACACTCTTGAGATTACTCCCGGCAAGAAGGTCGAGCAACGGTTTTGACAATCGATCAGCGCGCAGGGAGGAAAACGACAATGCACAGCCGCTTTCACCCAAATAATTGGAAAGTGTATCGAGTTCTGCGGCATCGGCCATCTCCATGCCCAGCAGCCCCACACGATCGGTGTCCTCCCACCGCTCGGCAATTCCGGCAGCCACAGCATCGCCGCTCCATAATCGTGGTGGTCGGTAAATATATCCTGCAGCACAAAAACGACACCCTCTTGAACACCCCCTGCCAAGCTCAGTCAGAAAAAGGTTTGAGAATTCCGCATGGGGAGAAAGCAGTTGAGAGTGAGCGGCTGTAGTACACTGTTGCTGAAATACCTTTTTTATCCTGCCGGCCAATTCAGGGGGTGCAGAATGTCCGGCAAGACGACCATCTTTACCATATACAGGATTGTAAAGAGCGGGGGCATAACATCCCTCATACCGCTCACTTACCCCCTTCACGATCTCCAGCCTATCGGCTACTGTAGATTTAAGAACCAGATAGTCCGTCACATTTTCCAGTACAGGTTCTGCTTCTCCGATAAGAAACAGGTCAACAAAAGGGGCGAGGGGTTCGGGGTTCATGAAGGTGGCAACCCCTCCGCAGACGACAAGAGGGGCCTGACCGGACACCTGGGTGTCACGATCTTTGGCAAGAGGAGCTATACCTCCCCTGATCAGAATCTCTGCCACATGGAGATAGTCGTGTTCGAAACTGACAGAGATAAAAATAAGAGGAAACTGTGTCAGTTCTCTACCCGACTCAACGGACAGTAAATCATCACCCTTTTCAGGGAGAAAAAACCGTTCACAAACAAGAGTTTCCTGTTCATTGAGTAGTGCATAGACGAGTTGAAAACCGAGGCTGGACATTCCAACTCTATAACTGTTGGGGTAAATCAGGGCGATCGGCTGCCGCCCTGTCCATTTCTTCAGGAAGCTTCCCTTTTCCTGATTCAGGAGAAGTTGTCGACCGCTGCCGACACCAACAGACGTTTTCTTTTGCCTACCGATATTGACCAGACTCCTAGAAGCTTATACGGGAATAAGCATTTTGTTTAAAATCGAGGTTTTCAAAAAAAATAAGCACAGCCATATACGTGATATCGAAGTTTACGCTTATTTGCGAGTAATATTTTTTTGGAAATAACGAAGAGTTTGGACAGATAGCGCAGACTTCGAAATGCATTCTCGGACAGGCTCCTAGTTTGCTTTTTTCCGCAGATAAGTCGGGGTCTCTAAATAATCGTCATTCCAGTTCAGAGAGCTGTTTTCCTTATCTTCAGATGCATCGGGAGGGCTCAGGTTATCAAACATATCAAAATTTGAACCGGGCAGAGGTGTCACCCTCGGATCTCGGTTTGGAGTGGCGGGAGATCCCGTCAAGGTTTTTTTAGGCGCCTTCTTAAGCGGTTGTTTTTTAGCATGCTCTTTCACTGGGGTAATAGTCTCTTTGTTGCTGATGATATCTCCAACTCCTGTTGCAATAACAGTGACATGCAACTCATCACCCAGGGAGTCATCATACAGGGCTCCAATTACAACCTTGGCATCATCATCAACTTTTTCCTGAATCAGAGCAGAAGCCTCCATAAACTCAGACATGGCAAAACTTTCTTCAGTGGCTGAGATATTAATAAGTAAACCACGGGCACCATCAATACCAAAATCCTCAAGCAGCTGATTATCAATCGCCTTTGTTGCTGCCTCTGTTGCTCTATTTTCTCCGGAGGCAAACCCTGAACCCATAATAGCCGGGCCCACCTCTCTCATAACTGTCCGCAGATCTGCAAAGTCTGCATTAATTAAACCAGGTACATTAATCAGATCCGTAATACCTTTTACGGCCTGGAGCAGTACATTATCAGCCATCGCCAGCATCTCGGTAAGTTTGCTGTTTTTCTGCATGATAGAGAGAAGTCTGTCATTTGGCACAGTGATAATAGTATCTGCATACTTCTGCAGTTCCTGCCACCCTTCCTCGGCATTTCGGGATCGATATTTCCCCTCGAAACTAAAAGGTTTTGTTACTACAGCTACGGTCAGTGCACCAAGCTCTTTGCTCGCCTTGGCCACAACAGGTGCTGCTCCGGTTCCTGTTCCTCCGCCAAGTCCGGCAGTGACAAAGACCATATCACTTCCCTTCAGAACCTCTTTGACCTCTTCCAGAGACTCAAGAGCGGCCAGATTTCCGGTTTCAGGGTCGGCACCCGCTCCGAGCCCTTTGGTAATACCGGGGCCTATCTGAAGACAGATATCAGCTTGTGACTGATTCAAAGCCTGTTTGTCAGTATTGGCTGTAATGAACTCAACGCCCTGAAGTCTATTGGCAACCATGGTATTAATGGCATTACCTCCACCACCACCGATACCAATGACTTTCACAACTGCAACTCCTTCCGATTCAGGCATTCTGAACGGCATGTATACCCCCTGATCTATGCTTAAAACTACCGCCGTTTTCGACGATTATAAGTTTTTACGAGACTATCACCACTACTGCAGCAATATAGCACCTACAGAATTCGACTGAAACAAAAAATTATGGTATCACATAATTTTTTTAAGCCAGTCCTTCACCCTGCCGACAACAGTCTGTTCCTGCCTGAAACTCTCTTTATGCTTATTCCTTCCAAACATAACCAGACCGACGCCTGTTGTACAGCGGGGACTGTGCAGATCTTCCACCCGACCTGTCACACCGGTCGGGTAACCAATTCTTACAGGCAAATCAAAAATCTGTTCGGCAAGCTCCACAAGGTTCGGAAGCAACGCTGTACCGCCGGTGAGAACAACCCCACCATTGATTTTATTCTTTTGGCCCGATGCAATAAGTTCCCGATTCATCATCTCGAGGATCTCAACGATTCTTGCCTCGAGTATATCGACAAGAACTTTCTGGGTCACCTTTCTTGGCTCACGATCTCCTACCGTAGGAACATCGACAACAAGATTCGGTTTTATAACGGAGGAAATGGCACCACCGTAATCTTCTTTCAGCCGTTCCGCTTCCTGCAGTGGTGTTCGCAGCCCAACGGAAATATCATTAGTCAGATTGTGACCACCCAGCCCAATTTCACTTGTGTGACGAATAGTTCCATCACAGAATACTGCCAGATCCGTAGTTCCCCCACCGATATCAATAAGTGCGACACCCAGTTCCATCTCATCACCACTCAAAACGGCATTCGCTGAGGCGATAGACTCCAGGACAAGCTCCGCTACTTCCAGGCCTGCCTTATTACAGCAGGTTACTACATTATGCACAGCACCAATATCAGCGGTTACAATATGAACATTCGTTACCAATCGTACTCCGGACATACCCACCGGATTTTGAATTCCGGTATGATCATCCACCATATACTCCTGCGGCATAACATGGATAACCCGCTGGTTTTCAGATATTTTAACTGTCCTTGCAGCAGCTAAAACTTCATCAATATCCGCCTGTTTAATCTCTCGATTATTTATGGCCAGAATTCCCGGGCTGTTAAATCCCTTGATGTGATTTCCGGCAATCCCGACATATACGTAAACCGAACTGAGATCACATTTTGCTGTCTCTTCGGCAAGTGCAACCGCCCGCCGAATTGAATTAACAGTACTCTCAATATTGACGACGACGCCCTTTTTCAGCCCCTGGGACGGTGCTGTTCCGACACCAATTATTTCTATACCGTCATCAAAGATCTCGCCAACTACACAAAACACCTTGGTCGTACCAATATCAAGGCCAACTACAAGTTCTCCATGCTCCTGGTCAATGGTACCGCCGTACTCACTGTCAGGGATATGAATCTCCGGGACTTCGTCAACTTTATTTTTCTCACTCATTAATGATATTCTCGTAAAAACTTATTTTTTTAGATGGCAGCAAAATCAACCTGATTCACTCTGTGCAACAAGCACCTTATCATTAAAATAATCCATCCGGATATATTCGACACGGGATATTATCTCTTCTCCCTTCTGTTTTTTATAGAGAGCCTGAAGAACTCTTAGTAATTTCTTATATTTCTTCTTAGTGTTACCATCCCCAAAAAAAATCGGGAACGGGTATTCCACCAGATAAACCACCAGTTCACCCGCCAGGTTCACGTGCACCTCGGAAACTGCCTGTGCAGGCAGATGGGGGTCATTGCTGTTCACTTTCTGCAAAAAAAATAATACTTCTTTAAGCGCTTTTTGTTTGATATCCTGATCAGCAACCTCTGTCAGTCCTGTTATAATCGGAAAATCTACATTACCTCCGACTGTGACTGACTTAAATGGAACACCCTTCTTATTAATATAGTATAACTGATCAGGATCTGAGGCTGTAGAGTGAAGCAATGCAACAGGCACATGTTCCGTAATCTCAATTTCAACTGTTGATGGCCAATTCCGTTTCACCTTTGCCGAAGAAACCCATGGATTTTGTTGCAGACGCTCTTCGATTTCCCCTTTTTCCATGCCCATAAGGCTTGTTTGATGGAGAATAATCTGTGATTGTTCACGGAGTTGTTCATTCGAAATGGAATTGCAACCGGAAACAACCAGCTCAGCTACCTGGAAAAACGAAATAGAAGCCAGTCCTTTCTCTACCCATATCCTCCCACCTGAAAAAACAAGCCATCCCGCCCCTGTTATGAAAAAAAAGAGAACAACCCACCTATACAGGATTTTTCCCCTGGTTACAGGTCTGCCATACCCCTCATTTTTCTTCCTTTTCTTTTCACTAACCAGATATTTAATCCTGGATAATGACCATTTCCTTTTCTGTTGACGCAGTCCATGTTCTCCAGGGGCTGCTTGAAGTGGAAATTCCCTGCTCTGATAACCGGAACCCGATTTCTTCTTTTTAAAGAAAGAGCGTATAATCTTCATTGATTATATAAAATGAATTTCAGGTTCGAGATCTATCCCACTATCCCGTTTGACCTTTTCCTGTATATTGCACATCAGGGTGAGCACGTCAGCAGCAGTTGCACCACCATGGTTGACAAGAAAATTAGCATGGTTTTCAGACACTTGCACTCCACCGATTTTCACTCCCTTAAAGCCACTGGCCTCAATCAATCTACCTGCACTGTCATTTACCGGATTTTTAAAAAAAGATCCGGCCGTTGCATAGCTGCCCGGCTGCTTTTCTTTTCTTTTCTTCTGAAGAGTTTGACTATACGCTCTTATTTTTCCCGGCTCATCCCAATCCAGCCGAAACGCAACCTCCACCACAATTGGTTTACCGGAAAACTTGCGGTAATCATGCCAGCATCTATAGCCAAAGTTCAAGTCTTTTCTGTCTATTACCCGCTCACCTGCATCAGTCACCAGGGTAAGGTTTTCTATTACCGACGATAACTCGCTTCCCCAGGCTCCGGCATTCATGATAACAGCCCCTCCCACCGTCCCCGGGATACCACCGGCAAACTCCAATCCAGTCAACCCTCTCTCCATACAGTTCAACGCCAGACGGCCAAGACTGCAACCACCTCCGACCCTGACATCAGTATCGTTTGGGTTGTTCCCGGAACAGCTGGAAATGGCTCGAAACTCCTCACCCAGGATCAGGATCACACCTGGAAAACCACTATCCTGTACTAACAG
>LGVF01384831.1_pt1 | contig 11286 bp, 9 predicted proteins | sample 469901 | NCBI WGS metagenome assembly LGVF01 (sample SAMN03893561, study PRJNA290197) | marine sediment metagenome | material: sediment; isolation source: combined push core samples #3730, #5133, and #5579 collected at Hydrate Ridge | place: Pacific Ocean: Hydrate Ridge | reverse complement strand
TGTTACGGCACATACGCGGCGAGGTTGGTGTGTCGATTGAGGTGGATACGCCAGCGATCACATTAACCTACGGAGTTGGCGGGTTTGCTCAAATCAACTTAAAGCAGAATTGCCACCTGGTTGAAATGGTGTTGCACGAAGCTCAGCTTTGTGGTGATGATACGGTCCTTGATCTGTATTGTGGTATGGGAAACTTTTCTTTGCCACTTGCACGTCAGGCCAAGCACGTGATCGGCGTGGAAGGTTATGCACCCTCTATTGCTTCAGCTGAAAAGAACGCTGCCGCTGCGGGGTGTGAGAATGTGATGTTTCATAGCTGTCGTGTTGAGAACTTTATGGAGTCAATGTCGGAAGAGGTTGATGTTGTTGTTCTCGATCCGCCTCGTGCTGGAGCTAAGGAAGCATTGATGCCGCTATTGAAGTTGACGCCGCGATCGATCGTTTATGTCTCGTGTGATCAGCAAACATTGTTGCGTGATTTGACTGTATTGATTGATGGTGGTTATCAACTGGAATCAATACAGCCAATTGATATGTTTCCGCAGACGGCACACACAGAAGTGCTTGCCGTGTTACGCCAGATAACTTCGCGAGACTGTGATCTTTAGTTCTCCGTTTCTGTGTGTTGGCTGTAGACTTTTTACTTGTTATTTTTATTCCAGCATGCTAAATAATGCGGGATTTAAACCTTTTCATTCATTTGGGAAGTGAGCTATTAGCTCACTTTTTTTGTTTTTACAGGGTTCGTAAATGGTATTTGAACAAACAATAGCGCAGGTTATGTTGATTGCTGATCCTATTTTAGATGAGCAGGAACTTGAATTGGTCGATCTTGAATATCAACAAATTGGTTCTGAGTGGTTGTTGCGCTTTTATCTTGATAAGGTCGGTGGTATTAATCTTGACCAGTGTGCTGCATTTAGTCGTGAACTGAGTGCTGTCCTTGATGTTGAAGAAGTGATCACTGTCGCGTATCGGCTGGAGGTTTCATCTCCCGGGATGGACCGAATTATAAAAAAAGATGCAGACTTTGAACGTTTTAAAGGGGAGGTTGTTCGAGTGAAAACACTCGTAGCACTTGATCCCGATGGGCGAGGTTATCTGCGCAAGACATTTGTTGGTGAGTTGATTGGCCTAGAACAGGGTAAGGTTATTGTTGATCAACAGGATCAGCCCGAAGGCCGTGTAGGGCTTGCTCAGGTCGATATTGATAAAGTGAATATTGAACCTCAGTTTTAAAATAAAACTAAAATCTGTATCAAGGTGGGTTGCTTACCTCGTTGATACTTCCGTTGCCTGAATGGGTCAGGAATAGAAAAAGTATAGGAGATTTATAATGGTTGCGAATCTCAACCACGTTATTGATCAGGTGGTAAAAGATAAAAGCGTCGAACGTTCTGTGTTAGTTGAGGCGTTGGAGTCTGCTGTTCTTTCCGCTGCAAATAAAAAGTATCGCAATACACGCGAACTTGAAGCTCATTACAACAATGATCAAGGTGAAGTTGAATTATTTGAGTTTGTTACCGTTGTAGACGAAGTCCAAGACTCTTACAAAGAGATCGATCTCAGGGAAGCTCAAGAGATTGATGCTGAGGTTGAGTGTGGTGACTCCCTCGGGATGAAGATGGACTCTGGTACTTTTAGTCGTATTGCTGCGCAAACTGCAAAACAGGTTATTATTCAAAAAGTACGCGAAGCAGAGCGCGAAGGAATTTACAAAGAATTCAAGGATCGTGTTGGTGAGTTAGTAAACGGTATTGTTCGCCGTTATGAGCGTGGAGATCTGATTATTGATCTTGGTCGCGCTGAAGCGTTGCTTCCTCATCGCGAGCAGGTTCCTCGTGAGAATTACCGTCAGTCTGATCGTGTTCGCGCTTATATTGCTGAAGTTAAGATGTCACCGAAGGGGCCGCAGATTATCATGTCGCGTACCCATCCAAGCTTGGTGATTGAATTGTTTAAAACTGAAGTTCCTGAGATTGCAGAGGGGATTGTTGAGATCATTGCCTGTTCTCGTGAGCCCGGTAGTCGTGCTAAGATTGCTGTCGTTTCGCATGACCCTGATGTCGACCCAGTAGGCGCTTGTGTTGGCATGCGTGGTTCACGTGTACAAAATGTTGTTTCAGAATTGCGCGGCGAAAAAATTGACATTATCCCTTGGAGCCATGATATGGCTCGCTTTGCTTGTTCAGCATTAGCACCTGCAGATGTTTCGCGTGTATATGTTGACAATGATGGACAAGCGATGGAGATTGTTGTTCCTGACGACCAGTTGTCTTTAGCGATTGGTAAGAAGGGTCAAAATGTACGTTTGGCTGCTCGTTTGATCGGTTGGAAAATCGATATTAAAAGTGAGACGCGGGCTGCTGAAATTGAGCAAGAAGACCTCATTGATGGTGACGAAGCAGAAGATGCTGCACCGGTTGAAGGCGATGTCACTGAGGCTCTTGAAGAGAGTAGTGTCGATGTTGTCGAAGATGATGTTGTCGAAGATGATGTTGTCGAAGATGATGTTGTCGAAGAATAATCCGTAATGGATCAAGTGGAGTAAATCTCTTTGGTAAAAGAAACACGTAAGGTCTTAAGGACTTGTATCGCTTGCCACGCAACAGAGGCGCAAGAGACACTTGTTCGGTATGTTTCAGCACCCGATGGCAGTTTGCTGGTTGATTATCAGCATAAACTTCCTGGCCGCGGAAGCTATACTTGTTTGAATAAAAAATGTATGACACAAGCTGTGCAACGCAAAGCGTTTACACGGTCTTTAAAAAATTCTCAACTCAATGTTGATGTTGAACAACTGATCAGTTCTTTGCAGGAGCAGGTAAGGGCTCGAGTATTGAATCTGATGGGTATGGCACGTAAGGCTAGTCTGGTTAGTAGTGGAAGCCAGTTAGTTATTTCATCGCTTAAAAATCCTCGTGATATTGCATGGGTGTTGATGGCGAATGATATTACGCAAGGTGTTGGTTCGAAAGTACGTGAGCGAACAACACGAGCAAACGTGCCACTGGTTGAGTGTTTTGATAAAGCGGCAATAGGGCAAGCGTTAGGCTTATCAGAGCGAAGTGTGTTGGCTTTGATGAAAAGTCCTTTGGCGCAAACATTAAATCAAGAGCTGCAACGATATACGTATGTAATGGGGGAACTCTGATGGCGAAAATTAGAATATACGAACTGGCACAGCAAATGGGCGTTGAAAATAAAGAACTGCTCGAACGTTTGCAGCAGGCAGGAATTGAGGCTAAAAGTCATATGAGTGTTGTTGATGAAGAGGCGGTACGTTCATTGGATAAGATGAAGGCATCGACCGAGACCCCCCCAGTATCCTTCGACGAAGAACGTGTAAACACGGGATTGATACGTCGTCGGCGTAAGGTTGAACCACCTCAGCCAGTCGTGGAAGAGGTTGTTGCCATTGAAGAGCCAGCCGTTGTTGAAGAGGTAGCTCCTGTTGTGCAGCCAACGGTCGAAGAGACTGTAGACGATGCTCCTGCTGTTGTTGAAGCCGCAGTTGAGCCAGTGGTCGATAAGGTTGTTCCTGCCAAGGAGGTTGAAACTGAATCTGCTGTTGTTGCGGAAGCTCCTGAGGTTGAACCGGTAAAAGCAGAAACATCAAAAGCTAAAGTCGTTAAGGACGCTGTTGCTGAAGCACCTGCTCCGCCAGCACCAAAACGTAAAGCGGCAACGCGAAATGTTGCTGCAATTGTTTCCACTGCTGCTGAAGCTAAAGATGTAACAAAACCAACAACTGGTGGTGCTAAAATTTTAGGCCGCGTTGAATTGCCCCAATCCGCGTTACGCGGCGAAGGTAACGCACGAGGTCGTAAACCACAGACTCGTAAGCCACAACCAGGTTCAGCACGACCAGGCGCTCCAGCACGACCAGGTGCTCCAGCTCGACCGGGTGCTCCAACGAGACCGGGTGCTCCAACGCGACCAGGTGCTCCAACAAGATCAGGTGCTCCGGCACGGCCATCTGCTGGTCGGCCACCAATGACTCCTGAAGCTCCTGCTGGCGATGCGGGCCGTGATCAGCGCGCCAATCGTAAGAAAAAGAAGGGTGCCAAGGGTGGCGATTATGCTGGTGCAGCACCGGCTGGTGATGGCAATCAACGTCGTCGTCGTGATCGGATGGAAGTATTTGAGCCCGATCGTGGTGGACGTGGTCGCCGTGGTAAAAAACAACCTAAAGTTGCCAAGAAGACTGAAATTACGATTCCTAAGGCGATTAAGCGTAAGATTCGAATTAGCGATGTGATCACTGTTGGTGAGCTAGCGAAACGGATGGGCGTTAAGGCGAATGAACTAATTCGTGAACTCATGAGTCAAGGCTCGATGGTTACTATTAACCATCCTCTCGATTTTGAGAGTGCTGCGATCCTTGCTGCGGATTTCAATTATGAAGTTGAAAACGTTGCCTTTGACGAAATTAGTATCTTAAGTTCCGATGATATTCAAATTGATGAAGACGTAGAGTCGACTAACGCTGTAGAACGTCCTCCTGTTGTCACGATCATGGGTCACGTTGACCACGGTAAGACAAGTTTGTTGGATGCGATCCGTAAAGCTAATATTGCTGACGGTGAAGCTGGTGGAATTACGCAACACATTGGTGCATACGATGTTCAGATCAATGATAAAACGATCTGCTTCCTCGATACCCCTGGTCATGAAGCTTTTACTGCAATGCGTTCACGTGGTGCAAAAGTCACTGACCTTGTCATTCTTGTTGTGGCTGCTGATGATGGTGTTATGCCACAGACTAAGGAAGCGATTAGTCACTCTAAGGCCGCTGGTGTTCCAATCATCGTCGCCGTGAATAAAATAGATAAAGAAGGCGCTAACACTGAACGTGTTATGCAAGAACTGACTGAGTTTGAGATGGTTCCCGAAAAATGGGGTGGTGAGACAATCTTTGTTGAGGTCTCAGCCAAGCAACAAACCAACCTAGATCAACTGTTAGAGATGGTTTTGTTGCAAGCAGAAGTTCTAGAATTAAAAGCTGATCCAACAAAACGCGGTCGAGGAACTATCGTTGAAGCACGTCTTGATAAAGGTCGTGGTGCTGTTGCTACGGTACTTGTTCAGGATGGTACGTTGCGTGTTGGTGATCCAATTGTCGCTGGTTTACATTTCGGCCGTGTTCGTACCATGATCAATGATCTTGGTATGAAAGTGACCGAAGCGGGTCCTTCAGTTCCTGTTGAGGTTACTGGATTGCAAGGTGTTCCTGATGCGGGTGATAATCTGCATGCTTTGGAGAATGAGAAGACGGCTAAAGAGGTTGCAATGCATCGTCAACATAAGCTTCGTGAAGCTGAGTTGGCGCAAACAAGTCGCTTGTCATTAGACCAACTGTATGCACGTATTCAAGAGGGTAACGTCGAAGAGCTTAAAGTTATTGTTAAGGCTGACGTTCAGGGCTCTGTTGAGGCCGTGAAGGACACTCTGGGTAAATTGACCACCGCAAATTGTCGCCTGACTGTTGTTCATACGGGAGTTGGTGGTATCACTGAAAGTGATATTTCGCTTGCTTCGGCATCGGATGCTATTGTTATTGGTTTTAGTGTTCGTCCTGAAGCGAAAGCAGCGCAATTGGCTGAAAAAGAGGGTGTTGATATTCGCCTCTACAGCATCATTTACGACGCGGTTAACGATATTCGCGATGCGATGGAGGGTTTACTTGCGCCGACTTTGCGTGAGAAACATCTAGGTCGTGTTGAGGTTCGTGAAACATTTGGTGTGTCAAAAGTTGGTACCATCGCTGGTTGTATGGTGCTTGATGGCAAGGTTACTCGCAATGCGAAGGTTCGTTTGGTCCGCGATAGTATCGTGGTTTGGGAAGGTATTCTTAATTCCCTTAAGCGTTTCAAGGATGATGCGAAAGAAGTTGCAACAGGTTACGAGTGCGGTATTGGTCTTGAAAAATACAATGACATTAAAGTGGGTGATGTGATTGAAGCCTACGAAATGGAAGAGTTTAAAACTGAACTATAAGTTAGTATTAAAATATTTTTCTGCCAGTGGAGCCGTGTAATCGGCATCACTGGCAGTTTTAGTTCAAGTTTATATTAATTGAATCAATTTATAAATTTTGACACATTTATTGAAGAGGATATAATCGTGGCAGGTCAACGTTCAGTACGAGTTGGTGAATTAATCCAGAAGGAACTTTCCGATATTATTCTGCGTGGTTTACGTGATCCTCGTGTTGGTTTTGTTACCATTATGTCGGTTGATGTGACCTCTGATCTACGTATGGCTCGAGTTTATTTTACTGTTATGGGTGAAGAGTCAGACAGCGAGGAAACACAAAAGGGGCTTGAGAGTGCCAGTGCTTATCTACGTCGTGAGCTTGGTAAGCGGATAAAGTTGCGCCATGTCCCTGAGTTGTTATTTAAATTTGATAAATCGATTGCCTACGGTAATCACATTGAATCAATTATTCGTAAAATTGAGACTGGCGACAATGCTGAGTAAAACAGTTGAAGCGATTCAAGACGGCCAGACCTTTCTCGTCTTAGCTCATGAAGGCCCTGACGGTGATGCGTTAGGTTCAACTCTTGCGCTGGTTAATGCTTTGAACGAGATGGGCAAAGAGGCAACCGCATTTAATATTGATGGTGTTCCCGATAAATTTAATTTTCTTCCGGGTTCCGAGAGTGTTGTCACTACCATTGAAACGGGTCGTACTTTCGACGTTATTTTTGTGTTGGATGTTGGTGAACTTCGTCGTGCTCAATTAGATGTACGGCCAATGTGTAAAGTGTTGATTAATGTTGATCACCATCCTTTTTCAGAAGACTTTGGTGACATTTATTATCTTGATACGGCTGCCAGTGCAACCGCTGCGATTCTGTATCGAGTGATTAAAGAATTAGGCCATCCTTTTTCAAAGGATGTTGCAACCTGTATTTACACGGCTATTTTGTCCGATACGGGGTCATTTCGTTATTCAAGTGCTAACGGTGAGTCGTTTGCTATTGCCGGTGAAATGGTCGATGCGGGTGTAGATCCGTGGCATGTGGCGGGTGGTTTATATGAGAGTCAAGAAGTGGAGCGTTTGCAGCTACTTGGTTTAGCTTTGAACACACTTCAGGTGTCCCCATGTGGTCGCTGCGCCGCCCTGTATGTCAGCCAACAGATGTTAGATCAAGTTGGTGTTGGTGCTGAATTTGCCGATAGCTTTGTTAATTACCCCCGCTCCATTAATGGAGTTGAGGTTGCGTTGTTTTTCCGCGAAATCACTTCGACATCATTTAAGCTTGGCATGCGCTCAAAAGGGACCATTGATGTCGGTGCCTTGGCACGAGAACTCGGTGGCGGTGGCCACCACAATGCTGCTGGTGCTGAACTAGCTGGTTGTATTAATGATGTGATGCAGGATACTTTTAAGCGCATCGATCAGTTATTATCTGAGATGGTATAGAGACGATGAATGGTCTATTAATCATCGATAAGCCACAGGGGATAACGTCGCATACCGTTGTGCAAAAAGTTCGTCGTGCCTGTGATGTGAAACGCGTTGGTCATGCGGGTACGTTGGATCCGTTGGCTACTGGACTTCTGTTGATTGGTGTTGGCAGTTGTACACGGTTGATTGAATATCTTGTTGCGACCGATAAGGGCTATCGGGCTACTTTTCGTCTTGGTCGTGTGACCGATTCACAAGATATAACAGGTCAAGTGGTCAGTGAGCAGCCAGCAGATCAGATCACTGCTGAACAGATTCGTGAAGTCTGCTCCCACTATATTGGTGAGATCGAACAAGTTCCGCCGATGTTTTCAGCGTTGAAGCAAAATGGCGTTCCCCTTTATCGATTAGCTCGTCAAGGTATAGAAGTTGAACGGCAAAAGCGTAAGATTACGATAACACGCTTGGATGTTGAATCAATCGATGGTGTTGAAGTTACCATCTATGTAGATTGTACAAAGGGAACTTATATTAGAACTTTGTGCCATGACATAGGCCAGGAACTCGGTTGTGGTGCTTGCATGACTAGTTTACGTCGTGTTCGTAGTGGCCCCTTTGATGAGTCAATGGCGCTATCTTTGGATTCGATCATTCAAGGTGATTTTGAGTTGTTATCCCCGAGTGCAGCATTAAGTGGCTTCGAGGCAGTTCAGGTTGCAGTCAGTGGTCGAAATCGGTTGCGTGAGGGGATCCCTCCACGTATTGAAGATTTGAGTAGCGCTGTTGATCTTCAGGCGCAACAGCAAGTTGTGTTGATGGATGGTGAAAAATTAATGGCTATTGCTAGCTATGATCCTGAACATGAGTTAGAATCACGAGGCGATTTTAAGTTGCTGAAAGTATTTCCTAGCGGGATCTAGACTGCTCTTTGATCTTTACAGGGCTGTTTAGATGTGTTAAGAACTGACAGTATTTAATAATCTAAACCAGAAAACTGAACTTCGTTTTTAGATGAGTTCAAAAGGAGATAGCACAAGTGCTTGCTACAGAAAAAAAACAAGAGATTATCAAAGAATTTCAAGGCAAAGATGGCGATACTGGTTCTTCAGAGGTGCAAATTGCCCTTTTGACTGAGCGTATTACGTATCTAACAGATCACTTCCGTAGCCATAAAAAAGATCATCATTCCCGTCGCGGTTTGTTGAAGATTGTTGGTAAGCGTCGTCGCTTACTCGACTATCTTATCAAAACTGATATTGAGCGTTACCGTTCAATTATCTCACGGTTGGGAATTCGTCGTTAGCAAATGGCAGCAGCTCTTTTTCAAGAGTTGCTGCTTTTTGATTTAAGGTGGCTTAGGAGGATGTCCGGGGAGAATACCTAACCTGATCAACGAGGGGTCGGTTGTTCTTGCAGGCCAACCTCCTGTAGCCTTTTTTTTTGTTTAAATTTTTTGGACAAAATAATCGTAACAAGGGCATTTCATTTAGAAGTGCAACCAAGAGGAGAGCTTTAAATGGCTTATCAAAAAGTTGAGGTTGAATTTAATGGTCAACCTTTAACAATCGAAACAGGTAAAATGGCCCGTCAAGCTGATGGTGCTGTTGTTGTAACGTATGGCGAAACAAAAGTACTTTGTACTGTAGTATCAGGACATAGCATCCGTCCAGGACAAGATTTCTTCCCACTCACAGTCAACTACCAAGAGAAATTCTATGCCAGTGGTAAGATCCCTGGGTCTTTCTTCCGTCGTGAGCGTGGTTCAACAGAGCGTGAGACTTTAATCTGTCGTCTTATCGACCGTCCAATGCGTCCATTGTTTCCTAAAGGATACCTTTTTGAAACTCAAATTATTCCACAGGTTGTTTCAGCTGATTGTGTTAACGATCCTGATACCTTGGCGATTCTCGCAGCTTCTGCTGCTGTGACAATTTCTGATATCCCATTTTGTGGCCCAATCTCTGGTGTTCGTGTTGGTCGCGTTGAGGGGGCATTCATTGCCAACCCAACTCTTGAGCAGCAGGAGTTAAGTGACATCGATATTATCGTTGCTGGTTCTAAAGATGCAGTAATGATGGTTGAGGGTGAAGCAGACTTGATCAGTGAAGATGAGATGCTTGAGGCCATATTCTTCGGCCACAATGCGCTTCAACCTTTGATCGAGATGCAGACCAAACTTGCTGAGCTTGTTGGTACAGTTAAGCGTGAGTTTGTTGTCGCTGAGGTTGATGCTGATCTTGAAGCAAAAATTGTCGATTTAGTCAAAGATCGTGTCCTGAAGGCGGTTGTTATTCGTGCCAAGCAGGAGCGTTATGCCGCTCTTAAAGAGATTCGCAATGATGTTCAAGAGCAACTCGCTGAGGCCTATGAAGGTCGTTCTGACGAGATCTCAGCAATTATGGGCAGCGTAGAGAAAAAAGTTGTTCGTCAAATGGTTACTAAGGATCGTATCCGTATTGATGGCCGTGAGATGAACACAGTTCGTCCTATTAGCTGTGAAGTGGGTTTGTTGCCACGTGCTCACGGTAGTGCACTCTTTACCCGTGGTGAAACACAGGCCTTGGTAACAACAACACTCGGTACTGCGAGTGATGATCAACGGATGGATAATATCCAAGGGATGGCGTTCAAGAAGTTTATGTTACATTACAACTTCCCTCCATTCTGTGTTGGTGAAACCAGCATGCGTTTGTTCCCAGGTCGTCGTGAGATTGGTCACGGTATGCTTGCTGAGCGTTCAGCGTCTAAAATCATGCCTGAATTTGATGACTTCCCATACACACTGCGTTTGGTTTCCGAAGTACTTGAGTCCAACGGTTCATCGTCTATGGCATCGGTTTGTGGTGCTTCAATGGCATTGATGGATGCAGGTGTTCCAGTTAAGGATGCTGTTGCTGGTATTGCAATGGGTCTGATCAAAGAGGGTGATGATATTGCCATCCTTTCTGACATCCTTGGTGATGAAGATCATCTTGGCGATATGGATTTTAAAGTTACTGGTACTAGCAATGGTGTTGCTGCCCTGCAAATGGATATTAAAATTGATGGCGTCACACGCGACATCATGCAGCACGCTCTGGCGCAAGCTAAAGAGGGTCGTTTGCATATCCTTGGTGAGATGGCTAAAGCGATCGATTCAACTCGCGATGACCTTTCTCCATACGCACCGCGTATCACAACTGTTCATGTTAAGCCTGACCAAGTTCGTACTGTTATCGGTGCCGGTGGTAAAACCGTTCGCGGTATTATCGAAGCAACAGGTTGTGGCATTGACATCGAGGATGATGGTCGTATCAATATTTCATCTAGTGATGGTGCTGCGGCAGCAGAAGCTGCACGTATGATCAAAGAACTTACTCAGTCTCCAGAGGTTGGTAAACTTTATAACGGTACCGTTAAAAAGATTATGGATTTCGGCGCATTTGTTGAGATCTTCTCAGGTACTGATGGTCTTGTTCACGTGAGTGAGCTGGCTAAAGAGCGCGTATCCAACGTAACGGATATCCTCAACGAGGGCGATAAGGTTCTTGTTAAGTGTATCGGTGTTGATCGTCAGGGTAAAATCAAGTTGTCACGTAAAGAGGCACTTGGTCAAACGCTCGAAGAGGAATAATCTCTATCTGTTTTTCGAGGGCAACCTCGATGAAACTTGATTGATTTTAGAGTCCTTGTCACCCTTCATGGAGGGTGACAAGGACTTTTCTTTTTGGTGCTTTTTTCGTTTATCGTCACAGACAAAGAAATTGCGACTGTTGACGAAAGAGAAGAAACATTGCAAAATGAAAAGTTGTAATAAATATAAGATAACCATCTCCGTTGAGATAAAGGGGATGGGATAAGGATAAGCATGAGTGACGTTGTTGTATCGT
>LGVF01379931.1_pt1 | contig 11294 bp, 11 predicted proteins | sample 469901 | NCBI WGS metagenome assembly LGVF01 (sample SAMN03893561, study PRJNA290197) | marine sediment metagenome | material: sediment; isolation source: combined push core samples #3730, #5133, and #5579 collected at Hydrate Ridge | place: Pacific Ocean: Hydrate Ridge | reverse complement strand
CAGATAGTAACTGGAGATGTAATACTCGATGTCACTGATTTGCACGGGGGCGCTATTGCGGCTAAGCACACAGTGCCCTTCACAAAATTTTTCATGGGGACAGATGCTGGCACAGATCACCGACAGCGGGTTGTTCTCAAACAACATCTTGCCAGCTTGTTTCATTTTTCCGTCAAGAAGCAGGCGGATCATGTCGCTAACGGCGGTGTGATTTGGGCAGCCTTTTGTACAAGGAGCCTTTTTACATTGCAGGCAGCGCCTTGCCTCTTCGATGATATGCTTTGCCATGGTGACGTACTCCCAAAGTATGGCAGCCTTTGCGGTTACACTGTTGATGAAAAGGGCACTGGGGTATGGCTCTGCCATGGTTTGATGGCGTCGCAAAAAATTCGCCCTACGGCGTTTTTTTAGGACCTTGACATACTAGATGTATGCCTTCACCACTGACAAAACACCAGGCATTGTGGAACGAGATTTTTGCTTAGCCATCCTATAAATTTTTGCGAATGCATCATAGTTTCACGTCATTATCGTTTGTAGAACGAACCACAAGTATTCCACAGAATCGTCGGGGAAGTCTACACGCAGGCGCTGTGGTGAGCAGGAGGCAATAGTGTCGGGTTTGCAAGATGGTAAGTTGTCGCTATCATTTTCTCATGCTACCCAAACCTTGAATCCATCATCCGCCTTGCACATAAAGTGTGCGGCATAATAAGAATCAATAAGCCTCCGTCAGCGAAACGACAACGCAATCCCCGCAGGATTACCCGCTAACTACCATCCCGCACCACGGACAGGGTCTTCCATTTGCCACTACGATACCGCAGGTAAAAAATCCCGCTGAAAATGAGAATGAAGGCAACGAGTGCTAGCCAGGCCGCCAGGGGCGCGGCCTGATTAAAAATGGCATTGGTTTGGCGGGGTTCGAAAACCGCCACCAGTTGGTCCGGCAAGGACACGAATAGAACGAGGATCACCAGCGAGTAGGTGCAGGCCATTTTCAGCCCAGCACTGGTGCCAGTACAGCTCAGTAAAAATCTTTTCCTTTCGGAAGTCACTGCGATATTGCTGTCGGCAGGTCCGTCCGGGGGACAGAAGGGGACGCACTTGTTTTCTTAACATTCTTCTGTTGGCATATTAATATGAGCTTTTTCTTGATCATCTCTACTAAAATTTCGTACGGTAGGTTTCAAGCGCTCATTTGAATTGCGATAACATTTCTTTCAGGATAAACCGTGGACCGTTTCAACGATCTCGAAATACTCATCGATTCCCAGTACCCTATAATCTGTATTGAAACCCATGAAGAAGCACGGGCAGAGGATCTGCTGGCGCGCATCTGCCAGAAGATGGGCTTGCCATTTTTTCATTGGGTGGCGACCGATGGTTTGACCCGCTCGGGAGAACCGCAAGCGGTATATAAAACCAATACTGCCATGGAGACCTTAAACTTCGTTTCCTCTTCGTCTCTGGACGCCGTGTACATGCTGAAGGATTTGCATCGGTACTTTGATAGCCCGATCATGGTGAGGAAGTTGCGGGACATCTGTCATTGCTTCCGCCAGAAACGAAAATCCCTGATCCTTACCGCTCCTTCCTTTGATATCCCTCCCGAATTAGCCAAAGAGGTGGTGTTCTTCGATCTGGCTCTTCCATCAGCGGAAGAACTTAAGAAGCTGGTTCTCCAGGTGGTGTGCAACGTCTCCAAACGCCGTCAGATCCGCGTCGAACTGGATGTGAAGACCGAGCGGAAGCTGGTTCAGAGCCTTCAGGGGCTAACCCTCAACGAGGCGGAGAGGGTGCTCACCCGTGCTATGGTCCATGACGGTAAACTGGGGGCTGACGATTTGCCGCGGATTATCGACGCCAAGAAGCAGAAGATCGCTCAATCCGATTTAATCGACTTTTTTCCTCTGCAGGAAGAGTTTGACGATATCGGCGGGTTGCATAATCTGAAAAAATGGCTGGGTCTGAGGAAAAATGCCTTTTCTGAGGAAGCGAAACGTTTTGGCATCGATCCACCGCGCGGGGTGTTGCTACTGGGGGTGCAGGGATGCGGCAAAAGCCTGATGGCCAAGGCGATTGCCCAGGATTGGGAAATGCCCCTGTTGCGCCTTGATACCGGTTCTCTTTATTCGAAGTTTATCGGCGAAACGGAATCTAACGTGAGGGAGGCAATCCGCCTGGCCGAGGCCCTGGCTCCGGTGGTGTTGTGGATCGACGAGATAGAGAAGGCCTTTACCCCCCCGAGCGGATCGGACGCCGATGGCGGCGTTTCGGCGCGGCTGCTGGGGACTTTTTTGTCTTGGATGCAGGAGAAAACGGCGCCGGTTTTCGTGGTGGCGACCGCCAACAACGTCTCCTTGCTGCCACCCGAGCTACTGCGCAAGGGGCGGTTCGACGAAATATTCTTTGTCGATCTACCGGGAGCGCAGGAACGGGCCGATATCTTCCGCCTACACCTACAGCGCCGCCAGCGGGATGCTGCTACCTTCGATCTTCCCGCTCTTGCAGCAGCAGCGGAAGGGTTTAGCGGTGCGGAGATCGGTCAGGGCATCGTCTCCGCCCTGTATGCTGCCTTTGCCGGCCGTCGCCAACTTACTACCGACGATATTCTTCATGAAGTTAAGAACACCCGACCTCTTTCGTTGACGATGAAGGAACAGGTCGATCAGATGCGCAGATGGGCGGCGGGGCGGACGGTTTCCGCCACATGATTTGGCCGTTTATATCGCCTGTAACTGCACCTGGAAACTCTTTTGTCACGCGGCTTACTTGTAGCTGCCGGTGACGCTGCGCCTTTAGGGTGACCAAGAAGGTGCCTGTCCCAATCCATAATCGACAGATTGACTAAGAGCAAAATATGACAGGAAATATATTTGACGCGTTACCCGCAGATGTCTCCCATGAAATATTTGAGGATATCGTGCGGACATCCCATGTGCGGATCGAAAGGATCATCTCCAAAGGGCAAGCTTCACCCGAGGTCGGCTGGTACGATCAGGATGAAAACGAATGGGTGATTGTCCTTGAGGGTTCCGGTTCGATTCTCTTTAAGGATGGCATGCAAGTTGTTCTGAACAAAGGCGATTACCTCAATATCCCTGCCCATTCCAAACACAAGGTATTGGGCACCGACCAGGAGGGGCTAACAATCTGGTTGGCTGTTTTTTATGGTCCACCAGCTAACCCGGATGCTGCGTAACGGAATTCGTGGTAACGCCTGGTTTATGCTCACCGCACGCTCAGGAGGAACCCAATGATAACGGATCACGACCTCGTCAAAAACACCACGAACTATATTAAGCGATCAATTACGCTGAAAATACTTTCGGTGGGGTTCCTGATCTTGTTATTGCTCATACCGGCCGGCATGATCAAGGGCCTGATCCGCGAAAGGCAGTCCCGTCGCGACTCGGTGGTGACGGAGATCAGCAATAAGTGGGGAAACAGCCAGACGATCACCGGGCCGTTTATTACCGTCCCCTTCAGGACCTTTTTCAAGGACAACCAGGGGAAGACGCAGTCCAATCTAAAATACCTGCATCTTCTGCCTGAATCTCTGGATATTACGGGTGTGATGAACCCTGAGGTGCGTTATCGCAGCCTGTTTGAGGCGGTGCTCTACAATATCAAACTCACCTTCCGTGGGAACTTCAAGGTGCCGTCAACCAGCCAGTTGAACATCAACCCCAAAAATATCCTCTGGGACAAAGCCTGTTTGTCCCTCGGCATAAGCGATATGAGCGGTATACAGGACACGATCGAGATAAACTTCAACGGTGGCGCCTATCAGGCCAATCCCGGACTTAAAACCACCGACCTTGCCGAGGCTGGGGTCAGCACGTTGGTCAGCCCCCTGGCGCCGAATGGTCTCAATAGCTTTTCCTTTGATTTGGATTTGAACGGCAGCGAACAGTTGAGTCTCATCCCCGTTGCTGAATCCAATACGGTCAAGATTAGCTCAAGCTGGCCGTCGCCAAGCTTTAACGGGGCGTTTCTGCCGGCTAGTCGCGAGGTGACCAAAGACGGGTTTTCCGCCCATTGGAAGGTTCTGCATCTGAACAGAAACTACCCGCAATTCTGGGAAGGATCTCACTATAAGGTTCCGCCATCGGCTTTCGGGCTGAAATTGATTCTGACGGCGGATGTCTATCAGAAATCGACGCGACTCGCCAAATATTCCATCATGTTCCTGATTTTCACCTTTGCAGCGTTCTTCTTTTCTGAAATCATCAACAAGCGAAGAGTACATCCCATCCAATACATCCTAGTCGGGATGGCGGTTCTTATTTTTTATACGCTTGTATTGTCATTGTCCGAGCACATGTGTTTCAACCTCGCTTATATTCTGTCCGCATTGGCCGTTACTTGCATTATTTCCGGATATGCGAAAGCCATCGTGTCTAATTCAAGGTTTGCGTTGACGATCTTCGGGTTGCTGACGATTCTGTATAGTTACCTGTTTATCGTTTTGCAGCTTGAGGATTACGCCCTTATCATGGGCAGTGTCGGGCTGTTAGTTATTCTAGCCGTCGTGATGTACCTGACGCGCAAAATCGATTGGTATGATGTGGAGACAGCTCCTCAGGAAAACGGGAATCCTTAGTGTGGGATCGGACCAGGTTAGATTATGGTCTGCAAGAGGGTCGGCAAAAGCAAGAGGGAAGGGGGCAGGCTTCCTCGTTGACAAGTTCGATAAGGTAGATACGAGTAGTCAGGGGCACGCAAGGCACGCATCTATATCTCCGGCGGTATTTCTGCGAGACGCAGCACAGAAAATAGCGTGGTTGCAGGGGCTCTGGGACAGAGCCTTGACGATCTGGACGCCTGAGCTTCTTGCTCTGTTGTTTTCCTTTTCGGAAGGAGCAAAGACATGCTCGAGCATACCCTTGATACTGTGCATTCCGTTCTGTACGTGCGACCCAAATCCCCCCTCGAACAAAAAGACTTTGTACTGCTGGCCAAAAGGGTCGATCCCTACATTGAAGAAATCGGCGGCCTCGCCGGTCTCATCATCGAGAGCCCTGTATTCCCCGGTTGGAAAAGTCTCGGTGCCATGGTAGAGCACTTTCGATTCGTACGAGATCATCATAAGCACATTAAGAAAATCGGTCTGGTAACCGACTCGGCTCTGGGAAATGTCGCCGAGCATTTGGCGTCCCATTTCGTGGCGGCAGAGATTCGGAACTTTCCCAGCGGGGAACTTGAGGCCGCGAAACAGTGGGTCATAAACCGCCGCTGATTCGCCAGCAGTGGCTTTTCTTCCGACCGCCAATAGTCAAACGTCTTATAGGAATTCTGTGGCCTGATTTATTTAAGAGCCATTGATCACCTGTCTTTTTATCGTCGATTCCTACTAGAAAAAAACTGTCTACTTGTATGATCCTCCTTCGTGGTTTCTGGCGTCAAGCCTATGGAGAAATAGTCCGTAGGTCAGACAGAGGCAGGGGGGGCGTATCTGCGTCAAGTGCTTATTTAGTGTATAATTAAATCCATAGAAACTGTGACGGTTTGCCCAGGAGGCAAACGGGTACCTCCTCACCCGGAAGAAAGGAATCGGAGTTATGAAACGAATTAAACTGTTGTTGGGAATGCTGTTGGTGACCTTCATGCTGGCCGGTTGCGCCACGACCGGTGGTACCAAACATGGCGATACAGCGGTGAAATGTCCTGCCTGCGATTACGAGTTCAATGTGCCTTCGGACGCCTGATCTCGAAGACAGAACTATCTGGAATAAAAAAGGCAGCTTCGGGCTGCCTTTTTTTTTGCAACGGGGATTCTGTAAGCGGGGATGAGGAAGTCCTTGGCTTAGAATCTTGGCGCGCTCCAATATGGAGCCATTGCCCCCCTGTCTTTTCATCGTCAACTCCTGCTAGAATATATTACGGTACTTGTGTGATTCTCCCTTGCAGTTTCCGTCGCCAAGCCTCTGGCTTAAATCCGTGGGGGACAGACAGAATCAGAAGGGAAAAGGTTGGCTTAAGGTTAACGAAGGTCATGAGGTGAACCGATGTTCGTGCCCTTTTTTTATACCCTGCGCAAACGAGGGGTATTGGTCACGCCCACTGCTTTTCTGCGGTTGCAAAAAGCCCTTAGTCTCGGGCTGTTGGTTTCGCTGGACGATTTCTACATCGTGGCACGGTCGATCCTGATCAAGAGCGAACGGGACTTTGATACCTACGACCAGGTGTTTGCCGAGTTGTTTGCCGGAGTCGAAGCGATGCCTTTGGAGGGCGTTGATCTGGATGAATCGGCCCGTTCGCTCCTTGAAACCTGGCTGAAAACACCTGAGGATCTTGCCAAAGCCCTGGGTCTGACGGAAAAAGAGTTGCGCCGGCTCAGCGCCGAAGAACTGGAGCAATACCTGCTGGATCGGCTGCAGGATCAGAAAGCGGTTCATTACGGCGGAACCAAGTGGATCGGCACTGGCGGGGTGTCGCCGGTCGGTCACTCGGGCAATCGCCCCGGCGGTATGCGCGTCGGTGGCGGCTCCCGTGCCCGTTCCGCCAGTAAGGTGGCTTTGGAAAGACGCTACCGGGACTATTCTCGCACCGCTCCCTTAACCCGCAGCCAGATGGGGGAGGCCCTGAAGCGGCTTCGTCATCTCAAGCCGGCAGGCCCAATGGATTTACTGAGTGTGGATAAAACCATTTACGAAACCATGCGCAATGCCGGAGAGATCGAAATCGTCTTTGATCGGCGGCTGGTGGACCGCCTCAAGGTTCTGCTCCTCATCGATAACGGTGGTTGGTCCATGGATCCCTATGTGGAGACCGTCCAAACCCTGTTCCATCATGCCAGATCCCAATTCAAAGAGCTTTTCATCCTCTATTTCCATAACACGGTCAGGGACCGGGTTTGGCGCGACCCTGAACGCCGCCGTCGTCCTGAACCTATCGAGGACCTACTCCGGCGCGATCCGGAAACCCGTCTAATTTTCGTTGGGGACGCCAGCATGGCCCCCGAAGAGTTGCTGGATATCAACGGCTCCATCGAACTGGAATACCGCCAGCAGCAAGCGAGTATCGAGCGGCTGAAGATGCTGGCGACCACCTTCCGCCATGCCGCATGGTTCAATCCTAGATCCTCTTCCTGGTGGGAGCATAGCCCAACCATCGGCATTATCCGCGAGCTTATTCCCATGTTCGAGTTGAATCTGGAAGGACTGGAAAAAGGGGTTCGCTACCTGAGTACCCGCTGAGGTTTGAAATCCAGTGATGGCTGCCGAGGCCGGCCCTGTAGTGTGCATTTATCGCTTGCGCTTTGGCCTCTTTCTTGGGCGAACGGAGCGAGGAAATAACAACCGGAGGAGATGATGTCTGAACAAGCCTGGAGTCCACAAACCCTGCTGTCACTTTCCAACAGCTATTGGCAGACCAGCGTTCTTCACACATCCGTCAAGCTCGATCTTTTTACTGCTTTGGATGGCCAGCCATTAAGGGCGGCGGAGCTGGCCGACAAGCTCGGCGCCAACAGGGACGGGCTGGAACGGCTTCTTGCCGCCCTGGTCGCCATGAAGTTGCTGCTTAAAAATGACGATGGCTTTTCCTGCACCCGCAGCGCCGCCATATTTCTGTCCCGCCAATCACCCCTTTACCTTGGAAATATCATTCAGCATCACCGGCAACTGATGGAATCCTGGGCGCATCTCGATGAAGCGGTCATAAGCGGTCGTCCTGTGCGGTCACCTTATGCCGGTGACGATCCCGAATGGCGACGGAATTTTTTGCTGGGGATGTTCGACCTGGCCATGCTCTTGGCGCCCAAGTTTGTCGGCAAGATCGATCTGGTCGGGCGCCGGCGGCTGCTCGATCTGGGCGGCGGTCCTGGGACCTGGGCCATTCATTTCTGCCAGAAAAATCCTGAACTGCAAGCCACCGTCTACGATCTGCCGACCAGCCGCTCCTTTGCCGAGGAGACCATTGCCCGCTTCGGCCTGCAGGAGCGGGTCGCTTTTAGCGGCGGCGACTTTCTACGGGAAGAGTTGACGGGGCTCTACGACGTGGTCTGGCTCTCCCACATCCTGCACGGCGAGGGACCGCAGGAGGTGCGCACCATCCTGGAGCAGGCCGCCTCGGTACTGGAGCCCGGTGGCCTGTTGCTGATTCATGAATTCGTCCTCAATGACGATGGGGGAGGGCCGCTGTTCCCGACCCTGTTTTCCCTCAACATGCTGCTTGGCACCCCGGCCGGGCGCAGCTATTCGGGGAAGGAAATCTTTAAAATGTTGTCCGAGGCAGGGTTTAAGGATGCGCAGCGCCTGGAGCTCGGTCTGCCCGGCGAATCCTCGGTGATCGCCGCCAGTGCCTGAGCTGTTCCACGATGTGGCTTTTCCGGATGGAGTGAGTGAGGGGAGTTTCGATATATTTTAATACTCGTAACTTCGCCGATCCCGGGTGGCCGTTTTTTTCTAAACCCCTAGGAGTCTGTCGGACTTGACGGGCCGAAACGAAAAATTGGCTGTTCGAGGCTAGCTTTTCGAGAATTTGAGAGCTAATAGCAGGGCTATTTGGCGAAAATTGTCGGAAACATGGGCCGGTCAGACGATTTTGCAGCCGGTTCATGGCAAGCCCGACAGCCTCCTAACAACGAAATATCAGAGACTTCTATGGCAGACGAAACAACATTTCAGGCGATAACCGAACATCTGCGCTGTCTTAGCGACCCCGCAACCGCTGAACAATCTCAGCGGTTTTTCAAGACCGGCGAAGGACAATACGGCTACGGCGACTGGTTTCTGGGGATTCGGGTGCCGATCCTGTGGCAGGCGGTGAAAAAATACCGGCATACGCCGCTCAACGTGGCGGAAAGGCTGTTGAAGTCCGAGTTCCACGAAATCCGCCTATTTGCCCTGTTGCTGCTGGTAGAGAACTTTGCCCACGGCGACAAAGATGCGCAGACGCAAATCCATCGCACTTATCTGGCACATACCCGCTACGTGAACAACTGGGACCTGACAACTAACCGCAGTTGAAATCACGCCTGTTGTTTATAGACCCAAAGGATTGTATTCGGCGGGTTTGGCCAGGGGCCATGGATTATAGGAAAGAACCGAGTTTGCCTGTGTCAGGCGCTTGGTATGGTATAAATTATATCGTGAATAAGGGACGGCTTACCCGGATCAAGCTCTGGCAATTTACTGCGACAGTAGCCAGCAGGGGATAGTTTAATCGCTAATCCACACCTCTCTCTTACAAAGGAATCGCTTATGAACCTAGATTTTCTACGTGCTTTCCTGGCTTGGTGTACCGTTATCAATCTGTGTCTCTACTTTCTGTCATTTCTGGTCTGCGCTTTTGCCGGTGACTGGGTTTATCGTATGCACAGCATGTGGTTTCCCATGTCACGGGACGCTTTCAACCTGGTCATCTACGGGTTTATCGGCCTCTACAAACTGTTCATCATTGTTTTCAACATTGTCCCTTATATTGCGGTGGTTATTGCAGGCTGAATCTGCTCTCGATTTTTAGCAAGGCAAGGCTCTTCTAAAGAAGGACCTTTTGTTTGCATGCCGCCTATTGACTATTGAAGGCATGTAAACTGCAAAAATTGTACAGACGTTTATTCAAAGGTCTCTGTTTAACGTTCGGCAATCCAAGAAAATAGTATAAATCAACCACTTGAAGGTACCGCCCTCGGTGCGGGTGAGGATTATGCCATGGCAAAAATTGACGCTTTGTTCAAAGTTTTGAAAGACAAGGGAGGCTCTGACCTTCATCTGTCTCCGTCCAACCCGCCCTTGATTCGTCGCTCGGGCGACCTGGAACCAGTTATTGAACGACCTATCGGTCGCGAACAAATCAAAGCCCTGCTCTACGAGATCATGACCGAGGCACAGCGGCAAATCTTTGAATCGACCCATGATCTCGATTTTGCTTATGAGGTTCCGGCTCTGGAATCCCGTTTCCGCGCCAACATCTTTATGGGGCGACTCGGAATCAGTGCTGTATTTCGGCTTATTCCGGCCAAGATCCTTACCGCCGAGCAGCTGGGGCTATCTCCGGGGATTCTCAACTTCACTCAGTTTAAAAAAGGTTTGGTTCTGGTCACCGGGCCAACGGGTAGCGGCAAGTCGACCACCCTGGCGGCGATGATCGATCATGTGAACAAAACCCGCAAAGAGCACATCCTTACCGTAGAGGATCCCGTCGAATTTGTTCACATCAGTCAGCAGAGCCTGATCAATCAGCGGGAAGTGGGTCGCCATACTCAATCCTTTGCCGCAGCCTTGAAGGCGGCCTTGCGCGAGGACCCCGATATTATTCTGGTCGGCGAGATGCGCGACCTCGAGACCATTGAACTCGCCATTACCGCAGCCGAAACCGGCCACCTGGTCTTTGGGACCTTGCATACTAACAGTGCAGCCAAGACGGTCGACCGCATCATCAATGTCTTTCCCACTAACCAGCAGGAGCAGATTCGGGCTATGCTCGGCGAATCTCTACAAGGGGTCATCTGTCAACAACTGCTGCGCACTATAGACGGCAAACGCTGCGCCGCCATGGAGATTCTGGCCGTCAATCCGGCTGTCTCGAACCTGATTCGTGAAGGCAAGACCTTTCAGATACCCTCTGTAATTCAAACCGGTCGATCTCAAGGCATGCAGTTGATGGATCAGGCCATTCAGGACTTGCTGACCGAGGGCCGAGTCAGTCGTGAAGAAGCCTACAAATATGCGACCAATAAATCTCTATTTCAGGAAGGCTAACCACCGTTATGGCAGATCAGAAAATTGTCAAAAACCGTCGTCTGGTGGTGTTTACACTAGCCGATGGCAGTACCGTCGAGGGAAAGGTCTTTCTCAGTCTCTACGAGGCCTGTCATGAACGGCCGCAACGGGTAGGTGAATTGCTTAAAGGTGACGATGCTTTTATCCCTGTGGAGACAGCTGACGGCATGATTCACTTGAATATAATCAACATTGTCGCCGCTCAAACATCCCTAGGGGAGGAGGGGGACGAGCTTATGCGCCTTGGCGAACCATACCAAGTTCAAATTGCAACCACACTCGGCACAGTCATCGAAGGGCAGGTGTTTGTTAACCTGCCTCATGACCGAAGTCGCGTCAGCGATTATCTCAACCAGGGGGACCGCTTTTGCAGGGTGTTTTTTGCCGAAAAGATCGTATATGTCGGCACCCGATTTATCCTCTCGGTACGGGATTGAGGCATGTTTCCCAGGTTGCCTCTGTCAGTAAAAGGCTCTTCTAAAAATGGGCCTTTTGGTTTATCTTTGTTGAAACTTCACCCTTAGCACATGGGCCTTGATTAGTGGATAAAATTGGCGGACA
>LGVF01369353.1_pt1 | contig 11295 bp, 10 predicted proteins | sample 469901 | NCBI WGS metagenome assembly LGVF01 (sample SAMN03893561, study PRJNA290197) | marine sediment metagenome | material: sediment; isolation source: combined push core samples #3730, #5133, and #5579 collected at Hydrate Ridge | place: Pacific Ocean: Hydrate Ridge | reverse complement strand
AAAAGCACCGGCATGATGATCACAAATTCCAGGCCTGCTTGACCCTTTTCGCTGTTTTGGTTTTTCATAGTATTTTCTCTCTAGGGGACAAATTCCCAGGCAGGTACGAGCACGCCTGAAGAAATATCAGCATCCAGATCAAAACCAAGCGGGCTGAGCGGGATATTGAAAAATCCTTTAACGGAGAACACCTTGCCCGTTCTACCTTCTTGATCTATAGTGCCGGTATATCCTGCCTGGAGCTGTCCGGGTACTCTGCTCTGTTCTACTAACGCAAAACCCGAACCCGGACTTATAGCTTCACGAGCAGCTCCCTCCAAGGATAGAGCACTGCCCATAGCGTGGGTAAACCAGCCCAAGGCAACGCCCAGGATAAGAAATATGGCACCAAACATCAACGGAGCGATCAATATGAATTCCAAAGCCGTCTGGCCCTGCTCACTTTTTTTGTGTTTCATTAATTATTTACCCTCAAATGATATTGGCAGCCTTGTTAGTTTTACCAATCAGTTGCGGCTTCTCCACCTTCCTGAAGCTTCTGGGCGATCATGCGGCCGACAACTACCAGGATGACCAAAATAATTGCAGCCAGGGCCACGTATTCCAGACCATCCTGACCGGAGTTGCCGTCTACGATTGTTCCTGTGAAAAATTCTTTGAACATGTTTATCTCCTTGAGGAAAATTCCTTGACTAGCTAAATTTACTGTTTTTACTGTAGCATATTTAAGGCAGCGACCGGGTACAAAATGAGTACAAACCGGGTACAAAATGAGTACAAACCGAGCGCAAAATGACCCAAAACCCCATATTCACGTATTTCATTCCTCTGTAAGTTTCCAAAAGTTCCAGGTTTCCCTAGATGTACCATGGGCAGTCAAAAGCATATTCTCCATCTCTATCTCAAGAGACGGGAACCTGAAATACAACCAGGATTTATAGTCTTCGCCCCGGCAGGACCAACCCCCGACCAACCCGTATGGAGGAGTGCTGCTGATTGGATAATAACCCGGGTATGAAAGTTGAAAATCGCCTCCGTCAAGCTTGCACTGCGGCGGATCTTCTTCAGCAAGCAGATCAGCATCGAACTTGATCGCGACAAGCGTGGAATCGGGAGGGATGACAATAGCGCCAACCCGGTCGAAGAAGATTTCGTTGTTAAAATTGACTGTTTTGGTTGCTGGGTAGAGCTGATCCTCAGAAACTGCATAGACCACAGGTTCGTTATACTTGCCTGGGATGAGCCTTACTTCTTTCGGCGCAATCGCGTAGCCGGCCAAAGGGGTGCCTTCTTCGCCAAGGGACAAGATCTCACCAGAGACAATGGGTTTTGAAACAGGATATTCCATTCCCGGCATCATCGCTGTCATCTCGTGTTGATTACCTTCAGAACTAATTAGCACACCAACTTCTGAAGGAGCATATTGTTCTTGATCGGCGTGGGGCGGCAGTAGGTTACGCTGGCAGTTAGTGGTCCAGATAGGGCCCTCATCCAAGAACAGATATCCTGTGTTCTCCCCATCGTAGCTTCTCTCTCTGACTATTCCGAATATCAATAGTTTTTCGTCAACGATCCCGCCTATCCAACCACTATCCTGTGAGTAACGAAAAAGCGATACAAAGAACCCCTGGTCAAATTCTTGAAAATACGGAAGCGTGAGAGCCTGATCACCTATATTTAGTCTCGTATTCATATCCAGTATCTGACCATACAGAGTGTCACCACACTTGTTCACTTGATTCATCCACCAGGGAGTCAATCCTCCCATGATCCTACCCCCATATAACCAAGTTCTATCGTATTTATCACTAAAACCAGATATCTGGTGTAATTTTGGAGTAGAGTGGAAGCCTTTCACTCCATAAGGCTCCATGATGTACTCTGTTATTTGTATATCCAAATCATCAATAATAAAATTGTTCGCCCATTCCCCAGCGCAAAATATAGGAACGGTTCTAAATAATGCGCGCTCATCTTTTGGATCCTTGATATCCAGGCATTCCACAAAATCGCACATAGTTGTACTTGATTCGTGGACAGGATTGTAGATATTGCCAACCTTCACAAGGTAGATGTCTCTTGTCCTGGGAGACGGATCAGCGTTTTCTTGTAACGGATGAATACGCATCAATGTAATATTGGGGAGGGAAGAACCTTGTGTATTCCGGTTGTCGGCCCAGCCAAAGCTTGTTTCATTGGAGTGTATGAATATGAACCCCACATATGGATTGTCTGGTTGGACAAGGTCTTCTATCACGGGCAGATTTCTGTCAGTGTGTGTATCCCAAGAGATAAAAGTGTCCTCGTGTTCAACAGACACATAGACGTACGCGCCCACCTCGCTCAGTGTATATCCCTGCAGGTCTTCTTCAGAAAGCTCTGCTGGTTCAACCTCAACCCTGGACACAAACCCGTTATAGTAGAACCCAATATTTGAACGACCGATCATTGGATCACGAAATATCACAGATCCTTGAGCGGCTTTTTTCTTGCCCTCTTCGTTTATAAAAGTCAGGGATACATCATCCAGGCGAATACCGTCCTCTGGCACTGGTTTCACTTTATCGTAAGACCAGGCAAGGGGTGTGTCGCGAGTGGCTTCCTCAAACGTTTCCGTATAAAAGACTGCAGCATTAAGAGTTTCAGTTGGACATCCAGGATCGTTCAAGTAACTGCAAAGACCTTGTTCTAACCCTGCCTCTTTTGCCCTTTCTGTACATTCGCCCCAGGCCTCTGAGCTAATTACAGCAGTACGGCTTTCAAGCGTCAAACAATGATCAGAAGCAGTACACTCCTCAAGTGTTACGGGAAGATCGGAAGCATTCAGACCAATTTTTTCCAAAGAGGAAAAATCAGGATCATGTAGGTAAATATTTTCAGCAAATAGCCATTGAAACCCAAATCCCTCAAACCGGATTTCAGGCTCTGGTGTATACCAATACCCGGAGTAAATTAAGATGTCTTCCAGCGGCACATCAGGAGCCATGCAGCTGATCCAGCCTTCCCGGACCTCTCCTGGTTCCAACATTTGGTTCTCGCCGAAATACCAGGGCTGGGGTGGGGCATAAGCCTTTGGGTCGTAAAGTCCATCTTTGCCCACGGCCAGTCCGCCTTCAATATCTCCGGGCAGACCATATGGTTCTGTGCCGTTTGCATATTCTGGCATGGCGCAAGAAACAAGATCAGGAAAACCCCTGTTGGGATAAGCAGACGAAACGTCAGCAGAGACATATAGAGCAGGGGTGCTCCCGAGAGGCGAATCCTCGTAGTAGCCAGCGAAGATAGGGTCATGCACCGATTTATCCTCAGGCGCCCGCACTCGCACATATACATTAACAGTTTTGGGATTGTAGTTATTGGGGGGAATCACGCTTTCAGATGCTGATGAATAATGGGCGAACCGGGCTTCGGGTACAGGCCTGGGATCATCAAGAACATATAAGATCTGCAAAGTGGAACCACGCTCGAAATACGCAGTTTCTCTCCAGCTAATATAGTAATCGTTTTCTTCAGAATATTCTGATACCTCAACGACCTCCGTATAAGGTTGATCAAGCGCGGGGTTATAAGCCAACTTCTCGTTGAGCGCCGGTAGATCGTCTAGGGGAAGAACGATCTCTGTGAAGGGGCCGATTACAGGCGGGTCTTCGCTGGCCCGGGCGTGATTTATAACATATACACAACACAGCGTCAGTACAACGATAGTAACAATAGGTAGTAACCGAAGTTTATTTCTCATCCAGCCCTCCGAGGTTTTTCAGCTCATCTGGCAGAACAAGGTTCCAGCGCTGAAATAGTGTCCCACTGCGTTGATCGCGAATCAGATATTGGGGAGATTGAGGGCAGCGCTTTTCCAGGTCATAGAGAAACTGATCGGGGACGTGAAAAGTAAGCTGATTATTTTCCAGGAACCATCCAACAGCTGCGAATAATTTGCGAAATGCATAGGTATCCAGAATTTCAAAAAGCAAATCAAGATCCAGGACAGGAAATCCGCAGGCAGAGACAACCAGTTCTTCCAGCCCTCCTGTATAATGAGGATTGCGAAAACCTTCGACCAGCGTTCTCTCTGGCCCCGTCGTGAGCAGCCATCTTCCTCTCCTTTCCAGCTTCCGTGTACCCAGGCTCTGGGCATGATCTACCCGGAGCGGCTTGGGATGAACCAAAAACTTGATTGATGCGCCTTTCAGTACCACAGGGCGCCTACGGGACTCCACAAATAGTGTGTGTAGGTTCCAGGAAGAATGCGCTGCCCCCAGGAGCTCCAGGGCGCTGTGGTAAGCGAAAACACCGTCTGGGCGGGCAGCCGCTGCCACCAGAAATGGATCTGGATTAAAGCTGCCAGCTGTTGCGCCGGGGGGAACAACAGCATAAAGTTCCCTGCCCAATCTCTTTAACCTTCCCGTTGACAGGTGATACTTAAGTCTTTCTGTTGCACTAGGTTTTCCACCAGATGGCGCCAGATACCGGACCGCTTCCTCCAGGGAGAAAACCGGGTGCGTTTCAAAAAAGTCGTTAGTTAGTTTACGTTTTGTGTTCATATGGGGGGCATTATCCCCTGTAACAGCACAGACTGTCAAGTAAATTTGTTCGTTTCGGCCTTTCAACAGCTGTTGAAAAGGGTAATTCAGAGAAAATTCTCACGGAAAACGATCTTTTTGTCTTTCTCAAGACCGCTAGAAGAACCCAACACTCATAAACAGGCTGATCCCAGGCACGCCGATGATGATCAGGGAAGCCAGCACGATGATCAGAGTGTTAACCAGGGTGGCTTTGACCTTGGCCTGTCCTCCTATTTCCATGATCCTGTTTGATAGTCTTTGACGCAGCATACGCGCCATGGTTTTCATTGCGCCAACCTGAACCTCACCGCCGACCTGGCTTTGTTTGATCAGCCCCAGGAACTCTTTCAGCTGCCCGGGAGCCGGCACTGAATCCAGCACGTCCTCCACGATCTTGTCAATCGGTTTGCTGGTCTGCATCCCGGAAGACACCGTATCGCAGATCATTCCAAACAGGCCAAAATCCCTCATCTGCGACAGGGCGTCGCTCAGGCTTGTTCCTGTGTTTAGAAGGTTGACCAGCTGCTCCAGGCCAAAACCCATCTCGTCCTGGATGCGTTCCCGCCGATTTTTGATAGCTTTCTGGATAGCTCTGGCAGGCATAGCGAACCCATATAAAAGGCCACCGGTTACCATGACAGCAATGACCAGAAAACCCAGATCAAGGAAATAGCCGAGCGCACCACCTAGAACCGCAGTGATCACAGAGGAGTAGATCCTGCGGGCATAATATTCCTGTGGAGACTCATAGATGTAGCCTGATTTTTTGAGCAGGCTGTCAAGATCTCCTTTTTCTCTGCCAAGGGCCCGTCCCATATCCGCCGCCATGGCAGATAACACCTGTGCTTCAGCAATGGATCCAATCCTTTTAGTGCCATCCTTGTCCTCGATAAAGCGATTTCCCATCACGCCGGGAATTGCATAGGCGGCAAAGACCAGAAATATACCCAGGCCAAACAGTCCAGAAAGGATAACCAAGATAGTTGTATTTAATAATGCCATATCACTCCTCGCTTCCCAGGTCCATTACCTGATTTACTTGATTGAGCATCCGCTCCCCGATAACAACGCCAATAAATGAAAGGAAGAACGATCCCATCATAGTGACCTCTCCCCAAAAGCTTGAATAGAAGTTAGCATAATCCAGAGAGGTAAATCTCATCATGGTAGCCAGCACAAAAGGAGCAATCGCCAGGATCTGCATCTGGGTCCGGACACCGGTCAGGTCTGCAGTTACCTTCTTTCTGGTGGCCGCGTTTTCCCGTATGGTTTCAGTAAGCGGCTCAAGGACCTGCCCCAGAGGCCGGTCTGCGCCGTGCCGTTCCCAACCAATCAGGGTACTGACTAAAATATTTAGCATCGGAGATTGTCTCTGTTGTTGTACTTCAAAAAACGCCTTCTCGAGATCTTCCCCCTGGACCAGTCTTCTTGACACCATTTCCAGATCCTCAGCGACCATGTCAGGAGCGTACTCCGCTGCGTTTGATATGGCTCCGTGGGCAGTGCCTCCGCCGAGTTGGGCACCAACAGCCATCGATGCAGCCGCGTCGGCCAACCCCTCTTCGTATTCCACCGCCAGCTTATCCCGACGTAAAAACAACCAGCGCACATAAAGCAGAAAAACGACCAGGCTGGCAAATACCGAGGTCAGGATCCCGCCCAGCATGATATAGGCCAGGGCAAACCCGCCGGCTGCTCCCAATAGGCCAACCCGGACAAAAGCAGACTTTTTTATTGGCAGGTCCGCTTGTTTGAGAGCGCGGTCCAATCCACCCGACTGCCAGGAATCGGCAAACGTCCTTATGGTCATGTGAGGGTGGGGGACTACTGAGCCAGATTCTTCGTCAGCTTCCATCAAACTTCTCAGCCTTTGAGTTCCGGTTTGACGCGCCTTCACGTTAGCATAGGCCATAAAGGTGATAAAGATACCAATGGCCAACCCTGATGAAAGCAAGATGTAGGTAAGAGTCTGTGAATTCATATTGGTGCTACCTCCTTAACCGCAATATCCTAACCAGTTTTGTAGATCCAATCAGGGATCCCGGCGTTTTCAAAGCGCTTCGAATGAAGCGAGTCTTTAAGTGGTCCATTGAGCTTGGGTGAGCGCCCCCCTGAGTATTCAAATAGCAGATCAATTTCTGGTTCGGGATCTCCCCCGACCATTTTTACTTTTCCAGACATCTCTCCCACAGCGCGCACCCGGCGGGTGTCCCCTTCTTTTTCTAAAACCACCACAATATCAAGGGCAGTGGATATGATCTGGGCCACATGCCTCATCCTGAGGTGCCGGCCCCGTTCACTCTGGGAGATCATCATTGAAAGACGGCTGTACATTTCGTGCAAACCGTAGGCATGGAAGGTGGTCAGGCCGTTGCTGTGCCCGGTGTAGAGAGCATTGAGCAGGTCAAAGATCTCCTTCCCCCTGGCCTCGCTCAGCGTCAGTGCATCCGGACGCTGACGCAGGGCCAGTTTGACCAAATCTGCCTGGGTGATTTCAGGAACGTCCTCGAGCGATGGGGGACGGGTCTGCAGCTTAAGAACGTTGTTAGGATAGATTGAACCTGGGAAAAGACGAATCTCAGGTGTGTCTTCAATGATCAGGACTCGGGAATCAACTGGCAGGCAGCGGCCCAGTGCTGTGATCAAAGCCGTCTTACCCACGCCGGTCGGGCCGATTACTGCAATAGACAGGCCGGCCAGCACCGCGCTGTGCAGATAGGAAGCCAGCTCCTTATTCAGGATATTGGAAAGTTCCAGGTCCGGGTAATCCGGCATGGGGGAATCTTCCACGTCTCCTTTATTGACTTTCCTTGAGGAGTTTTCTTTCTTTTTATCCACATACCAGGGTTTGACCAGATCATCAAGGTCAATGCCGGCGTGGCGGGGGATACGTATTACAGCAGTAGGATCCGGGTTGGCGATTGGCTGCACTACCACGCTGTAGCGGTTGTAATCGATAGCAGCATCAACAATGGGTTTGATCCTGTTGACCGTCCTCTCCGCTTTTGCCAGAGCAGTATTTAGTACATTTAACAAAGTGTTTTTGTTTGGGAAGGTGATATCTGTTCTTTCCCACTTATCCCGGTAGATCATGACCTCGTTTGGTCCATTAATCGCGATATCCTCAATGGTCTCGTCTTCAAGCAGGTGATCAATCGGACCCAATCCAAACGTATAAGAGATAGCCTGGTTGATAAAATCATCCCGAGTGTAATTCAGAGGGGGCAGTTTCTCTTTGATAGCTCGTCCCAGGTAGTCTTTGTGCACTTCGGTAGCGATTTGCCTTGCCTGCTCCTGCACTTTATCACCGCCCCTCTGCAGATCAATTGCAGAAAACCTATCACTGAGCTTAGAACGCATTTCATTCAGGGCGATATCAAAAGCACCAAGGCCCTGTATTTCTGTGGGTCGGTCATCCTCGAACTTCATAGTTTCAAATTTTATTTCATCTGGTTTCTTGTTATCAGTCTCAGTCATTTTTGAACCGACCTTTAAATAGTCCATCAGAGCCCGGTACTTTTAAACCTTCCGCCGAAAAAGCCCTTTTTTCTTATCTGCAGATTTGCGCTGGTTCCAGGCAAAACCTATCGGGGGATAGAAACGGGAGGCAACATCGATAATGCCGTCCAGTGTCTTCTTGGTATTAGCGGGCATTTTTGTGCTTCCGGCATGTTTGGCTACAAAGGAGATCCCTTCGTTTTCAGCCCGGGTTACATTTCCTGTTGCGTCAAAGGGAATCAGCCCGGCAACCGAAAGGTCAGCACTGGTACTGGCAGCTTTCAGGCTCAACCCAACATCAGGAAGCCATTTATTGATAACCAGCTTAATATCATCCCGTGGGATACCGATCTGCTCCAGCAGGTTAGCGCCAGTCCGGGAATCGTTGATACTGGTCAGCCCGGGCTCAGCGATGATCAGCACCGTATCAAGCTTGATCAGCACGCCGCGGTGGACACCCACGTTGGTGCTGGAGCCCAGGTCCACGATCACAAATTCATAGTGGCGCCGGAGATGGTCCATCATATCCTGGGCAAACTGGTACCCCGCTTCTGTAGCCAGGGCGTCATGTTGAGCTTCGATCATGCTGTCAACGCCGGCCAGCAGATCCAGGTTTCCATGTCCGCCGACCTTGAGAAACATCTCTTCTGTCAGCGCTTTTTTGATTGCTTCTGGTTTTCCATGTCCGCCTTCCAGCCGGTAGATATTGGCCGCATTGACTATACTGCGCTGCTTGTCATGATTGTCAAATCCCAGGCGAAGCTTGACATGACCGCCGTTCATATTGGCATCCACAAGCACACAGCTTCTGCCGCCAATGCCGGATAGTGCTACACCGAGCTCCGTGGCCAGGAAGGTTTTCCCAACCCCTCCTTTGGGGGACCAGACACCTATCTTATGGCGCTCCCAGGGGGCACCGCCTGCTTGTTTGGCTGCCTTGCGGATAATGTCAGGGGCGATATTCCAGGCGCCTTTCCCCCAGGTGCTCTGGGTATTATGAATAACACCAGGCAGTTCCCGCTTCATCCGGTGAATGATAGCCGGCGTGAATGGAATGTTGTAGAGTTTGTCCAGTCCTGCTTCGGTAATGACGCTTTCTTTATTGGAATCAGCTTCTACCAAACCAATCAAACAAATGGGGTAATCAGCTTTTTCCCGGATCTGGAAGACCTTTTCAATACTGACGTCCTCCAGGTGGAAATCTACCATTAAAAAGCTTGCCCCGGTTGATGGCAGGATGTTTGCAAGCTGTTCGACGTCAAATGTGCTGATGGTCAACGTAGCGATCAGGGGGGAATCTTTTCCCCGCCTGAAAGGAGCTGCTATCTGCTCGATTGTATTAGCGCGGGCAACGATTATGCCCTCAAGTGTCTCCTGATTTTCTAGTATAAGGTTTTCATCCATGTGGACATATTCCTTTCTTATTAACCTAGTTATTGTTCGGTTGCCAATTAGGTAATTCTTACTCTGACAGTTTGTTGCGATCGGCAGCGAACAGATCCAGTAAATCTTCAAAATGCGCGCCCAGGGTAGGCCCTTCATCATTCTCAAAATCTAACATGGGAGAAAGAAGAGACAGGCCCAGATGGCCAGCTGTGTCAGACATAAGCACAAATTCTTGGGCTTCGCGTGGAATGATCACGTCAACGCCAGTGATCTTGCCCAGGGCGATCCCACCGCCAGATGAAGCAACATTCTGGTCCCGCTGCACACCGGCAATTTTTGCAGATCTAACAATGACTTTGGCCAGGGGATATTCCGGAGAAAGAGTAGGAGTTGGAGTTACAGTTGGAGTGGGGGTGATCGTTGGGGTGCTGGATGCTTCTGCTAACTCTGCTGTCTCGGCAGGATCATTTGTGTCTTCTTCCAAAAACTCCACGACCTGCGGCTGCACCAGCGACACAACCTGTTTTTGTGAGCTTTCAATGGCCACGATCAAGTCCACATGATCGCCCACCTTGATCCCGGACGGCACAGTAATATTGGACAAAGAAACCACAACCAGGTTGGGATCTGTCAAGCCAAGGCTGGGAATATCCACAACTTTAGGATTTCCGTTTGAGGCAATGGCAGACAGGGGAACGGCCTCATACTGATATATATCCCGAACAACAACACCTCCGGCTGCCAGGATTTGCTGCCAGACGGTTTCGGTCAGGTAGGAACTGAGCAGGAGATCATCGCCGCTGAGCGAGATCCGGGCGAAACTTTCATCTGGAATGTCTTTGATCCTGGTGCCGGCATAAACATCCTGCCTGGCAGCCAGGACTTCAACGGGAGGTTCAGCCCCGGTAATAAAAGAGAGATAAAAGATAGCTCCCCCGAATATTAATGCGACAACAGCTCCAATAATTAACAGGCGTTTATTTACCATGATTTATTTTCTCCTTTGTCGTGAACGAGGATGATTTAGAATGCTGGATAGTTAGATCGTGTAGATCCCTGCTAAGCCTATCAATAGCCATCTTGATCGACTTGTCTTGAATGGATGTGAGATTGTGCTGGCTGAGTTCTTTCTTGATCACGAGATATCCGTGGATCAACTCTCTGAGCGCTTGAGCTGCTTTAGGAATGCGGGAGAGATCATAAGCCAGCGACGCGGCCAGAGCGCTGTCGATATCCTGCAGTTCCTGCAGCATCTGTCCCAGTTCAATCAACCAGGGTTCGGGTTTTTCGTTGGTCATACTGGCTAGATGTTCTTCGATCGTGATATGGGCCACGCTAACTCCCCGGAAAGATTTTCTTTAGGAAAGATATTGAATTTTTGTCTTTCTTACCCAGCCCCATCAGGGTGCTTGACACCTGTTTCATATGTTTGACTTCGCGAATAAGAAGGCTCTTGATCTTGGACTTTGACATAGCTTCCAAAGCCAGTTCAACCGCTTTGTCAAGCTTGCCTCCCCTGGAGAGGAAAAGCGCGGCAGCCCAAAGTACATCTGGATCATCAACCGCGTTTACTATCGCATAGTCGAACAGGTCCTTGCCCTGGTCCTCGCTGATTTTTGGGAAGACGTCCCTGATAGCTGTGACGAGGGCTTCCTTTTGGCTGCTGTTGAAATTGGCACCAGCCGGTGAGGAAGAAGCTGGGGAATTCCTGGACGAACTCTTTTTATCAGCTGGACTCTGCCTATCTTGTTCGCTGTCTAATTCTACCTGGTCATGACCTCCCTGGTCCATAAAGACCGTATCCAGCGATCCCATAGCAGCGAGCGCTGTTGCCAGGTCAGTGCCGGTC
>LGVF01074796.1_pt1 | contig 11303 bp, 7 predicted proteins | sample 469901 | NCBI WGS metagenome assembly LGVF01 (sample SAMN03893561, study PRJNA290197) | marine sediment metagenome | material: sediment; isolation source: combined push core samples #3730, #5133, and #5579 collected at Hydrate Ridge | place: Pacific Ocean: Hydrate Ridge | reverse complement strand
AACGGTCGTTGATGCGTCAAAGCTGATTACTCTCAATGACGCTCCGCTCGAGCCTCTGGGACCGCGCGCCGTCATCGGCGCCGGAACCGGCCTTGGGGTCGCCTATATGCACTGGCTGCAAACAAATTTCCGCGCCTTTGCAACCGAGGGCGGGCACGTCGATTTTGCACCCGGAGATGACATACAGGAGGAGTTGCATGATTATCTCGAAAAAAAATATGACCGCGTCTCCTATGAGCGAATTCTCTCAGGCCCCGGACTGATAGATCTATACAACTTTTGCAAAGAGTCAAATGGCGACGAGATCACTGCCGGCTGGGTCAATCAACAGGCCATGCAGGGGAGTAATCTTGCTGCAGTTACGGCGATGCGCCTCTACGCCACCATTTTTGGAGCCTTTGTCGGAAATATCGTGCTGATGTTCCGCCCCACCGGAGGGATCTATCTGGTCGGTGGAGTCACAGCAAAGACAACCTATTGGCTGCAATCCGAATTTTTTCTCGATGCCTTTCTGAACAAGGGACGCATGAGTTCACTGGCGTTACAGACCCCTCTCTACCTGGTCACTGATGAAAATACCGGCCTGAAAGGAGTAATTGAGTTTGCACTCAATCAGGGTTTGCAAGAGAATAGATAGTTAGCAGAAAGAAATTGACCAGGGAAAATTTGAATAAATATGAAGTTCGGATAAGCGACAGCGCACCCGGCAATGCGCAAAAAACATGGTGGATGCTCTGACGCTTATCCGCACTACGAACATTGTTGTACATACGCCACTCAATGATACGGAGTCATAATCATGGCCAAAGAGTCATCAAAGGTCACCCAAAGCAAGCTCTATCAATATTATGTCGATACCAAAACTGCCACCGAATATACGCGCAAGACGCTGGTTCTGGTGCTTGCCGGCGGCGAGGGATCTCGCCTGAAAGGATTGACCAAATGGCGGGCTAAACCTGCCGTGCCATTTGGTGGCAAATACCGCATTATTGATTTTGCTCTCTCCAACTGCATCAACTCAGGTCTGCGACGCATCGGAGTATTGACTCAGTACAAATCCCACTCGCTGATTCGTCACCTGCACCGCGCCTGGGGATTTATGCGCGCTGAAATTGGTGAATTTGTCGAAATATTGCCTGCTCAGCAGCGCACGGAGAAAAAGGAGTGGTACAAGGGGACAGCGGATGCCCTCTATCAAAATATCGATATCATGCACCGCCACTCTCCGGATTATGTCATCGTGCTCGGCGGGGATCATATCTACACCATGGACTACTCCAAGATGCTGATGAAGCACGTTCTCTCCGAAGCGGATCTCACTGTCGGCTGTATTGAAACCCCCTGTGAAGAGGCGACCGGTTTTGGGGTAATGTCAGTCGATGAAGAGCTAAACATCACCAAGTTCACCGAAAAACCCTCCGAGCCTGATTCCATCCCCGGTAAACCCGGCACTGCAATGGCATCCATGGGAATCTATATCTTCTCCTCATCATTCCTCTACAACGCCCTGATGCAAGATGCCGATGACGAAGCATCATCAAATGATTTCGGCAAGGACATCATTCCCAACTCCATTAAAAACCACAAGTCGATCGCCTATCCATTCCTCAATGAGGAGGGCAATCCTGATTTTTGGCGTGATGTGGGTACAGTCGACTCATACTGGGAAGCAAATATGGATCTCTGCTCTGTGGATCCGGAGCTCAATCTCTACGACCGCAACTGGCCGATCTGGACCTACCAGACCCAGCATCCACCGGCAAAGTTTGTTTTTGACGACAAAGGACGACGCGGTGAAGCGATTGATTCAATGGTCGCCGGGGGAGTCATCATCTCCGGCGCCCGCGTCAAGCGTTCGGTCATCTTCTTCGGCACAATGATCCACAGCTATGCGAAAGTCAAAGACAGCGTTATTCTCCCAAAGGTCAACATTGGCAGAAATTGCACCATCCTCAAGGCCGTCATTGACAAGGGTTGCTTTATTGCCGAAAACACCGAAATTGGCGTTGACCACGATGAAGACAGACGCCGGGGCTTTCATGTCACTAAAAAGGGTGTAGTCATGGTGACTCCTGAGATGCTCGGGCAAAATCTCTTCACCGGCATTTCATCTTAATCCCGGAAACAAACCTATGACTCGACCTGTCAACTTTGTACTGTGCTGGCACATGCACCAACCCTACTACCAGGAGGGTCTGGATGGTGAATACCGCCTGCCATGGGTCTATCTGCATGGCATCAAGGATTATGCCGATATGGCCGCCCATCTGGAGAACAACCCGCAGATGCGTACGGTGGTCAATTTTGCGCCTATCCTGCTCGAGCAGTTGGATGACTACTCCAGTCAGTTGAGCGGCTACCTTAAAAATGGCGCCGCCATGCATGATCCGCTGCTCAATACCCTGGCGGGCGTGACGCCAATACCGAAAGCCCCGGAAGGACGTCAGCAGCTGATAAACGCCTGCCGCAGAGCACATGCGCCGCGCATGATCGATCCCTACAAGCACTTCAGCATGCTCAGCCATATCTTTGATGATATGCCGGATGAGATCCCTGAAATGCGCAGCTTCTGCCTCGACTATCTGCATGAGCAGTTTTTTATCGATCTGCTGATGTGGTATCACATTGCCTGGCTGGGCTGTTCCCTGAAGCAGAGTAACATCGTGCAGTCACTGATGGAGAAGGGAAAACAATTTTCACAGCAGGACCGCAGAGCGCTGATCGAGGTGATTCATGAGGCTATGGCGGGACTGATCCCTCGCTACAGGGCGCTGGCTGAGAGCGGCCAGATAGAACTCTCGATGTCCCCCTATGCGCATCCGATCGTTCCGTTGCTAAATGATTTTGCCAACATGCGTGATGCCCAGCCTGATGATCCTGCGCCGGAGCAGAGTGGATACCCGGGGGGAGAAGAACGCTCCCGCTGGCATCTGCAGCATGGCATCGAGGTTTTTGAAGGTTTTTTTGGCCACAAACCCAAAGGTGTATGGCTCTCTGAAGGCGGTCTCAGCGATGACGCCATCGCACAGCTCGCTGAAATCGACATTGAGTGGACAGCTTCAGGTGAAGCACTGTGGAGAAACAGCTGCGTTGAGAATACGGGCTGCGATCCCAATGATGGGACCGGGGTGCGCCCCCTGTTTATGCCCTACCGTCTCAACGACCTGCACACCAGGATCTATTTCCGTGACGATGGACTCTCTGATCTGATCGGTTTCGAGTACAGCGACTGGCATGCGGATGATGCAGTAGCTGACTTTGTCAAACATGTCGAAACAATTGCTGACGGTCTTGGAGAAGATGCCGACAAACATGTGATCTCCGTGATTCTCGATGGTGAAAATGCCTGGGAATACTACCCCAATAATGGCCGCTATTTCCTCGACGGACTCTACAAGGCGTTGATCAAGAGCGACAAAATCAGGGTCCGGACCTATGCAGAGATGGATCATAAGATCCGTGAAGAGCAACTCACCTCCCTGGTTGCAGGCAGCTGGGTCTATGGCACTTTCTCGACATGGATCGGCAGCAAAGATAAAAACCGCGCCTGGGATCTGCTGGTTGAAGCCAAGCAGAGCTATGATGAAGCGATTGCCGGGAAAAAGTTCACTAAAGCGAAACGTGCGCGTATTGAAAAACTGCTGGCCGTCTGCGAAAGCTCCGACTGGTTCTGGTGGTTCGGAGATTACAACCCCTCCGGCAGCGTCAATGATTTCGATGAACTGTTTCGCATACAGATGAAGACGCTGTATAAACTGCTCGGCAAAACCGCCCCTGAGAGTCTCGACTCCCCGGTCTCTGTCGGCGGCGGCGATATGGAAAATGCCGGCACCATGCAAAGAGGCTCATCAGGTGCTTGAACCCATGCCATCATTTCAAATGAACCAGCGCCGTGCAGGCATCCTGCTGCACCCCACATCCCTGCCCTCGCATACCTTTGACGATGCGGAGAAGTGGCTCGATTTTCTCGCACTGTCAGGAATCACTGTATGGCAGATGCTGCCTCTCGGCGTCCCGCAGGATGGACTCTGCCCCTATCAGTGCAACTCTGCATTTGCCACCAATCCGGCGCTGCTGAAAGAGATCCCTGCGCTGGATGAGAGTGACCCCGGCTTTGCTGCATTTCATGACAGCCAGCGTTTCTGGCTGGATGACTATGCACTGTTTGTTCTCCTCAAAAACCGTTTTGAACAGAAGCCCTGGTATCAATGGCCCAAAGTGTATAAATTCCGTGACCCTGCCGCGCTGGATGAATTACGTCGCTCGCATCCGCAACAACTGCAGCTGATTTGCTGGGAGCAGTACCAACTCTATGCCGCCTGGCAGAAAATCCGCCGGCATGCTGCAGAGTCCGGAGTCGCACTATTCGGCGACATCCCCATCTTTGTCGCCCATGACAGCGCTGATGTGTGGGTATGGCCGGACCTCTTCCTGCTCGATGAAGATGGCATGCCGACCGTAGTCACAGGCGTTCCGCCGGATTACTTCTCTGCAGACGGGCAACGCTGGGGCAATCCCCACTATAACTGGGAGCGCATGCAGCAGGATGGCTTCAAGTGGTGGCTGCAGCGGCTGCAGCATCACTTCGAGTGGTTCGAGCTGGTGCGCATCGACCACTTTCGCGGTCTGGTTGCTGTGTGGGAGATCGACGCGCAGTGCGAAACAGCGGTTGACGGTTTCTGGCAGGAGACTCCCGGAGAGCAACTGCTGAGCACACTGCAGCAGCAGATGGGCGATCTGCCGCTGGTTGCGGAAGATCTTGGCGTCATTACCGATGAAGTGATTGCATTGAAACAGCAGTTTCAGCTGCCGGGCATGGCGGTGCTGCAATTCTCATTCGACCACTTCGACGACAACCCGCACAAGCCCAGTAACATCCTTCCCTGTACGGTCAGCTACACCGGCACGCATGACAATGATACGACGCTCGGCTGGTATCGTTCCCTGGAAGAAAATGAGCAAAAGCATGTCCTCGAAGTCCTGGGCATCGATACAGAAAGTCAGGTCGTCGATGCCATGATTACAACCGCCCTCGACAGCAGGGCCAATCTGGCTGTGATTCCTCTTCAGGATTGCCTCTCGCTGGACTCGGAGGCGCGTATGAATACCCCCGGAACAATCGAAAACAACTGGCTTTGGGCTTTCACCTGGAAACAGCTTGATATCCCGACAGTGAGCCAAAAAATATATACAAGGTTGGAAGAGTCCAACAGGATCATCACATGAACAACAGCTTACAACAACTGCAGAATGGAACCCACCACGACCCGTTTGAAACACTGGGCCGCCATCCCGAGGGCGATGGAGAGGTATTTCGCACCTTCATGCCGATGGCCGAAGAGGTCGAACTGATCGGCTACGGCAAGATGAAGCGCGTCGAAGGTTCCGAGATGTTTGAAGCACATCTCGGCAGCAGGGAAGCCGCTGCAATCCCACACCATTTCAAACTCAGGTGCATCGAGAAAGCAACCGGGAAAGGCCGGGAGTTTCACTCACCCTACAGCTTTGGACCACAGGTTGGCGATATAGATATACATCTCTTCGCACAGGGCAAACACAAACAGGCATGGAAATTTCTTGGCGCACATCTGAAGACAATCGATGGCGTCAGCGGCTGCCTCTTCTCCATCTGGCTTCCCGACGTCCAGCGCATCAGTGTGGTCGGTGATTTCAACGGCTGGAACGGCCTGCGTCATCCGATGCGCAACCGCGGTCACTCCGGTATATGGGAGCTCTTTATTCCCGGCCTGCAGGCTGGCGACAGTTACAAGTTTGAAATTTTCACCCGCGACGGCGATATCAAGTTGAAAGCCGACCCTTATGGTCAGCAGATGGCGCAGCGCCCCGACACCACCTCGGTTATCGCCAGCAAGGAGACCTATGAATGGCAGGACAGCGCCTGGCTGGAGAAGCGCGCCAGCAGCGACTGGCAGCGCCTGCCGATGTCTGCCTACGAAGTGCATGTCGGCTCCTGGAGACTCGATAAAAAGGGTGGGTTCCTGAACTTCCGTGAGATTGCCGATCAGATGGTGCCTTACGTGAGTGGTTTGGGTTACACCCATATTGAACTGCTGCCAATCATGGAGCATCCGCTTGACGAGTCCTGGGGCTACCAGGTGAGCGGCTATTTCGCCCCCTCCTCGCGTTTTGGTTCACCGGATGATTTCCGCTATTTTGTCGATCTCTGTCATCAGCATCACATCGGTGTGATTCTTGACTGGGTTCCGGCCCACTTCCCCAAAGATGACTTTGCACTGGCCAGACTGAATGGCAAGACCCTGTATGAGCACGCCAATCCGAAACGTGGTGAACACCAGGACTGGGGCACACTGATCTTTGACTATGGACGCAACGAGGTGCGCAACTTCCTGATTGCCAATGCGCTCTACTGGATCGAAGAGTTTCATATCGACGGACTGCGCGTCGACGCCGTCGCCTCGATGATCTATCTCGACTACTCGCGTGAAGAGGGACAATGGGATCCAAACGAGTTCGGCGGCCGCGAGAACCTCGAAGCCATCGCCCTTCTGCGTGAAACCAACGAAGTGATTCATGCAGACTTTCCCGGCGTCGTCACCATCGCGGAGGAGTCCACGGCATTTGCGATGGTGTCGCGACCCACCAGCATGGGTGGACTCGGATTCTCCATGAAGTGGAACATGGGCTGGATGCATGACACTCTCTCCTATTTCGAAGCCGACCCCGTCTACAGGCAGCATCATCAGGACAGCCTGACATTTAGCCAGCTCTACGCCTGGACAGAGAATTTTGTACTCCCCTTCTCACATGACGAGGTGGTGCATCTGAAAGGCAGCATGCTGGAGAAGATGCCGGGCGACAACTGGCAGAAGTTCGCCAACCTGCGCCTGCTCTACACCTACCAGATGACGCATCCCGGGAAGAAACTGCTCTTCATGGGAAGTGAATTCGGACAGTGGGAGGAGTGGAATGAGAAATCCGCACTCGACTGGCCGCTGCTGGAAGTCGGCACCCATCAGGGCATCAGCAAACTGGTCACCGATCTGAATCATCTCTACAGGGAGTCGCCGGCGCTGCATTACAATGACTTCGACTCCCAGGGCTTTCAGTGGATCGACTGCACCGACAAGCAGCAGTCGATCATCAGCTTCCTGCGCCATGGTCCGCAGGGGTCACTGATTATGATCTTTAATTTTACCCCGGTTCCGCGCGACAACTATCGCATCGGCGTACCGGCAGCATCCGCGTATAAAGAGATCCTGAATTCCGACTCCAGCTACTATGGCGGCTCGAACATGGGCAACCAGGCCAAAATCAAAACCGAAGCAGTCGCAAACATGGGATTTGAGCAATCCATCGTGCTAACGCTGCCGCCGCTTTCCGGTGTTATTTTACAGGCGGTTGATTAATAGCTCAGGAGAGATCCCAGCTGATTGAACCCCTCTCCACCGGGAATGTGTGGCGGGGTTGAATCGTTTTGTCCATCCACCCGCAAACACTTGATCGCAATCTGCTTCAGTTTGCTCGAGACCCGAACACACCTACAGGGTCATTCAGGTATTCCCTGCTTTTGTGTTTCCTCTCCCGGCTGATCAACATCGGTAAACACCGCGATCAGGTTAATCAACTCGGCCTTGAACTCCTCAGCCAGCTGTTCCCATCTCTGCACATAGTGCTGTAGTTTTTGATCACTAAGACGGGCAAGCTTTTCTGTCACGATGATTAATTGCTGTCCGGCGCTGGCGATGCTGTCGATGGTGGGGTTTTTCAATGCATCGCTGGATGACTGCAGTGCTTCAACCGACTCTTTGATATCTGCTCGGCTTGCCTCAGTATTGTCAGGTTGCCCGACCTCACCACCTGGCTCCTGCATCTCTTCGACGGCCTCTTCCAGAGAACGGACAAATTCATCAAGCAGCCCTTGCATTCTGCCGGCGGCATCGTCAATGGCCTTGCCCATATGATTGTGATAATCCCCGGACATCTGCTCGAGTTGGCCAACGAAGGCTGCAATTTGTCTCGCAGCACTTTCAGAGGAGGCTTCAACCTGGCGCTGGATATTTTGCCCCAGCGATGTCAACTGGCCAACAAAATCCACTACTGCGCCACTGACGCCGACTGCATCAGCCGTGCGTTGGTAGTCAACTCTCCAGCCCTCATCCGTATTGACAAGATAAGTCACAAAATAGAGGAGATCCGTGGGTTTCTCAGCCGGTCTGGAGACCTCTGTATCAATTTGCGCGACATCCCCATCGATGACAATCTTTCCCCAAGTCGTTGCCATATCCCGCCACTCACGACCAAATCGGTCGTAGCCTTCGATATCCCGCAGGGTTGAGTACGCGACCACATCATCACTGTCATCCGTAATGACAGCCTGCCAGAATGCCTCACTGACCTCCGGGGCACTCTTCGGTTTTTGCTCACAGGCGTTCAGTAGCGCACCAACGAGCAGTAAGCTGAATATCTGAATCACGCAACGACGCATGCTCTTCTCCTCAAATTCTATGATCAATGACAGGAATCTGGATAGGTGGAGATGCGGTTTCCCAGACATTCCGGTACAGCGAGCATACATCATACAACAGCTGCTGCATTTTACTGAATGTCTGTGGCTATTACCTGATGTCCACCCCGTATATATCGAAAATATCTGATTTTCTAATATTAAGAATTATTATCAGTAACAAAACGCTGGTAAATAAAAACAATAACGATACCCACTATGCTTATCTCGATCAATACTATATCCTTCGAGATACCAAAGGATATATCCTTTGGCATAACCACATGAGGAGAGAAAAGAAAAATGAGTCACAATGCCGTAGTTATCGTACACATCGATGAGACACTGACAGATGATGAAATTCATACTGTCCAACAGAAAATTTCTACAGGTGAGGGGGTAGAGGCTGCCTGTATGCATGTACGCACAAGACATCTGATGGTTGTTGACTATGATGCAAATCGCATTAAATCAATTCAGCTACTCGGGCAGATTCGTTCGCATGGGCTGAATGCTCAATTAGTTGGGGGGATATAGGAGCGGGAGCAGGGTTGGGAGACCGCCTTTCAGGGACACTTAAAGTCCTCAAGATCCCCTAACCCCGCTTTCCGCCAGGAGTTATTCAAAATAACGTACATTACCCAGAAACAACTATTGCTGCTCACCTGCTGGCGAAGTAATCAGCTAGAAAATCGTCAAATGTACCACTATCCGCAGCCTCTTTCTGCTGCTGGCGCTGCAGTGAATTGACTCCTTCATCGATAAAACGCTGCTCTGTCTCACTGCTGATTTTGCGTTGATGAAAGTAGCGGTTGTGCTGCAACGACTTGCGCCTTGCAAAGTGATAAAAACTCTCACCATTGTCATGCATCTCTGCAAGCATCAGAGCTGATGGCGTCTTCTCAGCGTTCTCGATCTTGCGGCGCTGCTGCTTCAGTGCGGTCTGATAGGGTGTGTCACTCTCGTTACTATCCAGAAGTGAGCAGACGGCTTCCATGCTGGAGAGCAGCTGCTCTCCCCAAACCTTAAGCGTGATATCGACGCCATTGCGACGCAATTTCAAGCCGGGCTCCCTGCCGCGGCGTGCGCTCAGCAATAGGTTGTTATCAATTTCAGGGCGCTCACCAAGAGTGATTGCAGGGCTCTCCTGAAACATGCAGGTCAGCAGAAATGCTTCCAGAAAAAGCATCTGGGTTTCATCGATACCCTGCGGCTGATAGGCATTGACGTCCAGAGAACGCAGTTCGACATAGCGGATGCCACGCGCATTCAGTGCGCTGGTGGGTTTCTCCATCCCCTGCAGAACCTGCTTGGGCCTGACGGTACTGTAGTACTCATTCTCGATTTGCAGGATGTTGGTGTTGAGCTGCCGGTAGCCGCCATCTTCATCCTTGAGGCCAATCTGCTTCCACACCGGAGAGGAGGTGTTGATGGCGCACTTCAGCGAGTCGATGTAGCTTTCAAGGGTGTTGTAGTTGGCCTTGATGCCGACACTCTCCTCTTTTTGATTCTGATAGCCGATGTCACTCATGCGCAGTGAGGTCGCATAGGGTTCGTAGTATGTCCCCTCGTCAAACTCCTGCATATTCGTGCCTTGCTCGCCAAAAAATGTTTTACACACTGCCGGGGAGGCGCCGAAAAGATAGGGGATGATCCATCCGTAACGCTGCAGATTACGCACCATTGCCATGTAACTGGAGTCGATCAGATGCTGCCCCTCTCCTTGTCGAGCAGCGGTCACTCCCTTGATATTCTCCCACAGCGGCCAGAAACTCTCTGCAATCGAGTAGTTGTAATGCACTCCGGCAATAACCTGCATCACCTTGCCGTAACGATGCCCCAGACCGACCCGGTAGATATGCTTCATACGCCCGGCGTGCGACTCACCATAACGGGCGATAGGAATATGTGTCTCGCCTGCCAGCACGCATGGCATCGATGTCGCCCACAGGATCTCTTCGCCAAGGTTTTTATAGACGTAGGTATGGATATCTGAGAGAGATTCAAGGCTCTTCCTGGCTCCATGCAGCGGCGGTGTAATCAGCTCCAGCATCGCTTCCGAGTAATCGGTTGTGACACAGGGATGCGTCAACGCAGAACCCAGCGCCGCAGGATGCTCCTTTTGCGACAGGGTGCCGTCAGGCGCTACACGCAGGCTCTCTTTTTCGAGTCCGGCCAGAGATTTCTGCAGCAGCTCCGCCGCCCCGCTGTGCTGCAGCTCGATGACAAGTCTCTCAAGATTGTTCACAGGAAAATCTCATCTGTTTGAATAATCCGCATAATTCCTTGTGGTGAGTCGACGCGCCAGGCATGCAAGCCTGATGCAGTGGCTGCATCGACATGGATGCTTGTATCGTCAAAAAAGGCAATCTCCCCTGCATCACTCCGAAGTTCACTCACGAGCAGTTGGAAAATATCTGCTGAAGGCTTCATTTTACCAAGATCACAGGAGAAAAAACGGCGTGAAAATTGACGTTTCAGCGCCACCCGTTCATCCAGTCGTTGAATATGCGCATGGCTGATATTGGAAAGCATCGAGAGAGTGAAGCGCTCACCCACTCTTTCCAGCATCGATTCAGTATGTGGCTTCAACTCACCAAGCAGTGACAGAAATGCCGGTTTCACCGCTTCACAGGAGTCGAGCTGTAGCTCCTCACACCATGCAGCTACGAACTGCTGCAGATCCAGGTTTCCGGTTTCATGCGCCTGAACTGCAGGGGAGAGTGACCAACGATGCTGCGCCAGTGCAACGGAGAGGTGTTTACCAAAAAGAGCAGCAATATTCTGCCGCCACTCAAGATCGACCAACACACCGCCA
>LGVF01016060.1_pt1 | contig 11306 bp, 5 predicted proteins | sample 469901 | NCBI WGS metagenome assembly LGVF01 (sample SAMN03893561, study PRJNA290197) | marine sediment metagenome | material: sediment; isolation source: combined push core samples #3730, #5133, and #5579 collected at Hydrate Ridge | place: Pacific Ocean: Hydrate Ridge | reverse complement strand
AAAAATCAAACACGAAAATGTTAAGAAAATACTACGAAATTTACAGGATGACGCTCCAGAAACAACCCACAAACCCTCTTGCAAGTTCTTAACCGGACACTACTGATAAATAGTTACGTTGACAATATAACTTCAAAAAACTAGAGTGACAGAGATAGGAAAGATTCACAATAAACAGATCAGTTGTTTGTTTTTCACAACCATCGGTAAACAGGAACGATATGAGGCGGCTTGTAGCATTGCCCTGGCGAAAATCCATCCAAATGGCCTACCAGTCCATTCGTGTCCGTTTTTTCCGTTCCATGGTTACCACTATGAGCCTCGTTCTTGCCGTTTCCTTCCTAACCTTCACCCAGGTTGGAAATGATATTGCCCAGGGGTTGCTGACCAGCGGCAGTTCGGAGCATCTTCAGGCTCTTACCAAAGCAGGCTTTGATATCTCCCCGGGGCATGCAACTATCAGCAGTTCCGCTAAACAGCGATGGATAGTTTTCCTCTCTCTTCTTGTCTGTATCGTCGGTATTATCAATGCACAACTTATGTCGGTGACAGAACGATTCAGAGAAATCGGAACGTTGAAATGTCTGGGAGCGCTGGACCGTTTCATCGTGCGCATTTTTATGCTTGAGGCGACAATGCAGGGGTTGGTCGGAGCTCTGGCAGGAGCACTGCTTGGAGGAATCGCCGCACTATTGACGGCACTGATCAGGTTCGGTTTTTCTCTCCTTCCTTATGTTCCCTGGCTGCAAATCAGTACGACCATGTTTTTTACCCTCTGCATCGGAACCTTTTTAAGCCTGCTTGGCGTTTTTTACCCGGCAATAGTAGCCGCTCGAATGCGACCGGTTGACGCCATGAGGGTTGAACAATAAAGATGGCGTCGTAAAAAGTCTTCATCTTGTTCGTTGTTGCAATTTTTCAATCATTACGACGTACCGTATGTACGCCGAAATAATTGAAAAATTGCACGCCTCCAATATGAAGCTTTTTTCTTATCCATCGAAACTGAGATTTTTACGAGTTTATCAATAAATAGAACAACACACATCTGCTATGGCTGAAAGTAAACAAATTGTCCGTGTACGCGGGGTCACCAAAAATTTCGACCTGGGAAAAATTGTAATCGAAGTTCTCAAGGGCATCGACCTTGAGATCGAAACAGGAAAGTACATCTCCATCATGGGGCCCTCCGGGTCGGGAAAATCAACCCTGTTTAACATGATTGGCGGCCTCGACAAACCGACAGCGGGTAAAGTTTTTATTGATGAGGTGGATATCGCTCAGCTTGATGCGTACGAACTTGCCTGGCTCCGCTGCCGTAAGATCGGTTATATTTTTCAAACCTTCAACCTTATCCCCGTTATGACGGCTCTTGAGAATATCACTCTGCCGATGACTTTTGCCGGTGTTTCCAATGATGACGCCACTAAACGAGGAATGGCTCTGCTGGAGCAGGTCGGTTTAACAGGCAGGCATAGCCATCGCCCTTCGGAGCTTTCCGGCGGGCAACAGCAGAGGGTAGCCGTAGCGAGGGCTCTGGCCAACACCCCGGCAATTGTTCTTGCAGATGAACCAACAGGCAATCTCGACCTGACCACCGGTGAAGATATTATCAACCTGCTGAAAGAGCTCAGTGTAGAACGTGGTGTCACTGTTATTTCCGCAACCCACGATTATAAAATGCTCAATGTTTCAGATCAAGTTGTCTGGATACGGGATGGCCGGATAGATAAAATTCAGAATAGAGATGAGCTGGAGATTAGGACGGGAGGGTTGGAAGCCGCCGCCTAGGGAAATTCATGCACAATGCTTGCCGCTTAATCTGCTTCATTATTTTCACCGTGATCCTTGTGGGTCAGGCGGTCTCATCCGTGGGTGGGATTGATCCCTCCTCACTGCACAGAACAATTGAAACCCTCAGCAGCTTTGACAGCCGAACCACAGGTTCACCGGGTTATAAGAAAGCCGCTGATTATGTAGAACAAAGATTGCAGGAGTTGGGACTTACAACCGACTCTCACTATTATGAACTTCCTGTCCGACGCTCTCGTGGAGCAACTCTCAGTTTCAGCGGTAAAACCCATTCACTCAAACCGTTCATCTATAATGCAATTACGCCGGAGGCAACTGACGGGGTAATATCAGGCCCTTTGTATTACGTCGGCAAAGGTGATCTTCAAAGCCTTGATGGAAAATCCATCAAAGATTCGATAATCCTGATGGATTTTGACTCAGGACGCAACTGGCAGATGCTCGCCGCCCTTGGCGCCAGGGCACTGATCTATCTTGAAAGTGAAAACAGTGCAGGCAACATTTTTTTCACCGAAAAGCATGAACTATCCCCACTCCAGTTCCCCTGTTTCTGGATTTCCCAGGAAAATGCAAAAATAATATTCGGATCTTTTTCATCCGGTAACGCTCCCCTCGTCGACCAGGTGGAACTGCAGTCTTCGTCGGTATGGGAAAACTTTCTGGCACGAAATATCTATACTCTCATTCCGGGGACCGATCCCCAGCTGAAGCAGGAACTCGTCATCCTCGAAGCTTTTTTTGACAATAATGAATTCGTTGCCGGAGATTCTCCCGGCGCCGATGCCGCCACATCCATTGCCACCCTGTTGGAGATTGCCAAAACCCTCTCACAAAACCCCCAGGGACGCTCAGTAATGCTCCTTGCCACCAGCGGCAACAGCCAAACCCTCGCCGGTATGCGGGATACAATCTGGAGCATGAACGCCCGGTCAAAAGAATTACGCAGTTATAAGCGGCGGTTACAACAAATTATCAAGGAGAACAGAACAAATCTTGAGCTCCTCAAGCAGTTACACTTCCCCCTGGCAGAGGATAAAGAAAGAGATGCTCTCCTTGGTGAGGCAATCAGCCAGAACCTGAAATACAGGGTTGATCAGATCTCCCGGCATCTTATGCAGCTACGGCTCAAGGTACAGACGGAAGAAACCCGCAGCTTGATAAAGGAAGTTGCAAACCAGCGATTGCTCTTTCGCAGGCTGGGCTGGGCTGAAGACCTGCATCAGCTGCCCGGGGATCAAACTGCCCTGCTGGAGGAAATAATCCCCCTTGCCATTGAGAGCATTGAACTGAAAACCACCGGCGCAAAAGATCAGCTCCAGGCACTCAAATCTGCAACCAGTTTCCGGGCACTTGTCAGGGAATATGAGGTCGCGGGTATCATAAGTCTTCATCTTTCCAGTCACGGCAACGGTGTCGGCGGCTTTCACCGGGGGTGGCTGTACCCTCTGAAACAGACAATCAACAGAACAGGTATCTACAGTACAATTGCCGACATTTTTGAAAAAACTGACTCACCGGACAACTCTCTTGCACATTACCAGAACAGTCTCAGGCCCAGCCGAATGCGAACCTGGGATTCATGGTTTCTCGATAAACCGAACCTTGGCGGAGAAGTCAGTTCACTGGCAGGTTATCTGGGTATCAGTCTTGTCACAACCGGAGACAGCCGTATTCTCTGGGGTACCCCTTCCGATACCGTTGATAAAATAAACTGGCCCTACCTGCTGGATCAGGCCCGCCTTGTTGAGCAACTAACAGATAAGCTGATATGGGCGCCGAAAATCCACTCCGACAAACTGCCCAGAGACGGTTTTGCCACACTATCAGCCCGTACCAACCTTCTTCTGCAGGGTGAGCTTTTTGCCAACTACCCTGCCCTCAAGACCACCATCCTCGCCTACCAGGGATTGAATAAATACTATGCCATCGTTGATGAGTCAGGATATTTTAGAATTAAAGGCTTTGCCGATAAAAAAAATGTGCTCGATAAACTGATCATCGAAGGATACCGCTTTGATGAGGACACAGGAAAAGTTATCTGGGCCATTGACAAAAAAGAGACGGGCAAAGTCAATTACCGCCTTAAGATCCTTCGAAAATCGATGAAAACGGATCTCATCATGTTTAACTGCAGAGAGACGACGATTTTCGACCTGCTGGAGCCAAGAAGTTTTGCCCATATGACAAAACTCTTTCTCTATGACGGCAGACGGGACGCGCCACCGCAACACTACTGGTACAGTCGGATAGATACCAGGGATTCTATAATATCATCTATCTACACAGAACCGGGAACCATGCTGAAGCTGACTCTCTCGGACACGGTACTGACCAACAAGATACTACTTACAAACGGCTCCAGCCAAAATCCCATGGGAAGCGGTTACTCCGTAGAAGAGTACCCTTCAATCCCCAACACTCTTTTCCATGCGGCAAGAGATGCCTGGACCCTGCTCACTCCCCGTATTGACAACCTGGAATCCCACGGTATCTATGATGAGAGGATCAACGACCTGAAAGAGCGAGGTTTAAAGGCACTGAAAACAAGCAGCGAAGCCCTTACCGCACTGACTTATTCCATAAGCCGTGAGGCCGCTGCCGAATCCCTTGCACTTGGGGCGAGAGTCTATGTACAGATAGAGAAAACCCAGAAAGATGTCCTTTTCGGTGTGCTTTTTTATATCGCTCTGTTTGTGCCGTTCGCCTTTGTCATGGAACGATTCCTGTTTAATTTTTCCCATATTTATAAACGAATTGTCGCCTTTTTCCTTATTCTGGTTCTGCTTATTGTAATTATCTACAATGTCCACCCCGCTTTTGACCTGGCGTACAGCCCCATGGTGGTTATTCTGGCCTTTTTCATTATCGGGCTCTCTTTCATGGTGACTCTGATAATCTTCTTCCGCTTTGAAGATGAAATGATCCTTCTCCAGCGCCGGGCTACCCATAAACGGCCCGAAGAAATCAGTCGCTGGAAAGCCTTTGTGGCCGCCTTTTTTCTCGGAGTTTCAAACCTCAGAAGGAGAAGGATCAGGACACTGCTTACCTGCAGTACACTCATTATCTTAACCTTTACCATAATGAGTTTTACAACCATCAAGTCAAACCGGAAACAGGTTCGCCTCGACTTTAGACCGGATGCCCCTTACAAAGGACTGTTGTTAAAGAAAGTAAACTGGCAGAGTCTTCCGCCCCAGGCAACTGACATTCTGGTGGGCAGCATGACGGCAATAAGCAAACCCGCTCCCCGTGTCTGGCTTGCAGGCAAGGATCCCACCAAACCGGTGACGGTGCCACTGAGGACGGAAAAGGCTGAAATTGAGATTCATGGATTGATCGGATTAAGCCCCAATGAAACTGCAGTAACAGGTCTGGATCGTCTGCTCACTTCAGGAAGATGGTTTGAAGAATCAGACAACCAGGCGATCATCCTGGAAGAACAGATGGCTGAACAACTCGGGGTAATGGAAGGGGAGAATAAACTCATTTCCCTCTGGGGGATACCGTTCACCGTTATCGGTACCTTTAAGGGAGAGATATTTGATAAGGCTGTAGATCTGGATGGTGAACCCCTCACGCCTGTAATCTTTCCCGACGAGGCCGGCTCCGACATCACTGAAGCGGAGCAGGATGCCCTTGAATCCGGCGATGACATACTCTCTTTCCAGAGCAGATATCAGCATATCCCGGCAAACCAGACAGCGATTATCCCGGCAAAAACCCTACTGGCAGCAGGCGGTCAACTGAAAAATATTGCTGTAAAACCGGACAATGAAGCCGATATTCCTTCTATTGCCACCCAACTCACAGACAGGTTCAATCTGGCCATATTTACCGGCGAGGAAGGTGGAGTCCGCCTCTATAATATCAGTGACACAATGAACTACAGCGGGGTTCCGAATATAATAATTCCCCTGCTCATTTCTATCCTCATAGTACTGAATACAATGATCAGTTCCGTCTATGAACGTAAAGGTGAAATAGCCGTATATACCTCCGTTGGCCTTGCTCCTTCCCATGTAAGTTTTCTCTTTGTCGCGGAAGCGATGGCCCTGGCAGTCGTTTCAGTAGTCCTTGGCTATCTGGTGGCCCAGGTTTCAGCGGCCCTGCTCTCCACGACATCGATCTGGCAGGGTATTACTGTAAACTACTCATCAATGGCCGGGGTTGCCGCCATGGTGCTCGTCATTATAGTTGTTCTCATATCCGTTATCTACCCATCCAGGGTGGCGGCCCGCATAGCCATACCCGATGTCAAACAGACATTTAAACTCCCTGCCCCGGTGAATAATACAATTGAACTCACCCTGCCTTTTTTAATGAAATATGAGGAACATGAGTCCATTGGAGGCTTTATTTACGACTATTTCAAGGGACACCAGGATATATCCCACGGACTTTTTTCCACAGGACCTGTAGAGATACTCTTCAGCTGTTCCACCGTGGATGAAATAGTGAAAATGGTTCATGAATCGGATTCTCCAGAAGATTTGAGATGTCTCCATATCAGTGCCAAGGTGTGGCTTGCACCTTTCGACTTCGGAATCCTGCAGCATGTTGATGTACAGTTCTGCCCGGCCAGGGAGGGGGACAACTTTCTTGAAATAAAAATCTCCCTGCACAGACTGTCCGGAGAATCAGGAATATGGCAGCGTATCAACAAATCGTTTCTCTATGAGTTCCGTAAACAGCTCCTCATCTGGCGCTCCATCGATAGCGAGACCCATAAACAGTTAGAGCTTTCTTTTCAAAAAATTATTGCTGAAAAGGATCTGTCCGCCAATGTCCTCTGATACTATGAATACGCCTAATCAACCGACACGATTACCTATCCGACTGAGGGCCGGGGTGATTGGCATACTCCTTGCGGCCGGGATCTGTCTGTTAACGCCCTATAACAATATCTACATGCAGGCGACCCCCCTGGGCGGAGGGCATTTTCCCCTGGCACCATTTTTTGTCTTCATTCTTCTGGCAATCTGCATCACCATCGTCTCCAGACTCTTCAAATCCTCCCTTCTGCTGAATGGGTCTGAATTATTGATAATATGGATAGAGATGGTCATAGGATCGGGTATCGCCTATACAGGCTTTGCCCGCACCTTTCTCATCAACCTGACTGCACCTGTTCATTTTGCCTCCATGGGAAATCGCTGGCAGGAGGTTCTTCATCCGCTTATACCTCCCGCGCTTATACCCACTGATCATGGCGCAATTGAACTCATCTACAATGGCATCGCCGGAGGGAGGACCATGGGGTGGCTGGAGATTTTCTCTGAAATCCCCTGGGTTGCCTGGATCAGACCCCTGCTGGCATGGAGCTTTTTTGTACTGGTCTGCTATACCGTCATGCTGCTGCTGATCAATATCCTCTCCAGGCAGTGGATCCATAATGAGCGGATGAATTTCCCCCTGTTGAAAGTGCCTGAAATGTTAAGCAAGGCTGTGGATGAAGGTACTGTGGGCAGTTTCTTTCTTAACCGTTTCCTCCTGACCGGGCTGGCCATACCGGTTCTGCTCCACCTGATAAACGGCTTAAACCTCTATTATCCGTCTGTACCTGCGATCCCCACCCTGATCCTTGCCGGACCATATTTTTCAGACAGCGGCCTGCTCACAGGTTTTCACAAGTTGAAAATATATATCTATCCGGCTTTTATCGGCTTTGCTTTTTTGACCTCCAGGCAGATTTCTTTTTCTTTCTGGTTCTTTTTCCTCGGCGGCTGTCTGCTCTACGGTATCCTTGATCTGTTCGGCTATTCCATCCCCGCCTCTGAACTGGGAGTAACATTCGGCCCGACCATCGCCAGACCGGAAGAGATGCAGATGATTGGAGCATACGGAGTATTCTTTCTTTTTCTCCTCTGGCTTGCCAGGCACCATCTTATGGAAGTATGTAAACAGTCATTCTTCCTCAGTAAACCGGCGCCGGACAGATCCGAATGGTTCGATGTGCGTATCTCCTTCTGGGGAGCAATAGCCGGTTTTGCAATTATAATCGGCTGGTATGTATGGATGGGCATGAGCCCTTTGTCGGCAGTCCTTGTAACAGGTGCTTTTTTCATGATAATGCTTGTTGCCACACGTATTATCTGCCAGGGAGGGCTTGCCTATTTCACCCTCACAGCGGCTCCAACCGATGGGTTGATTGCTCTCTTTGGCGCCAAAATGCTGGCCGGTGCAAGTGGTATGCTTGCAGGTATGAGCCAGAAGGTTCTCTTTGTCGATCTCAGGGAATCGCTTATGCCTTCACTCCTCCATGCACGGCATCTGCATCAGAACAAACGACCCGCCCTTATGCTCTTTTCCTGTCTGGCCATCACAATTGTCGTCTCCATGATAACCTCTGTTCTGGCCATGCTGCTTCTCTGTTATCGCTTTGGCATCCGGGAACTGCAACTAGACTGGGCTACCAGAACCACACTCTCGGTATATGAAAATATCTACAGACTCGCCACATCCGCACCTGCTACAGGAAACTGGGTTTTTATTTTCGCTATTACCGGTACCATTGTCATGCTTCTCCTTGTAGTCTGCTATCACAGACTCTACTGGTGGCCGATCCATCCTATCGGCTACCTTACAGCCTACAGCTCTGCCATGCGCATTCTCTGGGTAAGTTTTTTCATCGGCTGGGCCTGCAACGCCCTCTGTATGAGATATGGAGGGATTGTCCTCTTCAGGAAACTGCAATTCTTCTTTATCGGGTTGATCATTGGAGATTTTCTCATGGGTGGGGGATGGGCTCTTATAGGACTATTTGCAGATATAAGTTATCAGGTACTGCCCAACTAGAAGAAAGGGGTTTCGCCAACTATGTATGATGACAAGGAACTAAAAGAATATAGGGATCTTCTCCCACCTCCCGACCATTTCGAAGAAGGATTCGACTGGAAAACCATCATTGGTGCCATTTTCATCGGTTTTTTAATGATGCCCGGGTCGATGTACCTGCAACTGGTGATCGGACAGGGAATCGGACCGGCGGCACGCTGGGTAACCATCATCCTTTTTGCCGAGATTGCCAAACGCGCCCATTCCGACCTCAAACAACAGGAAATTTTTCTGCTCTACTATATGGCCGGAGCCGCACTTGCATCCCCTTTTTCAGGGCTGCTCTGGAATCAATATCTTGTACAGTCGGATGCAGCACGAATGCTTGGAGTGACTGAATTCATCCCCACCTGGGTAGCACCGGGAGCAGACTCACCGTCCATGGTGGAAAGAAGTTTTTTCCATAGAGACTGGCTGATACCGATCCTTCTCCTGGTTGGTTCACAGATTATTCAACGTATTGATCACTTCGGCCTCGGCTATGCGTTGTACAGAATTACTTCCGATGTAGAAAAACTCCCCTTTCCCATGGCACCGGTAGCTGCTCTTGGCACAATGGCCCTGGCGGAATCCGCTGAGGAGAAAAAGGCAAGCTGGAAATGGAGAGTCTTTTCCATCGGAGGGGTAATCGGCCTTGCCTTCGGCTCCATCTATGTCCTTTTGCCCATTGTCTCAGGTCTTATCTTCACCGAACAGATACGACTCATTCCCATCCCCTGGATTGAAACCACAAGATACACGGAAGATTTTCTTCCAGCAGTAGCAACTGGACTGCAACTGGATCTCGGCCTTATTTTTGTAGGAATGGTCCTCCCTTTCTGGGCTGTTATCGGTGGACTTATCGGCTTGATAATCACCATTATCCTTAACCCGATTCTTTATTCTGCAGGTATACTGCACCGCTGGCATCCCGGCATGGCTACAGTGGATACTGTTTTCGCCAACAATTTTGATTTCTATATGAGTTTTGGCATCGGCCTTGGACTCGCCATAGGCTTTATCGGTATCTGGTCCGTCATCCACTCCATTCGCTCAAGTAAAGGTGACCGAGGCACTCTCCACGATCTCTTCAATCCTCCTGAAGGAAGGGGTGATTTCAATTTCTGGATAGCCATAGCCATATACTTTTTCTCCACCCTGGCCTATGTCGGACTCTGTGTATGGCTTGTGCCTTCATTCCCCTGGATCTTCTTTCTCGGCTACGGATTTATCTATACCCCCATTATTTCCTATATCACTGCAAGGATGGAAGGGATTGCCGGACAATTTGTCAGTCTGCCCCTTGTCCGTGAGGCAAGCTTTATAGCCGGCGCCCGTTTTTTCGGCTACCAGGGCATTGAGATCTGGTACGCCCCCATCCCCATCCATAACTACGGAGAGGCGACGGTTCAATTCCGCCAGATAGAACTGACAGGTACCTCTATCAGGGGTATAATTAAGGCGGAACTTCTTGTTTTCCCGATAGTGATGGTGGCAAGTCTAATATTTTCACAGTTCATCTGGCGTCTGGCTCCCATCCCGTCAGCAAGCTACCCTTTCGCCCAGGAACTCTGGCATCTGCAGGCCTTAAATACTCTGCTTATGCAGACTTCCACCCTGGAAGGAAATTCAATGTTCTATCAGGCGTTAAACGGAACAACCATTTTCTCAGGGCTCGGTTTCGGTCTTGTCATGTATGCTGTGCTGAGTGTTTTCGGTCTTCCGGTTCTCCTCATCTATGGCGTAGTCCGCGGTCTTGGTCAATCGACCCCCCACGGCCTTATCCTCGAGGTACTTGGAGCATTTGCGGGCAGATATTTCTTTTTAAAAAAATATGGCCCCATGTGGCGGCAATATGCACCTGTTCTGCTGGCAGGTTTTTCATGCGGAATGGGGCTCAGCGGTATGTTTGCCATGGGTTTTGCCCTTATCATGAAATCTCTTGGCCATATGGCCTATTAGCACCCAGGAACAACCACACTTGATAGCAGGTATCCCTGCAAGCCGACTGTACCGAATTACCTACAACGTCACGGAACTTGACAGGGTAACTGTATATGACCATATTTGTGCATAGTACTAGAAACACACAGGCCGACTATCCTAAGGAAAAAGTTCTGGATCACTAAATATAATCCATGAAAACAATCAGGAACATTACAACCATATCCATTCTTTCCCTTGCAATGATGCTGGTTCCCCCATCACTTTTTGCTGAAAATGCCCCCCGTGAGGTCGGGGGAATCGTCCTTGGAAGTCGCATTGACACCTATCCGGATATCATACAATCCAACTTTATGAAAGAGGTTGTAGTCACCGACCGACACGGGTTCAGGAAAGGAGTAATTTCCTACGGTGTATGTAAGTATGATGGGGAAATACTAAAAATCAGGCTGAAATATGAAGATAAAAGCAAGTCTTTCTATAAGACCTTGCTTAAAAAATACAGGAAAAAATATGGCGCGCCCGATTCCTGGAAAGGGGATTCCTTTGGCATGCTTCGTGTATGGAAATGGTATTTTATCGACAAAGATAAAAACCGAGTCAGCCTGAACCTTCAATACAACGCTAAAGATCCCGACGAAACCATGGGTAGTGTCGTCAAACTCTCCTATCCCGACCGCATTGAAGAAGAACGAATCTGTTTTATACAAATGTGTGATGAAGCCTTTGAACAGACA
>LGVF01323724.1_pt2 | contig 11309 bp, 10 predicted proteins | sample 469901 | NCBI WGS metagenome assembly LGVF01 (sample SAMN03893561, study PRJNA290197) | marine sediment metagenome | material: sediment; isolation source: combined push core samples #3730, #5133, and #5579 collected at Hydrate Ridge | place: Pacific Ocean: Hydrate Ridge | reverse complement strand
GGCAAATAACTTTCTATTTCTGTTATATCCTCAATATTATTTACAAGTCTAAACTTTCCATTATTCAACTTTATGACAATAAATATATTGCCAAACCTCTCTTGTAATTTTATAGATTTCACATCTTTTAAAGCAATTTTCTCATCGTTTGACCTAAGCAAAGTATGTATAAATAATCCCAAATGGCTTATACTAATGAGCATACCTGACCAAAGCATAAATTCATCTCCTGTCGTAGAATATTTGTAAAGCGAAGTAAGTCCATAGAAAACCCATGTAATAGATAAAAAGTATCTATTCCTGATGTCTTTTCGTGAATTATCATTAATTGTTATTTGGGTCTCGCCAAATGCTATCTCTCCTTTTTTAAGGATGAATTTTTTTCCATAGTAATTTGATATTTGAGTTACGTTACATATCAAAGTTATCACATTACTAATGAACTATAAAGGAATATTCCCATGTTTCTTCTTAGGCAATTTCACAGCTTTATTCTCTAGCATTTTGAATGCTCTTATCAGCTTCTCTCTTGTATCTTCTGGGTTAATAACCTCATCAATATATCCTCTTGCGGCAGCGTTATATGGATTTGCAAATAGTTCTCCATATTCATTTTCTTTTTCTTCCCATTTCAATTTTGGATTATCTGAATCTGCAATTTCGTGACGGAAAATAATTTCTGCTGCTCCTTTTGCACCCATCACAGCAATTTCGGCACTTGGCCAAGCGTAATTCATATCAGCTCCAATATTCTTAGAATTCATTACATCAAATGCTCCTCCGTAAGCCTTACGAGTAATAACAGTAATCCTTGGCACTGTGGCCTCACTGAAAGCATATAAAAGTTTTGCACCGTTAGATATAATTGCATTCCATTCTTGCTCGGTTCCCGGTAAAAAACCTGGAACATCTTCAAATACTAAAAGAGGAATATTAAAAGCATCACAGAACCTTACGAATCTAGCTGCNNGAACGACCAGCCAAACGGGCAAATCCTATAACTATGTTTTCTGCAAAATCTTTTTGAATTTCAAAAAAACTATCCTTGTCAATTGTATTACAAATGATGTCTTTCATATCATAAGGCTGATTGGTGTTTTCAGGGACTATTGAATTCAGCTTTTCTCGTTTTTCATTTTTTTGAAACTCATAAGGAAGTATTGGAACTTCATCTTCACAATTTTGAGGTACATAACTCAATAACTTCTTTATTCCTTTTATTAATTCTAATTCATTTTCATATGTTAAATGAGTAACCCCTGATTTTGTAGCATGTGTTTTTGCTCCTCCTAACTCCTCGGCAGTAACAGTTTCATGAGTAACTGTTTTTACAACGTTTGGCCCCGTAATAAACATATACGATGACTGCTCGGTCATCATAATAAAATCGGTTAGTGCAGGTGAGTAAACTGCTCCCCCAGCACAAGGTCCCATAATTGCAGATATTTGAGGAATAACACCACTAGCTAGAGTATTTCTATAAAAAATATCGGCATAACCAGCCAACGATACTACTCCTTCTTGAATTCTTGCTCCTCCAGAATCGTTCAAACCAATTACAGGTGCACCATTTTCCATTGCCAAGTCCATTATTTTTACAATTTTTTCGGCATGTGCTTCGGCTAGTGATCCGCCTAACACTGTAAAATCTTGTGCAAAAACATAAACTAATCTACCTGATATTGTACCATATCCAGTAACAACACCATCACCATAAATTTTTTGTTTGTCCAAACCAAAGTTTGTAGAACGGTGAGCTACCAACCTACCTATTTCTTCGAAAGATGACTCATCTAATAAAAAATGTATTCTCTCTCTCGCGGTTAGTTTGCCTTTTAAATGTTGCTTGTCTACCCGCTTTTTTCCACCTCCCTCATGTGCCTTTGCATTCTTTTCTTCTAATATCTGATGTTTTGTTTTTGGTATAGACTCTTTTTCCTTAGTTGATCTCATTATTTTTATGTTGGAGTTAGTGCATTAAATATATGAATTTTTGAAAAACAACTTGTTTAAGTAAATCAATAATCTTACATTTATTTAACACCATTGAGAATTCTAATTTCATTTTATAATGGATAATTCAAAAAATGTATTAATTGCGCCTTTAAATTGGGGGTTAGGTCACGCGAGTAGATGTATCCCAATTATTAAACAACAAATCTCCCAAGGCAATAAAGTAATTATTGCTTCTGATGGCGAATCGTTGATTCTACTACAAAAAGAATTTCCAAATCTTGAAAGTGTTGAACTACCTTCATATAGCATTAACTATCCTCAAAGTAGTCAACTAATATGGCATTTACTGAAAATGTCAAGTAGAATTCTCCTAACAATAAGAAAAGAAAATAAGTTTCTAGATTACCTCGTTGACAAATACAATCTAGACCTTATTATTTCTGATAATAGGTTCGGAATGTATCACAAAGGAGTTTTCTCAGTATACATAACGCATCAAACTAATATACAAGCAGGTAAATTTTCTAAAATCGCTAACAAAGTTCATCATTATTACATGAAGAGGTTCAATGAAATTTGGATACCTGACTTTAATAAAAAAACTTCATTAGCAGGTGAATTATCAAAATACAAAGGAGGCCAAACAGCCAGATATATAAAACCATTAAGTAGGTTTACATATGATGATGAAGTAGTAAAAAAGAATAAGCTATTAATTATTATATCAGGACCAGAACCTCAGAGAAGTTTTTTCGAAAATATTATTACATCTCAGCTAAGTGATATAAAAATGGATGTTACAATTGTATTAGGTAAGATTGAAAGTAGTAAAATGGTTATTCAAAAAGAAAATATAACTACTTATAATTTTTTAACGGCCCAAGATTTAGAAAAAGAAATGAAACAGAGTTCGTTAGTCGTATCCAGGTCAGGGTATTCAACAATAATGGATTTACATGCATTAAAAAAGAAGGCCTTTTTTATTCCCACTCCAGGTCAATCCGAGCAAGAATATCTCGCAAAATATCTAAAGGAAAATAAAATCTGTAATTTTTCTAATCAAGAGTCATTTAGTTTAAAAGATGTGTCCTCTAAATCCGAAAACTACAAGGGGTTTAGCAGTGATCTTTTTAGATGAAGCGACTAAACAACATCACATTTAGGAAGTGAAAAATAAAAGGTAGAACCCTGAGTATATGCGCTCTCTACGCTTATTTTTTCCTGATGAGCCTCTAGTATATGTTTTACTATAGAAAGTCCTAATCCAGAACCTCCTTCTTCTCTTGACCTGTGTCTATCTATCCTATAAAATCTTTCAAAAATCCTACCTAAGTGAATGTTTTTTATTCCTTCACCATTGTCTTTAATCGAGGTGATAATTTTATCGCCACTAACTCTGAATCCAATAATAGTCTCACCTCCTACACTACCATATTTCAATGAGTTAGAAATTAGATTCATCAGTACATGGCTAATTTTTTCTTTATCGCCAGAAACGTAAATTGGCATTTCTAATTTTGTTTCAATACGGATATTTATGCCCTTTTCCTTAGTCTTAATTTCAATTAAATCTATTAAACTACTAGCCAATTCATCTATAGCAAATTCTTTAATCTCAACTCCTAAATCGCCAGTTTCTAATTTTGTGATTAAATCTAAATCCTTGGTGATATTTATAAGCCTTTGAACTCCTTTATTGGCACGGTTAAGGTATCTTTCTAATAATTCACGTTCATCCCACGCGCCATCCTGCAAGGTTTCTACATATCCTTGTACTGTAAAAAGAGGTGTTTTTAGCTCGTGGGCAAGATTACCAATAAATTCTCTTCTGAAAATTTCTTGTGCTTTTAGAGTTTCAATTTCAAGACGCTTTGTTTCAGCAAACTTTATTACTTCACGCTTAAGTGTTTCAATGTCGGTAGTCATTCTTCGTCTATCAACATCTTTGACATCAAGTATAGAAACACTTTCGTAAATAAGATTTATTTTTCGGTAAATATATCTTTCAACTCTGTATCTGATAATAAAAAAAGAAACTACAAAGAAAATAACTGATACGTAAATTAATGGTTTCAATGCATATTCGTACCCCGTAATATGATTGGATCCTAATATCAAGAAAAAATTAAACGCAGTAATTATACTAGCAAGTTTTAAAGAGAACTTATAAGGTCTCTGAAAATATGATTCTTTTTTTATTTCGGTCATTTATAATCTGATAAAAGAAAATTTAATAGGGAAAAATAGTAAAATGAAGGTGTTAGTAGAAATCTAAACTTCCAACTTGTACCCTACTCCTTTAACTGTTTTGAAATAATCGTCTCCAATTTTTTCTCTTAATTTTCTAATGTGAACATCAATTGTTCTACCTCCAACAACAACTTCATTACCCCAAACTTTATCAAGTATTTCTTCTCTTTTGAAAACCTTTCCAGGTCGTGAAGCTAAAAGTGATAATAATTCAAATTCTTTTCTAGGCAACAACAATACATTATCGTCCTTATAAACTTTATACTCGTCTCTATCAATTTTTATATCGCCAACTTCCAATATATTTTCATTACTAACTGACGTTTCAATATTAATACGCCTAAGTAATGCGTTAATTTTACTAACCAGAACTCTTGGTTTAATTGGTTTAGTAATATAATCATCCGCTCCTGCATCAAACCCTGCTAACTGAGAATAATCTTCTCCCCTAGCAGTTAGGAAGGTAATAAGTACATTTTCTAACTGAGGAATGGCTCTAATATTTTCGCAAGCTTCGATACCATCCATCTCTGGCATCATTACGTCTAATACAATAAGTTGTGGAAGGTATTTTTTTGCTTTCTCTACCCCTTCAACTCCATTTTTTGCAGTTACGACTCTATAACCTTCTTTTTTCAGATTATAACCAACGATTTCAATTATATCTTGCTCATCGTCAACTAGTAATATAACAATATCTTCTTTCTTCATATTAAATAAGATTGTATCAAATTCGAATTAATTAATGTAATTCGATTTCAAAAGTAAATATAATATTTGATTTTCAATGCTCTTTACAATCATTTAAACTACCTAACATACAGATGATTTTTCCATTACATGAATTTAACATCTTAACATTATAATAATTTTATCATCACGAAAATCTCACATCCAAGTAACTCTATTTTTACTTTCATACACATTCTTTGCATCGAAATAAAAACAATAAACACTTTCGAAAACAAAAAATTTAATAAATGAAAATGAAAACTACTTATATAGTACTATTATTATTGTTGAGTATTGGGGGATATTCACAACAGAGTGCTATAATCAGAGGTACAATACTAGATACCGAAAACAACAATGAAGCAATGTCGTTTGCTAACGTTGTTTTAAAAGGAACTGATGTAGGTCTAACTACTGATTTGGATGGTAAATTCGAAATAGATGTAATTCCGGGCGACTACATAATAGAGATAAGTTTTATGGGGTATGAAAATATCGAAGAAAAAGTTTCTCTAAAATCAGGCCAAATATTAGAATTCAACAAAAGCTTAGGTGTAAATGCTATGGCTCTTGAAGAAATAACACTTGTTGAAAAAGTTAACAGAGAAAGCAAGTCAGTATTAATGCTTGAACGCAAAAAAGCCACTGCAATGGTCCAGAGTGTTGGATCAGTTGAATTAGCAGAGAAAGGAGCTTCGGACGTAGCAGATGGAGTTACCAAAATGGCAGGTATTTCAAAAGTATCTTCAAAATACATTTTTATTAGAGGCATGGGTGATAGATATAATAATGCAACCTTAAACGGAATGCCAATACCATCACCTACACCTGATACTAAAGTTATTCCATTAGATGTATTCCCTATGGGAGTTGTTTCTAGCATAAGTGTAGATAAATCATTTGATGTAAGTAAACCTGGTGATTATGCAGGTGGGAATATTGACATTACTACAAAAGCAAGTTCGAGCGGTAGAAAACTATCGTTAGGACTAGGAACTTCAATTAATACTATCTCTACTTTTAATTCTTTTAATTCTTATAATGGAGGCCAATTTGATTATGTAGGGTATGATGATGGAACAAGACAATTGCCTACAGGGATTGCAGGAACCGATTATTATCCTGAAAATGATATGAACGATCATTTTGCCTACAACCTAAATATGAAGAAAAAGAAATCGCCTGTAAATATTTCAGCTAATTTGGGATATAACGATTACTTTAATTTCAATAATGGTGGTTCGCTTGGTATATTAGTTGCAGGATCATTCAGTAATGAAAACAAAGTTTACGATGGTATACTTAGAAATATTAGAGCTGATAATTCTATAAAAATAGATTACGATACTAAAACTTATAGTTACAATACTACACAAACAGGACTTGCAAACTTATTTTATAGTTTTAATGATAGAAACAATATAGAATTTACCACTTTCTATTCTCACTTGTCATCAGATAATGTAAAGGAAACTCGTGGTACTCACTATGACTATGATGATCAAATTGTATCATCTCGCCGATATACATATAAAGAAAACACATTGTGGTGGAACCAACTTAGAGGAAGTAACACTATCAATAACAAATTAACTATAAACTATGGTGCAACTTATAGTGTTGCGAATAGTACTGAACCAGACAGACGTCAATTAGTATTCTTACAAGATGAAAATGTTGAAAATGCACCTTATAAAATTAACTATATAGATAGAAATGAAAACCACAGATTCTTTTCTTGGTTAGACGAAAACGAAATAACAGCTCAGGCTAGTGCTAAATATGTTTTCGAAAAGGATAAAGAAAAGGAAGTCTCAAGCTTATTAGTTGGTGCTCAAACCCGAATTAAAGAACGTCATTTCAACTACAGACAATTCAATTATCTTTTCAGTAGCGATTTTAATAGGTATATAAGCGAAGAACTTGGGTATTCAGGATTCCCTTACCAATCGCCTGATGAAGTTATAAATGCACAATCATTTGCAGCAGGAATGGTTGAGTTTCAGGAAAGAGGAGATAACTCTTCTAAGCAACTATTCAATTTTAATGTTCATTCTGGATATGCAAAATATTTCCATTCGTTTGGAAAACTTGACATGCAAGCAGGGTTTAGAGTTGAGCTAGGTACACAAAGTGTAGAATATCAGAATCAACAAATAGCATCCAGAATTGACCAGTTTCAAATAGATGATCCATATGTATTGCCATCGCTTATTTTGAAATACAATATAAATGAAAAACAAAATCTAAAATTCTCAGGTAGTCAAACTATATCAAGACCAGGATTTAGAGAGATGTCAAACTTCGAATATGTAGAAGATTTCGCAGGAATGAAATCAAGAGGAAATCCATATCTACAGAATGGCACAAATTACAATTTTGATATTCGTTGGGAAAAATTTTCTAACAAAGGAGGTATACTATCTTTTTCAGGATTTGGTAAATATCTTAAAAATCCAATTGAAAAAGCCATGTTAGCAACAGCGTCAGGACAATTACAAACTTATGTAAATGCTGACGAAGCTTATGTTGCAGGTTTAGAAGCTGAGTGGGTTGGGAACTTAGGTCAGTGGACAAATAATGAAAGGTTAGATATGCTTGAGTTTGCAGTAAATGCATCTTATATATATAGCAGAGCAGTTATGACCGATGCAACAATACCATCAAGTTCAATAGGTGGAGGTGATATATCAATTGTACAAACAAATGACTCAAGACCTTTAGAAGGAGCATCACCATTTCTAGTAAACGTAGATCTTAAGTACAAGATAGAATCTATAAGAACTAATATATCATTAGCCTACAATGTATTTGGCGAAAGATTAGTAAGAGTAGGATCAAACAACATAGGTGATACTTACCAACAACCAATAAATACACTTAACATGGTTCTACAATCAAGAATAACAGATAGGTTAAAACTACGCTTTACGGCTAAAAACCTTTTAAACCCTAGCGTTAAGGAGATACAATACCAAAATAATGTTGAAAATATTGTTAACGAATATACCATGGGTGTTAACTTAGCATTAAGCATTAACTATGACCTAATGTAAAATTGACCTAATGCTTATATAATGCTAATACACTATTTACAACAAGTTAAAATACCTAGTATTTATTTGCAGTACAAAATTTAATCAAACAAGTAATAAAAGTGAAACACTTAAAACTAATAGAAGTTCACTTTAACCTAAACACTAAATGAATAAAAAAATGAAAATAATTTCGAAAATCACACTATCCCTAGCATTAGCTATGAGTATTTTCACTTCATGTAATAAAGATGATGAGGAAAAAAAATCAACTACTGAATATATAATAAATGACTTAGGAAATGGTCAGAAATCTATTGAAGGAGTTATAAATGAAGATATCACTCTAGAAAACTCTTCAACATGGATATTTAAAGGTGGAGTATTTGTAAAAGATGGATCTACATTAACTATAGAAGCAGGAACAACATTAACTTCTGATGCTGATGAATCTACAACTGAATTTCTATCAATATTAAGAGGCGCTAAGATAAATGCAGTAGGAACAGCAACAAATCCTATCGTTTTCACTTCTGGAAGCACAAATAAAGCTCCAGGTCAATGGGGGGGAATTATTCTTAACGGATACGGAATTTTAAATACTGGTGCTACAGCCGAAGGCGAAGGTGGAACAGGTGTTTATGGTGGAAATGACAACGATGATGATTCTGGTATATTAAAATATGTACGTGTAGAGTATGCAGGTAAAATATTAGGTACAGACAATGAGCTAAATGGATTCTCTTTTAATGGAGTTGGTAGCAAAACAGTTTTAGAATATCTTCAAGCTTATAAAGGTTCTGATGATGGTTTTGAGTTTTTTGGTGGAGCGGCAAGATTAAAACATGCTGTATCAACAGGTAACGAAGATGACTCTTTTGATTGGACTCACGGTTGGAGTGGAAAAGGACAATTTTGGGTTGTAAATCAAATGGGTAAAGGTGATAGAGGTATTGAAGCAGATAATAATGGTGATGATAATTCATTAGAGCCATTTTCTAATCCAACAATATCTAATGTAACTTTAGTAGGCCATAATGATGATGGAGAAAATACTGGAATGAGATTAAGAGAAGGAACTAAAGGCAAAATATACAATGCAATTGTAACTAATTTCCCTAAAAACGGAATTAGAATTTCAAACGAGCAAACTACTACTAACATGGTTGATGGTTCATTATTAGTATCAAATTCACGAGTATTTTCAAATGGAAATGACTTCAAAGACTGTGAGACTTTCGAAAGTGCTAACTCTACAGATGAGGTAATCCTAAACGGATACATAGGTACAGCAACAGAAGGTGCAATGAATGCTTCTACATTAGATTCATGGTTCGAAAATGTATCCTTTATTGGAGCTGTTGAAACAAGTAATGACTGGACTGCAGGTTGGACAAAAAGCTAATTAAATAAGAAAATTACCCCCTAAACAATTCTTTTTATTTTAAGTAATTGTGTTAGTAGTTAAGCAAAAAGCCAAGAAATATTTTTCTTGGCTTTTTATATTTTGTCTTAATATTAATAGATAATATCAACAATTATCTAACATAACTCATTAGTACAGTAGGCGTTTCGTAAAGGAACTTCTTAATATCTTTTACTTCATTATTTGAATATTTAACTTCGGTAATAACACCTAAATTTTCATTTACAAATAGCCATTTACCTTCTTTACGTCCATCTTTATAATTACCTACAACAATTGCATCACCCGACTCTGAATACTTCACCCATTGTCCTTGCAATTTATCATTCTTAATTAATCCAGTTTCTTTAAAAGATCCATTTTCGTATCTGGTACATACAGCTTTTTCTGCATCATCATTATTCTGAGAATATCCGAAAGTAGTAGCAAATAATAGGAAGAATATATATGTGAATTTCATGATTTATTGTTTAAAATGTTACAAATACTACTCTGTAGTAGTTTTAATTTTAAACTAAAGTAACAATAAATTAACATTGGAGCTTGCTTTCAATGTTAAGCTTTAAAAAGCTTAACATTAGAGCCTGTAACACCTTATTTTACTGAAAAGATAAGATACTAAATAAATGATTTATTTAGAAATGCAGATGTTTTGCTTATAAAAACTCTCTCTCTACTAATTCCATAGATTATCATGAAATGTAAAACATACATAGATAAATCGTTTATCATCCAAACATCAAAATATTTACCAAAATCTAGTCCACCAATTCTGTTATATGAAGAAAATAGCATCAAGTTTATGGTGAAATAGAAGAAAATAGCCGACACATACCAAAATGTTGGTAATGAAAATAAATCTTGTTTATAATCCATCAATGATTTTAATAAAAATAAACTGAGACCAATAAACCATAAAGAAGAAATAACACGTGGAATTTCGTTGAATGTTTCAATTGGATTCCAATATATAGGAGTTAATACTGCTATAACAATAAATAGTACATCAGCAATTATTATAGCTAACTTTATATATTCAGACTTGAAATATTTATAGAAGATAAGATTTAGGATAATAAACTCAAATAGAGTTTCTGAATGAAATAAAAACATATTATTAATCCCTTTGGATGCTAATAAAGTACCCGATACTCCTATTAGAACAAAAAAAGCATAGTATCCAATTAATATGCCTTGCCTGCTAAAAATTGCTAGCAATAAACCAATTATTAAAATAACTATTTGTAAAATATATGTTGTAAGCCAATACGTATCCATCTGGCAATAATTGTTTTACTAAAAATACATAATAATATTGAAGAATAAAATCACCCTAAGTAGGTATTTATAAAAAATGAAGCATTACTAAATCTAAAACGCAATAAGGTTAGAGTTTTTTAACTCTAACCTTATATATGTATATATTTTAATAAATTATTATTTAAGTAATACCATCAAATTTAATGCTATAAGTAGCAATAAAGGTATAAAAGTTGAAGGTTCCAACATCGTTCGTTTTATTCTTTCAGTTCTTGTCATGTCTTATAACTTTTTGAGATTTAGTTTGATATAGTTAATAAGTCAATGAGTTTTCATCTTTTCAAGCTATCTGGGTATGTGATTTCAATTTACAATAAATATTACGTAATACTAAGGTAATCTATAATATTTGTCAGAAAATTTCGACAAATCGTAACTAAAACACGATAAGATGCTCATCCCTACTTTTTTATATTTGCAACAGAAAGTATCACACCCAATGCTATTCCTAATAACGCTGCAAATATAATTCTGTAGTCAGATGGTAAAAGAAAAGTAATTGTATGAGCAGGAATCCAGAAAAATGGAATAGTCTTTTTAAAAACAAAATTCCACTGTTTATCCCAATCAAGTTTCAATAAAATGCCTGT
>LGVF01341072.1_pt1 | contig 11311 bp, 10 predicted proteins | sample 469901 | NCBI WGS metagenome assembly LGVF01 (sample SAMN03893561, study PRJNA290197) | marine sediment metagenome | material: sediment; isolation source: combined push core samples #3730, #5133, and #5579 collected at Hydrate Ridge | place: Pacific Ocean: Hydrate Ridge | reverse complement strand
AAATCCAGAGAATCTCGATTGTTTGCGTGCATAAATGGCCGGCTAATAGCGATGCTTAGTTTAATTTGGCTGCGATGAAAGCGGTGGTCCAAGCGGCTTGGAAGTTATACCCTCCGGTAATGCCGTCAATGTCCATGACTTCTCCGGCAAAATAGAGGTTTTCACACACCTTGCTCTGCATTGTTTTAAAGTCGATGCTCTCTAGACTAACCCCGCCACAGGTGACGAATTCCTCCCGGAATTGGGTCTGCCCCCTCACCGAATAGGCATCATTGGTGAGCAGGTCGACCAGCTTGTTTAAACCAGTTTTCCCCAGTTCTCCCCACTTTTTGCTCGGCGATAGGTTGCTCTTTTCAAGCAGATAATTCCACAGCCTTTCAGGTAAAGCGTAGGGCCTAAGGTTGGATAAAATCTTTTTCGGATGCTCAGCCGTAATCCTTTTCAACTCAGCCACGACCAGATCCTGGTTGCGCACATTCGTCCAGTTCACCTGAATTTTAAAGTCGTAGTGTTTTTCACTCAGCAATCGCGCTCCGAGAGCGGACAGTTTTAAAATTGCCGGGCCGCTCATGCCCCAATGGGTGATCAGCAAGGGGCCTTCGGATTTAAACTTGGTCCCTTGAATGCTCACTTGGGTCGGATCTACCACGATCCCCATCAACTCGGTGATCGCTTCATCCGGCATCTTGAAGGTGAATAAAGAGGGCACCGGGGCGACGATTTGGTGCCCCAGCTTTTCCAGCCACTCCAAGCCGGCGCGTTGCGGAGAACCGCCCGTTGCAACGATCACCTTGTCAAAGGCCCGGGTGGGAACTTTCCCCCCGATAAAGCTCAATTGCAGCTGGGCTCCAACCTTTTTGATGGTTTTTATGCCTCTTTCGAGCTCGATTTTGATGTTAAATTTGCGGGTTTGTTCCAAAAGGCAGTCGATAATGCTTTGCGAATCTTGCGAGAGAGGAAAAACGCACTGGCCCTCCTGGATAACCAAGGGAACGTTGCGTGACTCGAACCACTGCATCGCATCTTGGTTGTTGAAGATGCGAAACGCTCTTTTTAACAACTTCCCGCCACGGGGATAGGCTTCAGATAGCTCTTGGATGTTAGGGCAGGCGTTGGTAAGGTTGCATCTTCCTCCGCCGGAAACCTTGACCTTGGCCAGAACGGTTTTCGACTTTTCAAAAATGACAACGGTAGCCTGCTGATAATTTTCTTTCGCGGTAATCGCCGCAAAAAAACCGGCCGCTCCACCACCAATAATGGCTATTTCCACCTTGATACCTCTTGAACTTTTACCAGCACTGGGTCAGTTTTCATCCGGAAACGTCCCTTTTCCCCAATCCCGGCGTCAATCCGCACGCTTGCTTGTGACTCGGGCCATCCCTGGCCCTCGCCCTTCGGGCAGCCACGGGCTGTCCCATTCCGCTGTCCTGCGGAATGGTGCGGCGTAAACAGCTACGCCTCCGCGCAATCGCTTGATTTCCTTGGCCTTGGGAAAAATTGTTAGTTTCCCATATGAAAACTGCTTAGTGCCCATCCGGAGTTTCCGGATGGGCATCAATTAGCGTTTTGATGATTTTGGGAAACCACTATAACACTCTTTTGAGGTCCGGTTTGATGGAACCGCTTTAGTATCTATTGCTCAAGACACTCTTGACAGGTTGCTCGTGGCTGAATAGACTTCGGCAGACTTTTGAAACCGATTTATGAAGGAGACTTATTATGAATAGCTGTCCCTGCGGTAGCGGCAACGATTACGCTGCCTGCTGCGAACCGATCATCACCGGAAAGAAATTGCCTGAAACGGCCGAACAACAGATGCGTGCGCGGTACACCGCCCACGTAAAGGTCGATGTCGATTTTCTTTATGCCAGCACTCATCCCGATTCTCGTGAAGGCTACGATCATAAGGCGACCAAGGACTGGGCCGAAAATTCCGAATGGTACGGCCTGGAGATTCTGGGGTCGACGGATGGCGGGCCGAAGGACGAGGAGGGTGAGATTGAATTTATTGCCCGCTTTCGCGACAAAGGCGGTATTCGCAGCCACCATGAGCGCGCCCAGTTCAAGCGCGACAAGAAACAATGGCTGTTTTTTGAGGGTACCATAGTCAAGGGGCAGTCGGTCAACATCACCAAGATCGGTCGTAACGATCCCTGCAGTTGTGACAGCGGCAAGAAGTACAAGAAATGCTGCGGGAAGTAAAGAATCAACCATAAAACAAAAAGGGGGCAGGCGCTACAGGCGCCTGCCTTTTTTTTTGGATAAACTTAAACGATTAACGAGGTCAGAGGCTTGTACAGACATGGTCCCTGCCTTTGAAACTTTTTTCGTCTCAGGTGACAGGCTGGGGGACAACCAGTTGCCCACGGAGTTTTTGCAATACAGCCTTGACCCTGCGAGCGTTATCCGAGCCCATTCGCAGTAGGGTCTTTTGACCGGCCGACAGGGATTCCAGTTGTGGATCGGCATAGCGGTACTGGGTGACATGCTTCACCAGAGGGATCGGTCCCTTTGGCTCCGGGGTAGCCAGCAAATGATCCAATACAGCGATCATGCGGTCATGGAAATATCCCTTGGGATAGCCCATTTCTTGGTACGCCTCTTCCAATAAGGGATAGACTCGCAGGTAAGCTTTGGTTAGCCCGTCGGTCGGGGCTGCTTCGCGCTATTACCCTGTTGACCGGGCCGATATTTTCTCCTGATAGAATCAGGTGGCGGGCGTGACCCATACCGATCAGGTGGGGGCAAACGCCAGGTCGCCATCCTCAGAATATACGCTTCCTGGGCGCCCGGTAGGCTATTTAGGCCTCATGAAACCAGCGGGCAGAAATCTCACCGTCAACGAGCTCCGTAAGGTCGAGTCCTGAGCAAAAGGCACGTCCTTCACTGGTCACCAGAACGACTCTGATTTCCGGGCCCTCATTCATCTCGCCGCCGCAGACAACATGTCTGCTGGCCAATCGCGCCTCATGGCGTTCAGGATCTTCGGACAATTCAAGCTGCTTTTGCTATCGGACCGTTCTTTTCGATCACTATTCTCGACATAATGTCCCGCCTTCTGAAAAGCCGATGATATTTATCTGCTCTTAAAACACCATGTTCACTTCCAATAGTTTGGATATGATCCGACTAATCACATAGTTTACCCATTCGCAATGGCAGCCGAGAGGAACCTTGTTGATTTGTCGACTAAACCCAGGTTGGTTTACTGGCTACCCACGCCCCCTTCTACAACATAATCGCCCCTCAATGCCACGTCGTGAAAAAGCAGCGCAACAATGGCCGGTATGCCATGGTCCTAAATTTACCCTCAAAAATGGACTTATAGGCTGTTTTTTACCCGATAATTGAAACAAGTTTCTTCAAATTCAATGGGTAGCTTGGTCCGACCCCGGATGCCGGATGTTCCCAAGCATTCTCCTTCTAATAAATACATTGACATTAAGTTTCCCTTCTGAGAACCTGCCAACCTAAAAAGTCTACTTCGTCTTTTTAATTGAGAAATCTAGGCGGGGTAAGGAAGGCGGATGATGAAATCCCGTTTGGCATACTCGGCATCAAGAAAAGAGAGCCTGGCGAAGAGAAATGTCTGGCCCTCTGGCTAGCGACGTCCCTTTCACCTTATAACCATGGTCCCTTCAGCTCCCCAAAAGCTTCTGTCATGACTTTTCTGCCCACTTTTCAAATGAATTTAATTTTTCAAGGAGAGACAATGTCTATGTTCACTCATCCAGTCAATCTAATCGCAGCGATCTGCTGCTTGGTCTTTATTTCGTTTTCCCCGGCAGAAGCACGAGTCAGCGCATCCATTGGAACCGGTTATCTAGCCGGAGACACCCAATATCAGATCGGCGGCTCGGTGATCAATGCGGCCGGCGTTACTGAGTATCATTTCCCGATCAGTGAATTGAAATTCCCCCTCGACGCAGTTATGGTCAAAGGGACGGTTACTGTCGATTTTGCCAAACGTTGGACATTGATGGCCAGTGCCTCCACCAACATCACCGATGACACCGGGAAGATGGAAGATTCGGACTGGGGCATTTGGGATTGGAGCAGTCCCGGCAGCCTGGATATCTACTCTGAATCCGATACGGACATGGATGCGTTATTGCTTGAGGGGAAAGTCTCATTTATGTTTTGTCAGGGATATTATGGTCAGAGCAGTACGAATGGAATGGCCAATTCGGATATCCGGTTTAAATTTCTCGCGGGGCTCGGTTACAAATACCAGGAATTCGATTTTGAAGTTTCGAACTTCGATCAGTGGTACCCATCCGTTCCGGCGGCCCCGCATGATCGGGTTTCCGGTTTGGGGCTGACCTACGAGGCGGAATATCATATCCCCTATCTTGAACTGAGCATGGAGATGAATGTAGCGGAAAAATTTCTGCTGGAAATCGGTCTGGCCTATGCTCCCTTTGTCGATTTTCAGGACGAAGACCAACACCTTCTGCGAGACCTCAAAGCCATTTCCGATCATGACTGGGACGGCGACGCCATGTTTGTCCGCCTGAGAGCACGCTATAACTTCAACCGGCACTGGTACTTGGAAACTGATTTTGAAGCGATGAAGATCGAGTCGGAAGGGCGTTCAGATACTTATCTCAGCGGAGTATGGAACCACTCGATCGATAATGAAGTGGAAAGCCAGCAATACAGCGCCTACCTGTCGATAGGCGCCTCATTCTGACAGTGACAACCTTTTCGGAAAACGGTTGGATACCCGGGAGGGAACATTTTGCTCTTCCGGGTTTTCATCACAAACGTTTCGCTGCCGACTGTGAGACCCTTCGTCCAGGCTTCGTCCCGTTGGCGTGCTTCTGAGCACAGAGATTCCTCGACCCCTTCCCCACGACGCTCTTGACACGCTGCTCAGTGCTGAATAGACTTCGGCTTACTTTTGAATCCGATCCCTGAAGGAGAATCACAATGAACAGCTGTCCCTGCGGCAGCTGCAAGAAGTACAAGAAATGCTGCGGGAAGTAAAGAATCAGCCATAAAACAAAAAGGGGGCAGGCGCTACAGGCGCCTGCCCCCTTTTTTTGGATAAACTTAAACGACCAACGAGGTCAGAGACTTGTACAGACATGGCCCCTGCCTTTGAAACATTTTTCATCTCAGGTGACAGGCTGGGGGACAACCAGTTGCCCACGGAGTTTTTGTAATACAGCCTTGACCCTGCGAGCGTTCTCCGAGCCCATTCGTAGTAGGGTCTTTTGACCGGCCGATAGGGATTCCAGTTGTGGATCGACATAGCGGTACTGGGTGACATGCTTCACCAGAGGGATCGACCCCTTTGGCTCCGGAGTAGCCAGCAAGTGATCCAATACAGCGATCATGCGGTCATGGAAATAGCCCTTGGGATGGCCCATTTCTTGGTACGCCTCTTCCAATAAGGGATAGACCCGCAGGTATGCTTTGGTTAGCCGTTCTGTCGGGGCTGCTTCCGCCAACTTGACGTACGGCACATAGCGGCGAAAGTTTGCCGAGGCGATGACTTTTGCGCCCTCTTCTCCTGCGGTTTCAAAGCGGCCGCCCGGTGCGCGCAACGGCAGATGTTGGCGGGGCAGGTCCTTGCGGGGCAGGGCATCGATGATTAACACCAGGCGCCGAATGAATTGCTGAGGCGCCAACAGTTGCTTTCGGGCCGGTTCGCCGAAGAGTTGCGTCAGAAGATCCTTGGTGAAGACATCGCTTTGGCCAAGCTCGGGCAACGGTGGGATGGCCTGCTCTTCTGTTCCCGGTGAAACAGGTTGCGCTTCGGGAAGGGGATAGCGAATTTCCGGTTCCGCTCCCTGAAGGGCCACCGGAGGTATCCCCAGTTCAGAAATTGAAGGCGGTTCCGATGATTTTCCCGGCCAAAAAAACACCACGGCCAGAGAAACCAGCAGGAATAGGAGAATGATGATGGCGATACGTACCGGTTTCATGGCTAATTCCTCCCTGGGATAATTGTGCGTGCCTGGGTTGACTTGGTAACGTTCAACGACAAGTGCAGCTATAGAAGCATAGGTGAGGCAAGAGTGTACGTCAAACAGTTCCGTGGGTCCCCTCTAAGCTGGCTTGGGTTTTTAGGTTTTTTGCTGAGATACTGAACTATACTGGTAGGCACGAGCCTGTCGACCAGACATGTGCCGACCGGGCAGATGCCGGCGCCTGGGGATTCCGGCAGGCATCTAAAACTCTACACTAAACAAGGGAGATAGACCATGATCGGCAAATAAACGACCGCCCTGGCGGTTCTGGTGATCGGTCTCGCGCCTTTCGCCGGCAGCGCAGCAGCGGAAGAAGTGACCATCGGCACTCTGCCGGTCACTGGGCAGATATATATGCTTACCGGCCAGGGTGGTAATGTCGGCCTGTTGGTTGGCGCGGACGGCACCTTTCTCATCGACGATCAGTATGCGCCCCTGACTGACAAGATCCTCGCTGCAATCAAAGCGGTCGGTGGTGAGCAACCCAAATTCCTCATTAACACCCACTATCACGCTGACCACACCGGCGGCAACGAGAATTTGGGCCGCAGCGGCAGCCTGATCTTCTCTCACGACAATGTTCGCGAGCGTCTGGTGGGCGACTCCTATCTTGCCACCTTTAAGATGAAAAGCCCGGCGGCGGCACCACAGGGACTGCCCGTGGTGACCTTCGGCGAGGATCTCAGCTTTCATCTAAACGGTGAAACCGTCCATGCCATTCATGTGCCCCATGCCCACACCGATGGTGACAGTTTTATCCATTTTCAATCCGCCAACGTAATCCATGCCGGCGATATCTTCTTCAACGGATTCTATCCCTTTATCGATGTCCCCCACGGTGGCTCGCTCAAAGGGATGATTCAGGCGACGGAGCGGATCCTGGCCCTGGCTGACAAGCAGACTAAGATTATTCCCGGCCACGGCCCGCTGGCCGACAAGGCGCAGCTGACCCGTTACCGGCATATGCTCGGGGTCGCCTATGAGCGACTTAGAGAGCTGCGTGTGGCGGGTAAAACCGTCGATGAGGCGGTGGCCGCCAAACCCCTTGCCGACCTGGAAGAAACCTGGGGTCATGGACTCTTCACCGGGGATCGCTGGATCGAGCTGGTCTACGCTGGGGTTTATTGATAGGACAGAGACGGGCGAGCAGGGTCAGGAGTTTTCTCCTGGCCTGCGGCTCACTCAGGGATGTTGTTTATGAAATATCTTTTGCTACTAATCCTGCTCCTGTTGCAGCCCCTCAGTGTTTCCGCCGAAGAAAAGGGCCGGCTCATTGACGATTTCGAGAAGGGTTTGCGCCCGGCGTGGCAGGCAAAGATGTTCAAGGGGCGGACCGATTACCGGGTGGTCCGGGAAGCAACGGGCAACGTCCTGCAGGCAGAGTCCCACGGTGTGGCTTCCGCTCTGATCCTCAAGCAGCAGATCGACCTGCAGAAATTCCCCGTTCTTTCCTGGCGCTGGAAGGTGCAGAATGTCCTGGTGAAGGGGGATGCCAGGAGCAAGGCGGGAGATGACTATGCCGCCCGGGTCTACGTCGTCTTCCCTCACTGGTTCTTTCCCAAAACCCGCGCTATCAATTACATCTGGGCCAACAAGCTGCCGCCGGGGACGGTCGTGCCGAATGCCTTTACCTCCAAGGCCATCATGATCGCACTGGAGAGCGGAGAAGAGCATGTCGGCAAGTGGATGTTCGAGAGTCGAAATGTCTATGCAGACTATCGGGCGATCTTTGGTGAAGAGCCCCCCCCCTTGCTGGCGCCATTGCCGTGATGACCGACTCTGACAACACCGGCGGCTCGGCCTTGGCCTGGTATGACGATATCAGGTTCAAGGAGGTAGAGAATAAGCGGTGAAACCCTCACTCCCCCTTTGTCGAGCCTACGGGTTCCTGTGGGCCCCCTGCCCAGCACTCTGAAATAAAAACATGGTAAATCAAATAGTTGGCGTGGAGCCGCCCCTGTGGCGTCCGTTTCTTAATACCCGTCAAAGGTTGACAGCGTGGCTTGCCCTGATACAAGGGAACTAAGGCGTCAACATCGCAAAGATGCTGAGGAGGAGGCTGATTCGACAGGCAGAAGCAGGAGCGTAACCCATGGTGAGGAATTTTTCGCTTTGTCTGGGACTTATGACCGTATCCATGTTGTGGAGCTCCACGGGTGTGTCCGGTAAGGATTATCTCAATCAGCACAATTTCCAGGCAGCCCGCACCGAGACCTATCGCGACGCTGAAAAAAGGACCCGCCTCTATCGGGTGCAGGAACCGAAAGATCTTCAAGCTAATCCGAACGTTCTCATCTACATGCATGGATCAGCAGGAAAAGAAGAACAGGGTATGGACCTGGCATGGGAGCGGGGTACCTTTGCCCGCTTGCGGAACCTCATGAATCGCTGGGGATGGGTCTACATCTGCCCACGGGATGCTGAATTTGCCGGCTTGCTGGAGCACCTCGCGGAAAAGTATGCTCCGCAGGACATCTATCTGGCAGGAGCCTCAGGTGGTGGCAATATCGCTCTATGGGAGGCCCAAAAGAACCCCTCCGCCTATGCCGGCCTCTTGCTGCTTTGCCCTGCGATCCAACCTCGGGGAAAGAGGGATCCAGGGCCGCCCTCCATGCCGGTCTGGATCGTCAGTGCCAGCAAGGATCGCAAAATTACCCAAAAATGCCGAGCTCTGGTCAAAAAACTCGAAGCCTTGCAAAGCAGCTGTTTCTATCGGGAGATCGCCGGCGGGCATCACGGCACCCCGGTACAGAAAGTCAACTGGCAAAAGGCCCTGGAATTTCTCCAGGGGAAAAGAAGAGAGCTAGTCGCCAGTCTATCGATCGTTTCCAGGGTTCCAAGTTCTACTGTTTCGCTCCCTGGGCGCGAAGCGTCCCAGTCATCCAACCCCGTTCCCTGATATATCATCCGCTCTTGCCCTCTCTGCTCTGCGGTGCCCAGGCGAAAGATAAGTTAAGCGTTGGGTTTGGTCCTTTTTGAAATAGTTGCGCTCGTTTCCCTTATCTCCCCAGCATGATACCGAGCTGTTCGGCGGTCCATGCCAGGTTGCCAGCGGGGTCGATCAGGTTCTGCTCGGCCACCGCTTCGTCGATGGGCACCGCGACCATTTCCCGGCCGCGCAGAGCGACCATCTGGCCGTACTGTCCCTGAGCTAGCATCTCTACTGCCTGGACCCCGAAACGGCTGGCGAGGATCCGGTCGAAGGGGGAAGGGGTGCCGCCCCGCTGCACATGGCCCAGCACCACCACCCGGGTCTCCAGTCCCTCGCGGTCTGCGATCTGTTGCGCCACATAGTGGCCGATGCCTCCCAGTCGGACCAGGCCGTGGGTCTCTTCGGCGGTGGCCTGGACGATCTTGTCGCCGTTCTTGGGGTAGGCTCCTTCAGACACCACCACAATGTTAAAGCGGCTACCCGCTTCGCGTCGTTGGTGGATGTGTTGACAAACTAGCTCAATGTCGAAGGGAATTTCCGGCAGCAGGATCACCCCCGCCGAGCCGGCCAGGCCGGCTTCTAGGGCGATCCAGCCTGCATCGCGGCCCATGACTTCCACCACCATCACCCGGTGGTGGCTTTCGGCGGTGGTCACCAACCGGTCGAGGGCTTCGGTGACGATACCGACCGCTGTGTTATAACCGAATGTCAGGTCGGTGCCTTGCAGGTCATTGTCGATGGTTTTCGGTACTCCGACCATCGGCACTCCCAGGTCGTTGAGGCGGCGGGCGATCGCCAGAGTGCCGTCGCCGCCAACCACTACCAGGGCATCGGCTCCCAGGCCTTTGAAGTTGGTCACCACCTGCTGCGAGATGTCTTGCACCACCACCGTCCCATCGGCCTCCCGGACTGGGTAGCTGAAGGGGTTGCCACGGTTGCTGGTGCCGAGAATGGTTCCGCCGCGGGGCAGAATGCCCTGCACCGCATCGAGGTCGAGTTCCCGAAAGTGAGGCTCGTCTATCAGGCCGTCGAAGCCATCCTCGATGCCCAGCACTCGCCAGCCGTGCTGCAGGATGGCCGAGCGCACCACGCCGCGAATCACACCGTTTAATCCTGGGCAGTCTCCCCCACCATTGATAATTGCAATGCATCGGCTCATCGTTCGTCTCCTTGGTTGGTCCGCTAACATGTTTTTTTATTAAGCCAGCATAGCGAACCGTTGCGGAAAAGCAAGAAGCCTGTCGGGCCGGTTGCTCTTTGAAGAAGGTCAGATACCTTTAATGGGCTGAAGCTTGCCGTGTCCGCACGGAACGGTCTCGGGCGTGGCATGGTCGCTGCGTAACAAGGAGTTGACGATACATTCCATGGATACCGAAGAAGATATCGCGACCTATGAGAAACCGACCGCGGCTGATCTGAGGCGCGCGTTTCTCTATCATCTGCACTTATACCCTGGCGGAGCGCTGGATCGATACTCAACGCTCCTATTACCTCAACGGCGCCAAACGGGTCTATTACCTCTCCATGGAGTTTTGGGTCGGCCGCACGCGGGGCAATGCCCTGTTCAATCTCGGCCTGCTGGACACCTGGCAGGAGGCCCTCGGGGAGTTTTGGGCCTGGATATCGAAGACCTGCAGTAGATGGAATGGGAGGCGGGGATGAGCCACTTTCCCAGCCATCGCACCATTGGGCAACGCGCTCGCGAGATCTGGCGCGTGGAGCCGCAGAGCGTAGAGCGCCATCAGGATATGTTGTAGCGCCGTCGCTGGGAAGAGGTACTGCGCCGAGGGTATGGTGGATTTAAATGACCGAAGCAAAAGAACAAAGGGTTTTTTCTTGATCCATGTCAGGTAAGTCCTTGCTGAGGCTTGCTAAGGTTGTCGCAACAAAAAAGACAATCACTTGCTTAAAGGGAGGCTTGGATATGGCAGGATGCGGAGGAAACTGTGCACAGGGACAGGCAGCAGGCGGACCGTTTGCCGAAGGGCGGGAACTGGTAGAATTTGTGGCGCAAGCCCACGGTGGCGCTGTGCGAGAGCGCCCGCTCCCCGGCGCGGGGCTTGGCACCTTTTGTCAGGGGTGCGGCGCACCCTTCGTCTTGACCACCCATGTCGGCAGTTGCCCAATCTGCGGCGGAGTCCACGCTGTCTCCCCGCCCCGCGCCGACGATGCCGCGAACATTCAGTATGCTGGCGATGGGTTCAAACTGGACCCGTGAGCCGTGCGCTTTCTTCGGCCATCTAGGTCTGAAAGACGGTGTTTCGCCACATAAGAATACCGCCCACAAAATCAAAACGCCCCGAAAATATTCGGGGCGTTTTGCGTTCAATTAAATCTTTGAGTATTCCCGTCGTGGGAATCTTTATCGGATCACCCGACTTCTGCGATCCAAGATGTTTCA
>LGVF01186515.1_pt1 | contig 11317 bp, 8 predicted proteins | sample 469901 | NCBI WGS metagenome assembly LGVF01 (sample SAMN03893561, study PRJNA290197) | marine sediment metagenome | material: sediment; isolation source: combined push core samples #3730, #5133, and #5579 collected at Hydrate Ridge | place: Pacific Ocean: Hydrate Ridge | reverse complement strand
AATTTAGAAAATTTTGGATCGTGCCGAGTTTGTTCGGTTGATGTAGCTCTACAGAAAGATGGTAACCCAAAAGCTATGGCTTCGTGCCACACTCCTGTTTCTGATGGACAATACATTTATCCTAACTCTGATAGAATTATCAAATTAAGAAAAAATATTACAGAGTTAATTTTAACAGATTATCCTGCTGATAAATTAAAACCGGCAGATGGTAGAAAAGCAACTGAATTTCAGGAAACAATAGCTCAAATTGGCATCCCTGAAGTTAGATATCCTAAAGGCGAAAATCACCTATATTTAGAACCAGATACAGAACATCCATATATTAAATCAGATCTTTCACAATGTATAAATTGCTACCGCTGTGTACGTGCCTGCGAAGAAATTCAGGGCGAAATGATACTAGGAATGAGTGGTCGAGGTTTTGCAAATAGCATAATAAAAGGATTCGACACTACTTTTGATCTATCAGCATGTGTTGCCTGTGGAGCTTGTGTACAAACATGCCCAACAGAAGCATTGACAGATAAATACGAAACAAAAACAATAATTGCCGATGAAGTAGTACGTACAACATGTACATATTGCGGTGTTGGCTGCCAACTAGACATATCAGTTGTTGATGGCGAAATAAAGGGGATACAAGCACCAATTGATGCAGAAGTTAATGCTGGTCATACTTGTATAAAAGGTCGTTATGCTTTCGAGTTTTACAACCATCCTGATAGAGTTAAAGAACCATTAATTAGAAAAAATGGAAAGTTAGAAGAAGTATCTTGGGATGAAGCCTATGAATTTATCGCGACTAAACTAACAGATATAAAAGATGAATTTGGAGCCGATGCTATTGGTGGAATTTCATCATCGCGTGCTACAAATGAAGAAAATTATCTGATGCAAAAATTCATCAGAGCAGTTATTGGCACAAATAATATTGATGGTTGTGCAAGAGTATGCCACGCACCAACAGCCTATGGAATGCAAAAAGCATTTGGTACCGGAGCAGCTACAAACTCAATATATGGCGTAGGTATAACAGATGCATTTTTAGTTGTAGGAGCTAATCCTACACATGCGCATCCTGTAACCGGAGCCAAGTTAAAACAAGAGTTCATGAAGGGTAAAACATCAATTGTTATTGACCCTGTAAAAACTGATTTAGCAAATTTAGCCACTCACCATTTACAATTGAAACCAGGCACAAATGTTGCCACACTCAACATGTTTATCTACTACCTTATTAAAGAAAGGTTTGTAGATTATGAAAGAGTAAATTCAAGAACAGAATTTTTTGATGATTTCAAGAAACAGATTTTAGATTTAGATATTACTGAACTAGAAAATATTACCGGATTACGTAAAGAAGAGGTTAGAGAGGCTGCAATAGCTTATGGTAGTGCTGATAAAGCTATGGAGTTTCATGGCTTGGGTGTTACCGAACACTACCAAGGAAGTAAAACCGTTATGTTATTAGCAAATATTGCTATGATGACGGGTAATGTTGGTAAAAACGGTGTTGGTTTAAATCCATTGCGTGGACAAAACAACGTTCAAGGAGCTGCCGATATGGGAGTACAACCTCATCAGGGAGCAGGCTACATGGATGTTGAAGATCCAGATATTCAGACTTATTATGCTGAGAAATATGGCGTAGAGAAAATGCCAGAAAAAGAAGGTTTAAAAATTCCTGAAATGTTTGACCTAGCAATTGATGGTAAATTCAAAGCTCTTTGGATAATGGGTGAGGATACCTTAATGACAGATCCAAATACTAAGCATATAGAAAAAGCATTTGCTAATTTAGATATACTTATTGTTCAGGAATTATTTATGTCGGCTACAGCAGAAGCTGCTGATGTTGTTCTACCTGCCTCATCATACTTAGAAAAAAATGGAACATTTACCAATGGTGAACGTAGGGTACAAAGAGTGAATAAGGTTGTAGAACCGATTGGAAATTCGAAACCTGACGGACAAATAATGGTTGACATTATGAACAAGATGGGTTATAGCCAAAAAGGTTATGATGCCGAACTATTATTGGAGGAAATATCAGGGGTTGTACCATTCTTTAAAGGAATAACTTGGGATAGATTAGCTACAAACGGATTACAATGGCCAGTTGCTGCTGATGGAACCGATACCAAAATATTGCACGAAGAAATGTGTAAACGTGGAAAAGGACGCTTCCATTATTTTGATTATAAAAATAGCCCTGAGCTGGAGGAACACTCTGCTAAATTCCCATACATACTAACTACAAGCCGTAGGTTAGAGCATTACAACTCTGGAACTATGACTCGTAGAACCGATAATCAACTTATTGCTCCTAACGATTATTTACAAATAAATCCTTTTGATGCAAAAACCAAAGGAATAGCTGATAATGAATTAATCAGAATTTTTTCTGATAGAGGTGGAGTAAAAATCATAGCTAAAATTTCGAGTGATGTAGATCCAGGAGTAGTTAGGACTACTTTCCACCAACCAGAAGTATTCATTAATATGATTACTGGTAATGTTGGAGATATGGAAACACTTACACCTGAATATAAAGTTGTAGCGGTTGATTTTGAGAAATTAAATTAATCAAAACACTACATATAATTATTATAGCCAGAATTGGATAAGCTCTGGCTATAACTTTATATATACAAAATATGATTTGTTTAATATTTAAACTAGATAATAATTATATTTGTTGAAATAAAAAACATCAACCTTATGAAAAAATTAATCATTATTACTGTATTATCTTTTTTTGCACTTAACATCAGTGCACAAAATACACCTGCGTTAGACTCAGTAATACAGAGTAATATTAAAGCTGAAAAGAAAGCTTTAATAAAGCATGCTCTAGTTTTAACAGACCAAGAAAGCAAAGAATTTTGGCCATTATATGATGAATATAATGAGAAAAAGTTTGAATTAAACAAAGGTATTATAGATTTAGTAATGAAGAATGCCGAAAAACTTGATTCATTAACTGATGAAGAAGCTGAAGAAATTTGGAGAGAAAAAATGGATTTTGATTATAAAATGATCAAGCTAGAAAAAAAGTATTTCAAAAAAATGCTTAAAGTTCTTCCTGGTGGGAAAGCAGTTAGATATTTTCAAGCAGAATCAAAAATTCAATCTATGATTAGTGCTCAAGAAGCCGTTGAAATCCCATTAATTAATACACCTAAATAGTCTATTAATTCAATATAAAAAGTAATCCGTGAATATGTAGCTAACAGTTACAAATTCACGGATTTTTTTTATTTTCAGGTTTACTAATCCCTTTTAACAAGAGCAAAACGGTTTTCATCAAGTTGTAAATAACCATATTCGTAACAAAAAAAGTATACTTTCCCAGCTTTGGTTTTCACAAATTCAGTGTGGAATTTTAAATCAAAACCCTTAGACAGTAATTTCGATTTATCAACAGTAGTTGTTCCATTTGGAGTTAACTCTTTAAGTATCCTCCTATTTTTTCTAAGAATATTGTTTGTGTTACGAACAATATTATTCTCATCACTATTGAGTTTATTATTATACGAATTTCTACAAGCATCAGAACAAAACTTTTTATCTGATCTTCCAATAAATTCTTCTCCACATTCAAGGCATTTCTTTTTCATAATTTGATAATTTTTATAATCTTCAATATGGTTATGAATCCAGCGTATGACTACGTAATAAACTTATAGGTTAACATTAGTAAAAACGATTTATTAATCATTATTTTCATAATTGGGTTATTTTAAGGGTGTATGTGTATTATTAAAAAATCACAAACGCTCAAGATACGGAGTCGTATACGAAACATAAAAAGATATCCTTTCAGCGCCTAGTACCTAGCAAAGTCAAAATTAATTGCATAAGACTCTATTTCCCGAAATTAGTTATTTTGTTCTATTCTTATTTCGTTGCTTTTTTCTAATAAAAACAATTACTGGGTAACCTATAATAATTATTGTGATAAGAATTTCTAATACTCCTAAATTCATAATATCCTGTTTACTTTAAAATCAACATAAAAGTAATAAAAAAATCCAATTACAAACGACTACAATCAACTATAAACGTATCTAATTAACTAACAACCGAATAAAGCTTGCACCCTGTCGCATATTTGTACCATCAAAAACAAATAATAATTTTTAAACTCAAACATTATGAATTCTTTAAAAAACAAAGTAACGTTAATTGGAAACTTAGGTGCTAACCCAGAAATTAAAGATTTTGACAGCAAAAAATTAGCAAAATTCTCTTTAGCAACTAGCGAAACTTACAAAGACAAAAACGGTGTAAAAGTAGAAAATACAGAATGGCACAACATAGTAGCATGGGGAGGGCTGGCTACAATAGCACAAAATTATTTACAAAAAGGAAGGCAAGTAGCAATAGAAGGTAAAATTAGCTACAGATCATACGAAAAAGACGGACAGAAACTTTACTACACCGAAATTCAAGCCCACGATATTGTACTACTTGGCACTGCTAATCAAAATTAATATCTCAAAATATATTAAAAAAAACAAGCCAGCGAATAATCGCTGGCTTGTTTTTTTGTATAACTATAAAATGGCATTACTATCAATTAGTGTTACTCAACAATCAACAAGAAATAATTTTTCTTACCACGTTGTAATAAAATGTATTTACCATTTATTAAATCTTTTTCTTCAATAACGAAATCGTCTTTTACTTTTTCTTTATTTACAGAAATAGAATTTTCTTTCAAAGCTCTTCGTGCCTCACCTTTTGATTTCAAAAAATCACTAGCATCCGATAATGCATCTACAATATTCAATCCATTTTCAATATCAGTTTTAACAATAGTACCTTGTGGTACACCTTCAAATACTGATAAAAAATTATCTTCCGATAAGTTTTTCAATGACTCTGAAGTAGCTTTACCAAATAAAATCTGAGATGCTTCAACCGCAGCATCGTAATCTTCACGAGAGTGAACCATAACTGTCACTTCCTCAGCAAGTTTTTGTTGTAACACACGTAAATGTGGAGCTTCGTTATGTTTTGCAACCAACTCTTCAATTTCATCTTTATTTAAAAGAGTAAAAATCTTTGTATATTTCTCAGCATCGGCATCAGAAGTATTCAGCCAGAACTGGTAAAATTTATACGGAGATGTTTTTTTAGGATCAAGCCAAATATTTCCAGATTCAGTTTTTCCAAATTTACCACCATCAGCTTTTGTAATCAACGGACAAGTAATTGCATAAGCTTTACCTCCAGCCATACGTCTCACCATTTCCGTACCAGTAGTAATATTCCCCCACTGATCAGATCCGCCCATTTGTATCATACAATTTTTCTCTCTGTACAAATGCAAGAAATCATTTCCTTGTACCAATTGGTAAGTAAATTCAGTAAACGACATACCAACTGTAGACTCAGAGCTAAGACGTTTTTTCACAGAATCTTTACTCATCATATAGTTTACAGTAATATGCTTACCCACATCACGAATAAAATCTAAGAATGAAAAATCTTTCATCCAATCGTAATTATTCACCATTTCGGCAGCATTTGGAGCATCCGAATTAAAGTCCAAAAACTTCTCCATTTGAGCTTTAATCCCAGCTTGATTAGCCGCCAAAGTTTCCTCGTTAAGTAAATTACGTTCGGCCGATTTTCCAGAAGGATCACCAATCATACCAGTAGCACCACCAACAAGCATAAGAGGTTTATGCCCCGCAACCTGAAAATGTTTAAGCATCATTATCGACACTAAATGCCCAATATGCAACGAATCAGCAGTAGGATCAACCCCCACATAAGCCGCCGTCATCTCCTTAGCAAGTTGCTCATCAGTACCAGGCATAATGTCGTGTATCATACCACGCCACTGCAATTCTTCAACAAAATTTCCCATATTTTTTGTATTTGCTTTTAGCCATCAGCAATAAACCTCTGGCAAAATATTATTAATCTCCCCATTAACTGACTATGAGTTACAGTAATGAGATGTTAGTTAACTTTTTTTGGGCGCTCGAGCGGGCTATCCGTTATATCTTTTTTGCGAAAAACAAAAAAGGATGCCACTTCTATCCCTAGCGCAACTGGATAAATGGAATGAAAGAATCTTTTTATTTTTTCATAACATTTTCAAAACAGTTGTATTGGGATGTGAAACAATCCCTAGCGCAACTGGATAAACAACTCTTAACCAAATTTTAAGTTTGCAAATATAGTAAAGGATAAGTATTTACAGAAATAAATAATTTCAACAATTATGTGAAAAATATTTTACTAATATTTCTGTAAAAACCAAAAAAGGCTTGAAAATCTCCATTCAGAAGATTATCAAGCCTAGATATTTACATCCTATTACTTAAACAGGAATCTTATCTACTCTTGTTTGGTGGCGACCTCCTTCAAAATCAGTACTAAAGAAAGCATCAACCATTTCTAAAGCAAGTTCTAAAGAAACATAACGTGCTGGCATATCCAATATATTTGCATCATTATGCAAACGTGCTAACTCAGCAAGTTCAACATTCCAACAAAGCGATGCTCTAATACCTTGGTGCTTGTTAGCTGTAATTCCAGCTCCATTTCCACTACCACACATAATTACTCCAAAGTCGAATTCTTTACTCTCAACACCGTTTGCTACAGGGTGAATAAAATCAGGATAATCAACACTATCTTCCGTGTAAGGACCAAAATCTTTTACTTCAAAACCTTTTGCCTCAAGGTGTTTTACAATTGCCTTCTTGTACTCAACTCCCGCGTGGTCAGAACCTATTGCTATTTTCATAATATGTTTAATCGTTTATCTGTTTAATTCTCTTATTCTTAAAATTTCTTTGATGGTCTAAGTTCAACTGCATCACAGAATCACTAATCACTGTACTACCTTAACACTTCAATAAATCACTAATTGTTTGCTTCGGATTTTCAGAATTGAATACAAAACTACCTGCTACAAAAGCTTCGGCTCCTGCTGCTTCAAGTTTTGGAAGAATAGTTGTATTTACACCTCCGTCAATTTCTATTATAGCATTAGAACCTTTAAGTTTTTTCAACTCAACAAGATCTTTTATTTTAGAATATGTGTTTTCAATAAATTTTTGTCCGCCAAATCCTGGGTTGACTGACATGATAAGTACAACGTCCAAATCGGCTAAAACTTCACTCAAAACAGAAACCGGCGTATGTGGATTTAAAGAAACCCCAGCTTTCATCCCATTTGCTTTTATCTGCTGAATTGTACGATGTAAATGAGTACAAGCTTCGTAGTGTACAACTAAAATATCAGCACCTGCTTTAGCAAAATCCTCTACATACCTATCAGGATCAACTATCATTAAATGAACATCAAACACCTTTTTACTGTGTTTACGCATTTGCTTTATTACTGGCATGCCAAAAGTAATGTTAGGAACAAAAACTCCATCCATTATATCTAAGTGAAGCCACTCTGCCTCACTTTGATCCAACATTTCTATTTCGCGCTGCAGATTAGTGAAATCTGAAGCTAGAAGTGATGGAGAAATAATTCTTTTACTCATTTTTTGGTTGTTTTATATTTAGATTTTTTCCTTCCTTGAAAACAGAGTTAATTTTTTACAAAAATACAGAAAAAAAGAGGGCAAAAAGCCCTCTCATAATTTATCCTAAGTATGTTTTCAAAATTTTACTTCTCGAAGTGTGCTTCAAACGGCGGATTGCTTTTTCCTTTATCTGGCGTACACGCTCACGAGTAAGATCAAATTGTTCTCCAATTTCTTCTAGTGTCATTGGGTGCTCGTCTCCAAGTCCGAAGTATAATTGCACCACATCTGCCTCACGAGGAGTAAGTGTAGCCAAAGCTCTACTAATTTCTGTTCTTAATGATTCGTTTAACAAATCTCTATCAGGAATTGGTGATTCACCAGAACGAATTACATCATAAAGGTTTGAATCTTCTCCTTCAACAAGTGGGGCATCCATTGAGACATGGCGGCCAGCATTCTTCATAGATTCTTTTACATCATCTTCGCTCATTTCCAAGTGTCCTGCAATTTCGCTAGCCGATGGAGCTCTTTCGTGCTCTTGCTCTAACGATGCATACATCTTGTTAATTTTATTGATAGATCCAATCTTGTTTAGAGGTAAACGTACAATACGAGATTGCTCTGCCAATGCCTGAAGTATAGATTGACGAATCCACCAAACTGCATAAGATATAAATTTGAAACCACGTGTTTCATCAAAACGCTGTGCAGCTTTAATCAAACCTAAATTACCTTCATTAATTAAATCCGGTAATGTTAACCCTTGATTTTGATATTGTTTAGCAACCGAAACAACAAATCTTAAATTGGCTTTAACTAATTTATCTAAAGCTCTATCATCTCCAGCACGAATCTTCTGCGCCAACTCTACTTCATCCTCGGCTGTAATTAAATCTACTTTGCCAATTTCCTGAAGATATTTGTCTAATGACGCGGTTTCCCTATTGGTAACCTGTTTCGTGATTTTAAGCTGTCTCATGTTTACTTTTTAAATTACATGATTAGAATTAAATCTAATCATTTGATATTTAGGTCGATGCCTGTACCGTTTACAGACTACTCACTTTTATACGTAAATATCTAATGCTTTGTTACAAATAATTTAAAAAAAAATGTAATAAATATATAAAACCGTGATTAACACTTACATAACAACAATATTAATATTATAGCACTACCATGAATGTTGTAGAAATATAGTAAAATGTTATGTTATAAGAAGGTGGTTACAAAACTAAACCTAACTCCTTTAATACTATTTCGGCATTAACTTTAGTATTTATTCCCTTTTTAAGCTTGTAATCGTATACAAGTTCTTCTTTTTTGTCAACAATAAAATCAAAAGAAAAATTACGGATTTCTTTTTCGAAATTTTGTTCCATATCGCCTAGCTTCACATCATGCGTAGCAATTATTCCACTTGATTTTAATTCTAATAAACGCTTTACTATAGCAACAGAACCCTTAAACTTTGAATGAGAGTTAGTACCCCTAAGTATTTCGTCTAATATGAAGAATGTTGGAACTTTAGATGTTTCTATCTCTTCCAAAATAGATTTCAACTTAATTATTTCAGCTCTAAATGTTGATATTTTGTCTTTTACAGAATCAGTAATATGTAAGTATGTAAGAACCTTTGAAGGAGTAAAGGTGAATTTATCAGCAAAAACTATAGAACCTGTTCCTGCAAGTATCATATTAATTGCTACCGAACGCAAAAAAGTACTTTTACCCGACATATTTGGCCCGGTAATAATATCTATACGTGATGTGCCTTCAAAATTATACGAATTTGCAACAACTTCATTCTTATTAATTAATGGATGATACATATTTACAGCTTCAATCTCAAATTCGTTTTTCGAAATATCTGGAAAACTCAAAGTTGGATTATTGAATTTTAATATTGCCAAACTATTAACAGCCTCAAATTCACCTATAATATTAAGGTGTCGTTCAATATCAAGGTTACTATTTTTCCACTTATCTAATTTGGTTATTATTCTTAAATCCCAAAGAAAAAAGATATTGAGAATAGTTCCCATCAACATATTTAATCTATAATCAAAAAACTGAATTAGCTTTTTAAGCTTTAATATTTGAAGCGAGAAACTATCGTTAACACTAGCTATGTTGTTTAAATAGTCTGAATCCCATTTTTCTTTTTCTAATAAATCTGATGCTTTATAAAATGCCAATAATGATTTTGCATTATCCGATACCATAAAATGCAACTTGTTTATTTCTTTAAAATAGCTAACATTAATAGCTGAGTTTACTATAAATATGACTAGAAAAATAATAAAACTATATTTCGAGAAAAAGAATAAAGAAGCAACATAAAATATCAGCATAGCAGTATTCTGATATAGAAACAAATTAAATTTTGTTTTCTTGTTAGCTACAAAAGAGTTGACACCAACAAATTCGATTAAACTTGAATAAGTGTTTTCAAAATCAATATCAATTAACTCTTTTTGAAACTCTTGTCTCCAAGTTAATTTTGTAGATAATTCGTTTACTGCTTTTTGTCTTTCCTCAATAACTTCAGCATTTGTAAATTGAGTGAAATATATTTTTAATACTTTATTCCCAAAAAAAGAAGATGCCCTATTAATAAAATGGAAAACTGAATTACCACCAAAAAGGTCTAAATCATTTGATATTTCAGGAAATTCTAATGCGAAGCTATTTCCTTTATTGTAAAAATTATCTTCTTGATTAATTACTGAAACCTCATTTTTGTTAATCTTTTTCAATTTGAGTTTAGCATCAATTTTATGCGATATTTTTAAATGTTGGATAACTGCAATAGCTAATAAAACAAAAAATACAACTGTCAATGAAATTAGATACGAAACACTTAATTTATCCGACAGGAATGTAATTATTGCGAAACCACCAATGAAAACTAGTATTCTAATATACGACCAAATACTAGACTTTTTCTTTAGTCCAGATAGCTCAATTTCTAACTCTTCAATATTTTTCTGATATTCTTTTTCTGGTAACATATATATTATTTAAGTAATCTTTGATTTTACAAGCAATACAAATAAACATCAAAATACCCAAATGTGGGTATTGTAAATTTATCCTTGTATGATTATCTTGCAACTAATAGAATAAGCTACAAATTTACAAACATCAGATTCTATTCCAAACCTAATATTACAAAGAAAAAGCTTCAGCTTTTTTAGCCAAAATTCTTTTCGAAGAGCTTTGGCTTTTTTATTAAATTTAGATTTATATCAATTAGATTTCAAAATGACCATTTTAGATTGAAGTGTTTTTATAGTTATACAATCATAATAATCGAGTATAGATATAGCTACACGAGTTTTTTCATAAAGAAGTAGAAACAAAAAAAGACAAAGAAATTATCTATCATTTTGACGTGTAATTAGTATTGTCTATTACATTATAGAAATTACCAATAAAATAGTATTGTAAAACAATATATCTAAACATAGCTTGCAATTAATAAAATCGTCTACAACATTAGATTTTATCATACTAAATATCGCAAAAAAAATTACACTTTCTATCCAAAATTCTTTTCGGAGAGCTTTGGCTTTTTTATTTTTGTTTATCTTATTTTTGATAAAAATATATTTTTAAGATGAAAAAAATAAAATCAGAATATATAGTTAGCATTGGCGACATTAATTATGGTGGCCATATGGGAAACGACAAGGCTCTACTTGTTTTTCATAACGCTAGAATAAACTATCTCAAACAACTCGGATATACTGAATTAAATATTGGTGATGGATTAGGAATAATTATTGCTGAGGCTAATGTTA
>LGVF01011371.1_pt1 | contig 11322 bp, 10 predicted proteins | sample 469901 | NCBI WGS metagenome assembly LGVF01 (sample SAMN03893561, study PRJNA290197) | marine sediment metagenome | material: sediment; isolation source: combined push core samples #3730, #5133, and #5579 collected at Hydrate Ridge | place: Pacific Ocean: Hydrate Ridge | reverse complement strand
AAGTTTGATATAAAAGGTTCAGTTTTGGCATCTGACGCTTTCTTTCCCTTTAGAGATTCTATTGATTTAGCGGCAAAAGCGGGAGTAAAGGCAATTATTCAACCGGGTGGCTCTATTAGAGATCAAGAAATTATCGATGCATGTAATGAATATGGCATAGCTATGATTTTTACTGGCATGAGACACTTTAAACACTAAGGAGGCTTAATATGAATATCTTAGTTCTAGGTAGCGGTGGAAGAGAACACACTATTGTATGGAAGCTGTCACTTAGCGATAGCGTAACTTCAATACACGTTATTCCAGGAAATCCTGGTATAGCGGATATAGCTACAACTGCAAATATAAATTTAAGTGATCAAGATGAAATACTTGATTATGCTGTTGATAATGGTATAGATTTGGTTGTAGTAGGTCCAGAGCAGCCTTTAGTTGATGGAATAGCTGATAGATTTAGAGAGAAAGGTATCAAGGTATTCGGTCCTGGTAAAATTGGAGCTCAATTGGAAGGAAGTAAAATCTTTTCAAAAGAATTTATGGTTAGACACGGAATTTTAACATCGAAGTTTGATGTTTTTACAAATAAAGAAGAAGCTATCAAAGGAATAGAGAAGTATTCATATCCACTGGTAATCAAAGTTGATGGACTCGCAGCTGGAAAGGGAGTTTTAATTCCTAAAACAAAAGAAGAAGCTATCAAGGATTTATCATGTATCTTCGATGAAAGAAAATTTGGAGATGCTGGAGATAGGGTGCTGGTAGAAGAATTCATAAGCGGCTTTGAAGCTTCGATACTATGTTTGGTAGACAATAACAACATTGTACCGTTAGAGAGTGCAAGAGATTATAAAAAAGCATACGATGAAGATAAAGGTCTTAATACAGGCGGTATGGGAGCTATATCTCCTAATGATAAGCTTACAGATGAAATGATAGCTTTAGTTGAAAAAGATGTTTTGAAGAAGACTTTGGATGGACTTCAAAAGGATAATATCGATTTTAACGGAGTATTATTTATCGGTCTTATAATAAATGAAGATAATGAGCCTTATATTCTTGAATACAATGTTCGGTTTGGAGATCCTGAAACTCAATCTGTTATACCGAAGATGAAAAATGATTTAGCTGATGTCTTTATGAAAACAGTTGATAATGAACTTGATCGACTCAAGCTCGAGTGGGATGAAAGAATTGCTGTAACTACAATACTTGCATCTGGTGGTTATCCTGATAGTTATGAAAAGGGAAAAGAAATAACCTTTGGAAATATTGATGATGATGTTATGATATTTCACGCAGGAACAAAACTTGAAGATGGTAAACTAGTGACCGATGGCGGAAGAGTCTTGGGAGTTACAACTTTAGCTGAAGATAAGTATAAGGCTAGAGAGAAAATATATAAAAACATCGATAAAATACACTTTGACGAAAAGATGTATAGAACAGATATTGGATTATAGAAAAAACAAGGAAGTTCATTGATAAACTTTGGTGAACTTCCTTACTTTTTGTGTAGATTGAAATATGATAAGTAAAATAAGGAAACAAATGTAGCGTATATTCGGAATTATGTGGTAGAATAAATATTATTTTCATCGTAACACTAAAATATTAAAGTAATGGTATTTGATGAAATATGGTTTGTTAAATTATGCTAGCATAATTTATTAAAATAAATGATATAATATTATTATAAGCACACATTGTGAATTAGTTATCAAGCATTAGTGATAATTACTAACATTTACAAATATATAGTGGAGGTTTTTAATGTTTAATCCTATTAAATCCGAAAAAATTTATCAGCAGATAAATAAACAAATTCAAGATTTGATATTATCTGGTGAATTAAAAAATGGAGATAAGTTGCCAGGAGAAAGGCAATTGGCGGAAACTTTTAATGTATCGCGAACATCAATAAGAGAATCTATCAGATCTCTTGAGATTATGGGGTTGATTGAAAGTCGTCCTGGTGAAGGAAACTTTATCAAAGATTCAAATTCAACTATAATGTTGGAACCGTTATCAATAATGTTCAAACTTAATAATGGTACATTTAATGACATTTTAGAAATACGAATTATACTGGAAGTAGAGGCGGCGGGATTAGCGGCGCAAAGGATTTCTAGCGAAGATTTAGAAAAATTAAAATCTTTAATAAAAGATCTTGAGTACAGTAAAAATGAGGAACACAGTGTTGAAATCGATAAAGAGATACACTATTTAATTGCTCATGCTACAGGGAATTTTTTAATTATTACTGTCCTAGATGCAATATCATCCTTGATGACAAATTTCATAACTGATGCGAGAAAAATTATTGTTAAGAATATCAATGAGCAAGGAAGACTTCTAAAAATTCATAAGGATGTTGTAGAAGCAATTTGTAATAAAGATGTAGGAGAAACTAAAAATGCAATGCAAAGACATTTTGATTCTGTTACCGAGAGTATTGAAAATGTGTAAAGACCTTTTTATAGGGTCTTTTTTTATTTTCAGCATAAGTTTGTGAAAAAATAAACATATATTTTAATATTCAGAAAATTGTGATAACTTTTAATTAACGGTACGACCAGCAGACCAATTATAAGGAGGAAGTTTATGAACATAGTTATTCCAATTAAACAAGTTCCTGAAACTAGTAATGTAAAAATGGATCCAGAAACAGGAACAATGATTAGAGATGGTGTTGAAAGCATCATAAATCCACTGGATTTATATGCTATTGAAACAGGTATTCAACTTAAAGAGCAATATGGGGGGAAGGTAACAGTTGTTAGCATGGGACCACCTAGTGCTGCTAAAGCATTAAAAGAAGCAATAGCTATGGGGTGTGATGATGGTATATTGGTTTCTGATAGAAAATTTGCTGGAGCTGATACTTGGTCGACTGCATATGTATTAGTAAAAACAATTGAGAAAATTCAAGATGTAGATCTTGTTATTGCAGGAGAAAGAGCAACTGATGGTGATACAGGTCAAGTGGGACCAAATATTGCTTCAGCTATGGATTTACCATTAGCTACATATGTCAGTAAAATTAATGAAATCAAAGATAATGAAATAATTGTAGAAAGACTGATTGAAGAGGGTTATGAAAAGCTTCAGATTCAATTGCCTGCACTGTTGACTGTAGTTAAGGAAATCAGTTATCCAAGGCTTCCTACTTTAAGAGGAAAACAGCGAGCGAGAAAAATGGAATTGCCTGTTTATAGTGTTCAAGATTTAGATGTTGAAGAATCAAAATTAGGATTAAACGGATCGCCGACACGTGTCGTTAAAATTGAAACACCAAAAGTTACAAGAGGTGGAAAAATAATAAAAGTAAGTGATGATGAAAGTCTCAACAATGCTGTCGATGAATTAATAAATTTCTTAAAAGTAAAAGAAGTTATATAGGAGGTTCTTATGGATTATAAAGGAGTATGGACGATCGCCGAAGTAAATAATGGACAATTAAAGTCAGTGTCTTTTGAACTCTTGTCAAGAGGTCGAAAACTAGCTGATGAAATCAACGAAGAATTGGTTTCGGTTTTGATTGGTGGGAAAGTTGATGACAATGCATTACAAGAATTAATTCATAGAGGAGCAGATCGTGTTCTCTTCGTTGAAGATGAAAGTTTAGATGGCTTTGTTGTAGAAACTTATAGTAATGTGTTATCGGATTTAATTGCTGAAAAAAAACCTGAAATTATTTTAGCGGCAGCGACGGTAAATGGAAGAACTTTAATGCCACATGTAGCGATGAAAATTCATGCTGGTTTAACTGCCGATTGTACGGAACTTTCTATTGAACCGGAAACTAACAACCTATTGCAAACAAGACCTGCTATAGGTGGTAATATCTTAGCGACAATTAAATCGCCGGATAACAGACCGCAGATGGCGACTGTTAGGCCGAAGTCTTCAAGACCTTTAGATATCGATGAATCGAGAGAAGGAATAGTTGAAAGAGTTGTTTTTAAAACTGAATTAATCGATACAAGAGTTAAACGACTGGGAATAATTATAAATGAAGAAGAAGACATCAATATTCAAGAGTCTGATATTGTCGTTTCTGGTGGTAAAGGAATGAAAAAAGTTGAAAACTTCAAGATGCTATCAGAATTTGCACATCGTTTAGGTGGTGTTGTGGGTGCTTCTAGGGATGCAGTAGACAGAGGATGGGCAAAATATCCTCAACAAGTTGGTTTAAGCGGTAAAACAGTTACTCCAAACTTTTATTTTGCCTTCGGTATTTCAGGAGCGATTCAACATTTGGCAGGAATGAAAACTGCCGAAACAATCATTTCAGTTAATTCAGATGAAGATGCAACAATATTTCAAGTCTCTGATTTTGGTATCGTTGGTGATTTGTTTGAGGTATTGCCTTTACTTAATGAAAAGTTAGCAAAGGAGGGTAAATAGATGGAATATGGTAAAGTGACGAAATCGATAATCTATGAACTAGTCAATATTCTAGGTGAAAAAAATGTGATTTTCGATGAAGAAAAAATGGAAAGTTATTCTCATGATGAAACACCGATTGATCAATATGCCAGTATGCCAGATGTAGTTATTACACCAATTAATACTGAGCAAATTTCAGAAGTTGTAAAACTTGCAAATAAATATTTAATTCCAATTACACCACGTGGTGCCGGTAGTGGTCTTTCAGGTGGAGCGATTCCGATTTATGGAGGGATTTTACTTTCAGTTGAAAAAATGAACAAGGTTATTGAAATTGATTATGATAATATGATGATTGTCGTTGAACCGGGTTTAGTAACTAATGAAATTAATAGCTTGGTTGAAGAACGAGGATTATTCTTTGCAGGATATCCGATGAGTTTGGAAACTTGTTTTGTTGGAGGAAATATCGCAGAAAACGCCGGTGGTGGTAAAGCGGTTAAATACGGTGTGACAGGACAATATATCGTAGGTATGGAAATTGTTACTCCAACAGGAGAAATAGTTGAACTTGGAGGAAAGATTATCAAAGATGTTACAGGATACGATATTAAGAAATTGATGATTGGATCTGAAGGAACTCTAGGGATTGTGACAAAAGCTATTATTAAACTATCACCATTGCCAAAAGCAAAAACAAATCTCTTGGTTTTATTCAAAGATGTGGAAACAGCAATTGCAACAGTACCAAAGATTATGTCTGAGGGAGGAATAATACCAACTTCTATAGAGTTCATGGATAAACTAGCTGTACATACAGCTTGCGATTACTTGAATGAGCATTTACCCTATCAAAAAGCAGGTTCTATGCTGTTGATTGAAGTTGATGGTACGAAACAAAGTCAAGTTGACGAAGATGCAGAAATAATCGGTGAATTATGCATTGATAATGGAGCTATTGAAGTTTATGTAGCTGATAATTATACAACGCAAGAAAGAGTTTGGTCTGTTAGAAGGAATATTGCAGAGGCTTTCAAAGTTTATTCACCTCATCAAAGTCTTGAGGATATTGTCGTGCCGATCGGTTCTATTGCGGAATTAATGCCGAAGATTCAAAATATTGCAGATAAATATGATATTAAGATGCCGTCTTACGGCCATGCAGGTGATGGTAACCTACATACAACTTTAGTTAAAAATCCTGATTCTACAATGGAGAAATGGTATGAGATTGAAGAAAAAGCATTATTAGAACTTTACGATGAAGTAAGGAATTTAGGCGGCAAGATTAGTGGAGAACATGGTATCGGTTTAAAACGTAAAAAATATATGGATGAATTGGTGAGCCCTGCTGAGATGGTTCTTATGAGAACAATCAAGAAAGCCTTTGATCCTAATAACATTATGAATCCAGGGAAAATATTTGATCTTTAGGAGATGTATAAAATGGAAATTAAAATTCCTTATGGAAGAGGTCATAAGATAGTTAATATTTCAGAAAATCAACTAAAAGAAGTACTAGTATCAAAATCCCATGACTATAAACCTTTAAAAACAGAGACTGAGCTTGTGAAGGAGGCGTTGATGAATCCTATCAACTCACCTTTACTCGCAGATTTAGCTAAAGACAAGAAGAATATTGTAATCATATCAAGTGACCATACAAGACCTGTACCTTCTCACGTGACCATGCCGGTATTGTTAGAAGAGATTAAAAAGGTTAATTCCAAAGCTAAGATTACGATTCTTGTAGCGACGGGAGCACATAGAGCATCTACAGATGCAGAACTTAGAGATAAATACGGTGATGAGATTGTTGATTCGGTTAATATCGTGATGCACGATAGCAAAAATGACGAGATGACTCATTTAGGAATATTACCATCGGGAGGGTCTTTATTGCTTAACAAGGTGGCGATGGATGCTGATCTTTTAATCGCAGAAGGATTTATCGAGCCACATTTCTTTGCTGGTTTTTCTGGTGGGAGAAAGAGTGTTTTGCCGGGAATCGCCAGTTATGAAACTGTGTTGGCGAATCATTGTTCAGAGTTTATTGATTCGGAGTATGCGAGAACAGGGATATTAAAAAATAATCCATTGCATATCGATATGCTTTATGCAGCAGAAAAGTCAAATCTCGCTTTTATCCTTAATGTGGTAATAGATGCTGATAAAAAGGTTATTAAAGCTTTTGCAGGTAACAGAGAAGATGCTCATTATGCTGGATGTGATTTTGTCGACGAGTTGGCGGGTGTTGAAAATGCCAAAGCAGATGTAGTTATTACTACAAATGGCGGATATCCATTAGATCAGAATATATACCAATCGGTTAAAGGAATGACGGCAGCAGAAGCGTCTGTTAATGATAACGGCATTATAATAATGGTTAGTGAATGTAGTGATGGTCATGGCGGAGAAGCATTTTATAATACTTTTAAAGAGGCAGAGAGCCCAAAAAATATTATGGAAGAAATCCTATCTAAGGGAAGAAATGAGACGATTTCTGATCAGTGGGAATCTCAAGTTCTTGCAAGAATTTTAATGAAGCATGAAGTGATTATGGTGACAGATGCGAATGAAAATATTGTAAAAGGTATGCATATGCACTATGCAAAGGATATTGATTCAGCTATTGAAAAAGCAGCAACATTGTTGGAATCTAAGGAGTATCAAATAACAGTAATTCCAGATGGAGTTTCGGTTATTATAAGATAATAAAAAGGGGGAATAACGTAATGTATGCTTTAATAGCATTTATACCAATTTTAGTAACTATTATTTTGATGGTAGGAATGAACTGGGGAGCAAAAAAAGCCTTGCCGGTATCTTGGGGAATCGCTGCGATTGTCGCTTTATCCGTTTGGAAAATGGATTTTATGAGTGTCTTGGGATTTTCTGTTTTCGGTGTATTAAAAGCTTTAGATGTATTGATTATTATCTTTGGAGCAATTTTAATACTCAACACATTAAAACAATCTGGAGCAATGGCAACTATTAACAATGGCTTCAGTGGAATAACTAAGGATAAAAGAATTCAAGTATTGATTATTGCATGGATGTTTGAAGCTTTTATTGAAGGTGCGGCAGGATTCGGTACTCCGGCAGCTCTTGCAGGACCACTTCTTGTAGGGTTGGGGTTTCCAGCTTTAGCAGCAGCAATGGTTGCTTTAGTTATGAACTCTACACCAGTTGCATTTGGCGCTGTAGGAACACCTATTTTTGGTGCGATGAGTACTTTATCAAGTAATTTAGAAGCCATAGGAGCAGATTCAACTGCTTTTCAAATGGCATTGACCCAATGGGTAGCAATTATACATAGTGTGGTAGGTACGTTTGTTCCGTTATTGGCGGTTGTGTTAATGACTAAGTTCTTTGGCAAAGAAAAAAGTATTAAAGCTGGGTTGCAAGTGGCACCATTTGCTATTTTTGCAGGACTATCTTTTACCATTCCGTACATATTTATTGCTACGGTATTTGGACCAGAATTGCCATCTCTCGGAGGAGCGTTCATTGGATTGGGTATTGTTGTATTTGCAGCAAAAAAAGGTTTTTTAATGCCAAAAGAAATTTGGGATTTTCCACCAAAAAAAGAATGGGATGCTGATTGGAATTCAAATTCTAATCTTGGAGAAACAAAAGAATCTAATATGTCTTTATTAAAGGCATGGATTCCATATGCATTAATCGCAATTATTCTTGTAATTACACGAATTCCAGGGTTAGGGTTAAAAGAAATATTGGTTTCACAAAAAATTGTTTTACCGAACGTTATGGGAACCGGATTGGATTATGCTCTTAAATGGGCGTATTTGCCAGGAACAATTCCTTTTGTATTGGTTGCATTATTGACTCATTTCATTCATGGTATGGATAAAGCGAGTGTTAAAACTGCTTGGAAAAGTACTTTTAAACAGATTAGTGGTGCGGCAATTGCATTGTTTGCCGGTATTGCTTTAGTACAACTTATGCTTAATTCAGGCGTAAATGGTGCAGGTCTTGATAGTATGTTAACTGAAATGGCTAAAACACTTGCAGGCTTAGCAGGTCGAGGTTATGTTTTTGTCGCTCCGTTTATAGGTGTATTAGGGGCGTTCATGTCTGGATCTAACACAGTATCAAATATTTTATTCTCATCTTTACAATTTGAGACAGCGACTATACTCCATTTGCCACAGGTATTGATTGTAGCTCTTCAAGTAATCGGTGGTGGTATAGGTAACATGGTATGTATTAACAACGTTGTAGCAGTTGCTGCTACTGTTGGAGTAGTAGGAATGGAAGGAAAGCTTATTAGAAGAAATGCTATTCCGATGGTTATCTACTCTCTTCTAGTTGCATTAGTTGTAGGAATTTTAATCATGAGTGGATTTAATCCATTACCTCTATAGAATTGAATAAGAAACTCCCTATTGAAAATGAAAATTCGATAGGGAGTTTTTATAATGATTTCATGGTTATAATTTGCGAGATTTTATTATTTTCTTTTGCCAGCTACCTTGTAGAAACATGATATATCCGATTATTACTATGAAAAAGTTGCTGAGGATCATTGCGTACCATACAGAATATGGTCCTAAATTTGTATATGTTTTGAATAAAACGACCAGTGGAAGCCTAAAAAGCCACAATCTTCCGATCATCATAAACATGCTCTGGTAAGTATGTCCTGATCCGATAAACACTCCAATCAAGATTTGATAAAATCCCATTAATGGAAGAGTCAATAAAATGAGTTTCATATAAGCTGAACCTTGTTCGATAATATACTGATCAGTTGTAAATATATTAATAAGTTTATCGGTAAAGAATAAAAGAGAAAAACTAGTTATAATTGTTAGCGCAGTTGCAATAACAAGAGATTTATACGTGGTTTCTTTGGCTCTAGATATATTATCGGCTCCTAGATTTTGAGCGATTATCGTGCTTATAGCTGTGCCTATTCCCATAACAGGAAGGAATACCAATGAGCTGATGCGATTACCTATTGCAAAAGCTGTTAGAATATTTTCTCCAAAAGAGATTATAAAGATATTTAATATTGCAAAGCCGACGGCTGTTGTGGATTGTCCTATAGCAGTGGGCATACCGATTTTAAGTATTTTTTTTATGGATTTATTGTCAAATTTGAAGTTGTTGAAATCTATTTTAAGACCACTATCTTTAAATACTAAATAATATAAACCATAAGTACCGAATATTGTTCTTGCAAGAACTGTTGCAATAGCAGCACCTTTTACACCCAATCCAAAAGTGAATATAAACAGCGGATCTAGGGCGATGTTTGCTATAACAGCCATAATACTTATTTTCATAGGAGTTTTTGTATCTCCCTGACCTTGTTTGATGGCAATAAAAGCAAACAGCATGAAATGACTGAAAGTGCCTAAAAATATTATACTTAGATAGTCGGTGGCATATGTAAGAAGTGCTCCGGTTGCGCCCATTGTTCTGATGATTTCTTCGGAAAAGATATAACCGAAAAAACCTATGAATAATGAAAAAATCAAAGAAAAATATATCAGTTGACCAGATATCTTTGAGGCTTTTTCATATTGGTTAGAACCGATATATTGGGAAATAATACTTGAAGCACCCATAGATAGACCTGTACCTAGAGAAATTATGATGAAGATAATTGGCCAGATGAATTGTATAGCTGCAATTTCAGTGTTTCCCAGTCTGCTGATGAAATATGTATCAGTGAGGTTATAAAATGTCTGTATGAGATTGTTAAGCATTATCGGTGCAGACAAAATCATAATGACTTTATATAAATTTCCACTTAGAATCATTTCTCTTTTTTTTGTCAACGACATTAGCTTTCACTCCCTCAAGAGATTATAACATTTATAATGGTGATAATCCTTTAAATGTTTTATAATATAAGTATAAATTTAAAAAGGAGGAATAGTTGATGATAGTAGCTAACGGAAAATCGATTGAATATATCCAAATGATAGGTGAAGGAATTAAAGGAGCAGGTATGAAAAAATTGGTTGGATCAGAAGAAGGTTGGGAATCTCATGTTATGAGACAAGTGAACCTTGAGTCATACGGATTTTCACCTAGACATGAGCATGATTGGCCACATATAAATTATGTTATTAAAGGTAAAGGCGTTATTCATATCGATGGAGTTGACCATGAAGTTGAACCTGGATTTTATGCATATATTCCAGCTAATAAGATTCATCAATTTATCAATAAAACTGATGAAGAAATGGTATTTATCTGCATTGTGCCGAAAAGAGGACATTTATAAATGGAATTGTATTTTATCAGGCACGGCGAGACGGACTATAATAAAGAAAACAGGCTTCAAGGAGGATTGGACACCAAGCTCAATGATATTGGAAAAGAGCAGGCTTTGAAGGCCTCTGAAGAGATTATCGACTTAGATATAGATGTTATAATTTCATCTCCTCAAAGAAGGGCGGTCGATACCGCTGAAATTATTGCATCCAAGATAAATAAGGAAATCATTATCGATGAAAATTTAAGGGAAAGATCTTTTGGAGCTTTGCAGGGAATGTTGTTCAGTGATATTTTTGATAGGCATCCTCAATTCTTTGAGATTATTAAATCTGAAAGCGAGAGTCGGATTGAAGGAATTGAATCTCTTTTAGAAATTGAGAATCGAGTTGTAAATGTAATTGATTCTTTGAAAAAAAAGCATGAAAGAGAAAAAGTGCTTTTAGTTTCTCATGGAGCAACTGCAAGAATTTTTCATAAGGTAATAAATAATAACAAGAATTACTCCGATGTTGAAGTTAATAATTGTCAAATTGTTAAATTTGATATATAATAAATCGGTAAAACTGAAAAGGACAGTTCGTAAGCCTCCTGTCCAAAAAAATAAAACTACGGCGCCTATAATGAGAATTAGGTCGCTTTGCGACCTTTTTTTGTTTTTGGGTTAGTAAAAGGAGAATG
>LGVF01050952.1_pt1 | contig 11358 bp, 8 predicted proteins | sample 469901 | NCBI WGS metagenome assembly LGVF01 (sample SAMN03893561, study PRJNA290197) | marine sediment metagenome | material: sediment; isolation source: combined push core samples #3730, #5133, and #5579 collected at Hydrate Ridge | place: Pacific Ocean: Hydrate Ridge | reverse complement strand
GATGTTTTGGATAGATTTTTAAGAAAGGCGTTTGCTGTTGAATGAGGTTTTTGAAGTATGAAAAAGGAAACGAGAAAACGGGTTGCAAAAGCATACAATAAGCCCATTTCCGGCGATCTTATCGGTGATATCCGTTCGCTCATTGAAACTGCCAGGCAAAATGTCGCCGTTACGGTTAACGCCGGTTTGACCATTCTTTACTGGCAGGTTGGCAGCCGCATCCGCCAGGATATTTTGAAGGAAAAGCGGGCAGATTACGGTGAGAAAATTATCTCGACGCTGTCGATACAATTGGTCAAAGAATTTGGAAATGGTTTTTCCCGTCCCAATCTCTTTCGAATGGTTCGTTTTGCTGAAGTTTTCCCTGAAGGGAACATTGTCTCGACACTGTCGAGACAATTGAGTTGGAGTCATTTTGTTGAAATAATCCCTCTCAAAGATGACCTCCAACGTGATTTCTACGCCGAAATGTGCCGGATAGAACGCTGGAGTGTTCGGACATTGCGGAAAAAAATTGATGGAATGCTTTACGAGCGAACTGCGATTTCAAAAAAACCCGAGGAACTGGTAAAACAGGAAATTGCCGCTTTGCGCGAGGAAGATAAGCTAACTCCGGATCTGGTCTTCAGGGATCCATATTTTCTCGACTTTCTTGGATTAAAAGATACTTTTAGCGAAAAAGACCTTGAGTTGTCTATCCTGCGGGAAATGGAGAGCTTCATCCTGGAGCTTGGAATCGGGTTTTCGTTTGTTGCCCGCCAAAAGAGGATCGCAATCGATAATGAAGATTATTATCTTGATCTGCTCTTTTTTCACCGCAAACTCAAACGACTCATTGCCATTGAATTAAAACTTGGCAAGTTCAGGGCAGCTTACAAAGGCCAGATGGAACTCTACCTGCGCTGGCTGGAAAAATATGAAAAGGAACCCGGCGAAGAAACGCCCCTGGGATTAATCCTATGCGCCGGAAAAGCCAGCGAACAGATTGAGCTATTGGAGCTGGATAAAAGCGGAATCAAGGTAGCTGAATACATGACCGAACTGCCAAAACGTGAACTGCTGGAGCAGAAGCTCCACAAAGCGGTTGAATTGGCGCGAAAACGGCTGGAGGCAAAACCTGCGTAGTGCAACACAGAATACAAATGATGTCAGGCGGGGATAAAGTGAATCGGCAGAATAGTATACAGATTGTTGTCTTTTTTCTTGACTTTACTTATCATGGATGTCCTTGGAATTTCCTTTCTTGCTTATGATGAACTCTAAAATGACTTTTAAAACCAAAATCGACAACATTGATTCTCCTTTATCTTTTAGTGTTCTTACAAAGACTATTCCTGATATTCTCAACATATCAGAAAATGATAAGGAAAAAGTCTGGTCTTCCTTGGAATCTCTTGAACTTAGTCAATTGGATTTACCACCAAAAGAGTGGGATAGGCTTTTCTGGTATGGGATTTACTGTGAGGATTCTTTGGAAAACATTTTGGCTCTTTCCATGGGCTATATTTGCAAACTATGGAATAAGGAAAGCAAGTTTAATGAAATTATAACTGCCATTCTTAATTTGATGGATCATATTTTGGATCGAGACATCGCTATACAGGTTAATGATATTGGTGATGAAAATAATATTTTTGATGATAATCAAATAGAAGCACTGAATGGTCTGATTATTTCACCGACATTTATACCTCGAAAAATTATTGGCACCTTATACGACCACTGGATATTAAAATGGCAAGACATCACAGAATTTTCAGAAAGGCAGATCATAAAGCGTTTTGGATTTTCTGTTAAAACATTGAATTTGATTGATTGCCTGTGGAAGCTCTATCCTTTGTCGAGAGAACTGGTTTCCGATATTCTTTTTTTTGATAATCATATTGAGAAGGATTCTTTTGAATCGCTGATGCAATCATGGATTTTACATCGAAAAGTAAATGATATCTATGCGCAAATATATATGAAAAGAATGGGATGGCATGGAAATAAGGCGGAAACATTGGAATCTATTGCACAACAACATGGTGTGACGAGAGAACGGATAAGGCAAATAGAAAACAAATTAACAGCGAAATTGTTCCATCCGAAAGCTGTCATGGATCTATTGCCACTATGGATTGTAATAGATTCGTTATTACGAAGTTCTAATGGTATTATTTCTGTTTCAGAACTGGCTGAATTACTCCAGCATCATTATAAATGGGAAGAGAAACCCACTTTTTCAGGCTTGAACAATCTTATTCGATTTTGTCCTAAAACAATAATTAAAAAAAATAATTGTGAGAAGAAGGAAGGAATAATTCTTTCAAAAGACTTCTCTTGCGGTGATTGCCAAGATATTTATGATCACTTGATAGAAATTTTGACGCTATCTGGAGGAATGAGCATTGCCAGCGTAACTGAGAGCTTGAATGTATTTTGCAAAACCGAATGTTCGAAGGATTATCCTCCCAAATTTATGTTTAATAAATCTTTCATTGATTTGTTACTTATGGATTCAATGCTGAAGAAAAAACTACTGAAAAAAGAAGACGTGCTTTATCATATTGACACTTGGAAGCTGCAACACGGGAGAATTTCCAATGTTGCTGAAACTGTTTTGAAACAGTCCGGGCGAGCTATGCACTTCGCAGAAGTCTTTTCTGAAATGAAGAAAATAAGACCGGGTCTTTTATCTATAAATGAGCGTAATGTGTACGCAACGTTAGATAGATTACCAAGTGTGCTTTTATGGGATAGAGGAACTTTTATTCATAAGAAAAATGCTGTTTTCCCATATGGTTTGATCAGAAAGGTTGAGAAATGGGTCAATGTGAAATTAGAACAAAATATTCCATTCATTTCGATTCATGGAGCCTTCAGAGAATTTCAAAATCTGTGTATTCACGAAGGAATACCTTCAGAGTATGCATTATATTCATGTCTTAAAGTTTCGGGAGAACAGTTGTTCGCTTTTCCCCACTTTCCGTTTATATATTTAAACAGAGACGAAATAGAAAGAATACCAATGCCCTTGATAATAGAGGAATTCATAAAGGAGGCTGGTGGACCGGTAAACATGAATGAGATACGTGAATTTGCCATAGAAGGTATAAATGTAAAGCAATTCATGTTAAACCAATACATTGATAGAGCTCCAAACATTATACGAATAAAGAGAGGAACGTACTTACACACGGATTATTTGAAAATTGAAGAACACAAATTATCTGAAATAATATCTTACATAGGATCAATCTTATCCAAGGAAGACCATGTTTCTGTCAAGAAGATATTCAATGATCAAAAAATTAACTGTAAATTAATGGGAATACATAGTCCGGAGGCCTTATTTTCAGTTTTACAATTAAAAGCCTCTGATAGAATACACGTTCAAAGCTATCCACAGATACGCTTAACGGGCGGCAATGATACTGAAAGACGAGGAATATTGAAGGAAGTTTCTTTGCATATCAGTAAGAAGAAAGCACCATGCTCCATCCAGGAATTATATGAGCATTATGTTGAGCAGTTGGGATATAATGAACAAACGATTTATTTGGCAACGTATGGTGATGAGATTTATCATTACCTGCGAGGTTGTGTAATTCATAAGGATACGATTGATTGGACAAAGGGGAAACAAGAGCAGATAGAAAGTGTCGCACATGACATATACAAACAATCGGTTAAGGCAGGTAGCTGTTATGGTTTGATTGATACGCTGATTGAATCCGATGCATTGCCACAATTAGGAAACGATGTTTACTGGACGCAGTTGTTGATATCAGATCTGCTGAAATGTCAAAATAATTTCATAGTTATTGGTAGTCGGAAAAATGTTTTTCTTCCGTTACCAAATGAGTTCGGAATTCAGACATTTGAGGATTTTTTATATGAAATCTTAAAGCGAGATTATAATGGCGCAATAAATTTAGAAATCCTTAATGAGGAACTTGCGGATTCTGGCATAATTGCAAAAGGAGTTACTAAAAACATGCTTGATAAATCCACAAAAGTGACAATAGTTGGCCATGAAATCATGCTAACGGAGTTGGCACATCATGCTTAACTCACTCAATTTGTTGCCGGTTTATGATAGTGCTGAATATGATCTCATTAATGATCTAATTGTCCCTTTGCTCCAACATTCCACTTCATATTCAAGGGGTGTAGGTTTTTTCACGTCAGGGTGGTTGAAATTAGCAGCACAGGGATTGTCGCGGTTGATTGAAAATGGGGGAAAAGCCAGGATTGTTCTCTCACCTATTCTGGAAAAAACAGATTGGCAGACATTTCAGATAGGGGAAGAAGCAAAATGTAACCACCTTCTAAAAAACATTCTCCATAAGAATTTGGATAATATTGCCACAGCGCTTGAGAGAGACACGCTAAATGCGCTTGCATGGATGATTGCCGATAATATTCTTGAATTCAGATTTGCAGTGGCAAGAGATGCGTATTCTCGGGGTGATTATCACGACAAGGTAGGTGTTTTTAGAGATGATGATGACAATATTGTTGCTATTCATGGTTCCTTTAATGATACCGTTAAGGGCTCATTAAATGGTGAGGCTTTTTCAGTATTCAAATCTTGGGATGATGGGCATAGACCTTTTGTTGAACAGCACTGCAACAGACTGGTTAAGTTGTGGGAGGGCAGAAATCGCCAGTTCAAGGTTTACACAATTCCCGAGGCTATTCGGCAAAAGTTTATTAAGCTGAGAACAACAGACGCACGTCCATATTCAATTTCTCCACCAAAAGCAGCACAAATAATAAGCAATTCCGGCGAGCCAAATTGCAATATAAAGCTTTACCCATATCAGGAGGATGCCGTTCAGTCATGGATTTCTGCCAATTATCGGGGTATATTTGAAATGGCAACCGGTACGGGTAAAACCCTTACATCTTTAGCGGCAGCCGTCAATTGCTATAAAACAATCGGAAGACTTGCTCTTGTCATACTAGTGCCATATCTGCATTTACTTGAACAATGGGAGCAAAATTGCAAAGAAATTGGTTTTTATCCGATCAAATGCAGCGGCGCACATAAAAATTGGCAGATCGAAGTAAGATCAAAGATTCAGGATTTTAATATAGGGGCTCTTGATCATATCTGCATACTCGCTGTTCAGGCAACGGCTTCTATGCCAAAGTTCAGAAGAGCAACTAATGGGTTAAAATCGGAATTTACAATGATTATTGGCGATGAATGCCATGGTCTTGGCGCGCCTTTTATGAAACGGGCAATGATACCCAATGCGAATATGCGATTGGGTCTTTCAGCAACACCACAGCGATGGTTCGATGATAAAGGCACCGAGGTTATTTTCTCATATTTTGGGTCTGTATGTTTCGAATATCCCTTGGAAAAAGCAATCGGTAAATATCTCACGCCTTATGAGTACAAACCGGAGTTGATTTATTTAACTCAATATGAAATGGGTCTATATGAAGAATTGACAAGCAAAATTACTCGGATTGCCAGGATGATGGATAACGACAAAAAGGATGTTGAAGAAATATTAAAGAAGTTATTGCTGGAACGGTCTCGACTAATTGCGTCAGCAGAAGAAAAACTGGATAGATTGTTAATCATTCTGCAGGAAATGCAACGACAGGCACGGGAACAGAATAAAGAATTGAGCCATATTCTCGTTTATTGTGCTCCAGGCACACATCAGAAGGTGCTTCGTTCTATTGCTGATTTCGGCTTAAGATGTCACGAATTTGTTCATTATGTTCCTCTAAGTGAACGGCAGAAAATTCTTGAACAGTTTACGTCAGGCCAGATTCAAGTTATTGTTGCCATAAAATGCTTGGATGAAGGCGTAGATGTTCCTTCGACGAGGATTGCATTTTTCTTAGCGAGTACCAGTAATCCAAAAGAGTTTGTGCAACGGCGTGGCAGGATTCTTCGCTTGGCAAAAGGTAAGAGCAAAGCCATTTTATACGACTTTGTTGTTGTACCGAGTTCTGAATATATACCGTTAAAAAGAGATGTTGATGCGAGCTTGCTAAGACGGGAAATGCCACGTTTTGCAGAATTTTCATCTGCTGCTGTAAATGAATTTCGCGCAAGATCAAAGTTGTGGAAATTATTAGACCATTATGAATTATTAAACCTATTTGATGAAAAGCCGTGGGATATGTATAAGAAAATCTCAGAAGAAAAGAACTCTACTGATTTTATCAAGATGGAAGAGGTGGTGTGATGCCTGAAATTAACGAATTAATCAAAAAGAAGTTAGAGTCCTTTCCATGGGATGTGGTTACGCTTGCAATGGAAGCAATAAAAAAATCTGAAACGGGCATGTCAGAGGCATCTGTATCGGAATACTTGGAAAATGTTGTGCGACAAATTATTAGGAAGAGGGGAGTAAAGAGTGATACTTGATGAACTCGTTATGAAAAATTTTCGTCAGTTTCGCGGTGTGCAACGGATTATTTTTGCTTCCGATGCTGGCGAAAGCGGTAAAAATGTGACCATTATTTTTGGAGAGAATGGTCGGGGCAAGACGGGCATATTCAGAGCTATCATGTTTTGTCTTTATGGGGAGCAGCGCCTGTCTCAAGATGAGGGTGTTGCCCTTAAGGAGCTTTATCTGGTTAATTCACCGGCCTTGCAAGAAGCACCGTCTGATGGGAAACCTGTCCAAGCTTACGTAGAGTTGCATTTTCGACACAAGAATGAACGCTATTCATTAAAGCGTAACTTGCAAGGGATGCTGGATGGAGATGAGCAGGTGGAGCAACTCGGCCCAGTTATCCTTTCTCAAATACAAAGCGATGGTAATGCCAAAAATTACAATGATCCCGAAGAAGTAAAAAAAATCATAAATGACATCCTTGACAGAAATGTAAAAGAGTATTTTCTCTTTGACGGTGAAAAGATACAACGTTTGACTCTTTCGAGTGTTGAGCAAAAAAGGGAAATAGCAAAAGGAATCAAAAATCTTCTCAATATCGATGCACTCGAAAAAGCAATTAAAGCCACACAAAAACTGAAGAAAACATTAAACACTGAACTTAGTAAAAGAGTAACAGGTGAATATAAAAGGGTAATATTTCAACTTAATGAATTGGACGAAAGCCGTGAAATATTAGAAGATCAAATAAGGCAAATCGAAGAAGAACAACACCTTGCAGATACCCAGAAAAAGGAAACAGACAAAAAACTCGAAGAATGCAAGGAAATCCTGCACTTACTTAAGGAGAGAACGGACACCGAAGAAAAATTAAAATATGAAGAAGAACAGGCCAAAAATTTCTTAGCAGAGATGAAGACGAGGACGGGCAAAGCCTCTTTAATACTTGTTTCTAAAACAATAGACAGCGTTTTTGGTTTTATAGATAAGAAAAAGCAAAAAGGCGAGATCCCCTCAGAGATAAGAAAGGATCTGATAGAGAAAATCCTTACAGAAAAAAGATGTATTTGTTCGCGGGATATTTTACCTGGAACGGAATCTTTTAATCAGATCATTTTATGGAAAAATAAATCAGCTGACACTGATTTAGAAGGAGCGGTGTTAGACATGTGGAGATATTTGAGTGGCATACGCAGCCATAGAGACGACATCTCCGGTATTGTTGAAACATTACTTCTCAAGTATGCCAATTGTAAAAATGAGATTGAAAAACTTCGTTCAAAAATTGAAAACCTTGGCAATCAAATTGGAACGTCTGAACGTAAAGACACGGCTGATCTTGAAAAACATAGAGAAAACATTGAGGAAAAGCTAATTAAATTGGAAGCTAAACGAATCAATTTAAAAGCCGATTTGGACATGCTTGAGTCTGAATATGAAAGACTATCGGAACAACGCAAGGTCTTGGAAAAAGATGAAAATATAAAAAATGAGTTAGTCCAACGCGCACATCTGGCGGAAGATACCTGCAATGCATTGCAGACTGTTTACGATGAATTTACTGATGAGATAAAATTAAAGATTGCTGACCAAGCCAATAAATATTTTGTACAATTACTTGATAAGGAAAGTCGTGAAACTCTCCGTAGCATTTTAGTCAAAGACGATTATTCTCTTCAAATTCTGGATAGATGGGAAAAACCATTCTTGGCTAATATTTCAGCAGGCCAACGGCAAATCATGTCGATTTCATTTATTGCGGCGCTGGCAAATATTGCGGCATCCGGGAAAATCTTAGAGATGCCTCTGTTTATGGATACACCCTTTAGTCGACTTTCTTTTGAACACAGAAAGAATCTTATAGAAATGATTCCGGGTTTTTGTGCACAGTGGATTTTACTCGCTACTGATACGGAATTTCGCAAACAGGAAGCCGCTCTCTTGAGAAAGAATAATCGATGGGGAAGGTTCTATCTTCTTCAAAGTAATGGGCCTGGCATTACTATTATAAAAGAGCGAGGTGTGGCTGATTCGCATGATATTCTATCCGATAATGTGGAGGAAAGCCAATGAACATGTCGGGCGATATTAGAGTTAAAACAGACAGGAAATATAGGCATCTTTACAATGACTTAAAAAACTTTGCTGTTGGTGATATGCATGAACTTTTTTTCCTGAGTTCCTGTTTAGGGTTTAGAGCCAAGAAAAAGAAAACCTTAGGGGGTAATGGTGAAGACCGTTTTTGGTCACGAACAATAACACCAGAAGAATATGCTTGTTATTATGCAATGATGCTCGAAGAAAGTGACATGGATTTATCGGTAATTAAAGACGACAGATTAATCATTTCAGAAATAGAAAAATATGCCAATGCGGGCATTGAACTTCTCCTCGAGGATTTCTTAAGTGAATATTGTTCTTCAGGGTTAAAACTTGATCCTTCTATATCAAAAGAACTCCCCAAAGCACTGTTACATTTCATCTATGAGCAATTGTAATAGGTAGAGATTTTGTGATGAGACGAATTCTTTTAATAGAACCTGGCTATAAAAACAAATATCCTCCTCTGGGGTTGATGAAGATATCAACTTATCACAAGTTAGAAGGCGATTACGTTCAGTTTGTAAAAGGATGTGACCCCAATATACGCAAAAAGAAGTGGGATAGGATTTATATAAGTACATTGTTTACCTTTTATTGGAGCATCACGCTAAAAACTATCCGATATTACATTAGATCTGTGCGTGTTCCCTCAGATGTTTTTGTGGGCGGTGTGATGGCAACCCTTCTCGGTGATGATGTGGAAAAAGAAACAGGTGTACGGGTTATCCGCGGCCTTCTTGATAAACCTGGCATCCTCGATGAAGGGAACCACAGGAATATTGATTATCTAATACCCGATTATCAGATTCTACAAGAAATTGAATATGACTATAGACTTAAAGATGCCTATTTGACCTACGCCACAAGGGGTTGTCCCAATCGTTGTTCATTCTGCGCAGTTCATCGAATAGAACCTGAATTTATTCAGTACTTGCCTATAAAAAAGCAGATTATGGGAATAGACGAAACATATGGCCAAAAACAGAACCTTATTCTGATGGACAATAACGTCCTTGCATCAAATCAGTTTGAAAGGATTATTAATGACATTTGTGATATAGGATTTCATAAAGGTGCGAAACTGAACGGACGGATGCGTATTATTGATTTCAACCAGGGTACCGATGCTCATTATCTTACTTCCGAAAAAATGGCCCTTTTGGCAAAGACGGCCATCAAACCCTTAAGAATTGCTTTTGACCACATAGCCGATAAAGATCTTTACATTTCGAGGATTAAGCTCGCAAGAGATCATGGTCTTTTAAATCTCTCTAATTATGTTCTCTATAACTACCTTGATACGCCGGAAGATTTTTATCAGAGATTAAGAATAAATGTGCTTCTCAACGAAGAATTGGGCACACAAATTTATTCTTTTCCCATGAAGTATATACCACTGGATGCAAAAGATCGGAAGCATATTGGCAAAAACTGGAATAAAAAGCTTATACGTGGCATTCAATGTATTCTCCTGGCAACAAGAGGATTGGTAACCACGAGAAGAGAATTTTTTGAAGCCGCCTTTGGATCTACTTATGAAGAGTTCCTGAAAATCGTTCTCATGCCAGAAGAATACATCATTTATAGAAGAAAGCATGATAATAATGGTGCTTTTGACTGGCGAAATACTTATGAAAAATTGTCTGGGAATGAAAAAAATGTTTTTATGAGTTTAATTGCTGATAATGATGTTCATAAGCAGAGTTATTCAAAAGTATCTTCGAGGAAAATCAAACAATTGCTGAACCATTATATTGCGAGTTAAAACTGACAATATAGGTGGGTATTAGATTTTTGGTTTGACGAAAAAAGAGGGCTCTTCCGTTAGTTCATGGGAAATATCAATGCGGGTAGGACGGCGATCCGGTTGAGGTTTACCCTGTCTGGAATGACGAGTATTTGAAAAACATCAGGATTGATGAAAAGTATCTCAAAGGGATCATTTTGCAGTCCCGCGGCAAGCTAAAGGGCAACTATTATATCATCACGCCGGAGACCTGCACCCTGATTGGCGATACCACCATGAAAAACAGCGCCGGTAATGATGTGCATTTTAAGATGCTGAAGTTTCCTTACAAAATACTGGAAGATGTGTCCCGCAATTTCCAGATAGAGCAGCAGCCAAGTTCTCAGGAAAATGTCAACAACCTTATCAATTCAACCGGGTTCTATTTTAATGATAATGTTGAAATTGAAGTTGAGAGAATAAAACAGGGCTTGAAAATTACCAGGTTTGAGACAAAGATACTGGATAAGCAGGGTGAGTGGTTAAAAGGGCTTGACGGACTTGCTATGCTGCTTGTGGATATTGATTATGACGGTAAGATTTTTGATATGGACAGGACGGTATTTGCCAAAGATATTGGCGATGACGGCGAAATCAGAATGACCGGTTTGACGGAAAGCATTGCTGTTATTGCTATTGATAAGCACGGCAATGAGAGCAAAGCGGTTATAGTATAGGTGGAAGGTAGCTCATGGTTAGACAAAAAATCAAGGTTAAAGGAACGGAAATTGTTATCTTTTCACAAAAAAAGAAAGATTATATTTCTCTTACTGATATCGCAAAACATAAAAATCCGGAAGCTCCCAGAGATATAATAAAGAATTGGATCAGAACTCGAAGTACAATTGAATTTATCGGAATTTGGGAACAAATTCATAACCCGAATTTTAAACAGGTCGAATTCGACCTGTTTAAAAACGAAGCCGGAAGCAACGCATTTGTTTTATCGCCTCAGAAATGGATAGATGCAACAGGCGCCATTGGCATTATTTCAAAATCCGGCAGATATGGCGGGACATTTGCCCACCAGGATATTGCCTTTGAATTCGCGTCATGGATAAGCGCGGAATTCAAGTTGTACCTTTTAAAGGAGTTCCAGCGGTTAAAACAGGAAGA
>LGVF01025658.1_pt1 | contig 11359 bp, 11 predicted proteins | sample 469901 | NCBI WGS metagenome assembly LGVF01 (sample SAMN03893561, study PRJNA290197) | marine sediment metagenome | material: sediment; isolation source: combined push core samples #3730, #5133, and #5579 collected at Hydrate Ridge | place: Pacific Ocean: Hydrate Ridge | reverse complement strand
TCGTCCCTGCAGAAATTCGCTGACCAACCGGCCCCGGGAGTGGGGTGGATCGACGGCCGGTGGCGGCTCGCGATAGTTGGTGACGGCGGCGAAGCGGCCGCTGCCCCCCATGGCCAGCCAGCTGCCGCCCTGCAGCAGGTCGCGGCCGCCGATGATTTCAGGCTGCTCTGGCCAGGGCCCGGCAGGGGTCGCAGGCCGGCGATAGTATTCGTCACGATTGGCGGCCAGCACCAGGGGATAATCCCGGTGTTGCTGCCAGGCTAATAGGATAAGGCACACTATGAATCTCTTTCAGTCGCCGGCAGAGGCTTGCGGGCCACGATCCCGGCCAGGCCACCGCCGCGCTCGGCCTCGTCGATCCCCTCTTCATGCAGCAGAATCTCCCACCCCTTGAACAGCGTCAACAACTCGCCGACCTCCAGCACATAATCGGGGTTCCCCGGCCCACCGGAAAAATTGCCGGCACGGCTAAAGGTACGAGCTACCACCACTCCGCCGGGCCGAACGGCATCGCGCAGAGCGTTGAACAGGGAACGCTGCAGATAAAAGAACTGCAGCACCACATCGAAGGCGGCCTGCGGCAGCTGCGGGGTCTGTTCCAAATCCTGCTGCACCGTAGCGATGGCCAGACCGCGGCGGAGCGCCTCATCGCTCAACTGCTTCAACCCTTGCGAAGAAGCATCGAGAGAGGTAACTGAGTAACCCAACTCAGCGATTGACAGGGCATTACGTCCCCGTCCACAGGCGATATCGAGGACCTTGCCCGGTAGTAGCAGGGGCAGCGCCCGCTGCAGCCAGGGGTCGAAAAGAAGGGGTTTTTGTCCCCGCTCCTGCCATACCTTGTTCCAATCGTTCGACACCGAAGCCACCTTTCTTAAGTCACAGCCGCCGCAGAAATTCATAGATCATGTGGACGCAAGACAGAGCCAGAACCGCCATGAACACCGCCGGTTGAGCCCGCTTCATAACGGCAAAGCGCACCAGCCGCGATCCACACTGAGCCCCGATCATCACCCCCGGCACGGTGCCGAACAACAGCGGTGGATTGGCCGGCCAGTCGCGCCAACCGACCAGCACACCAAACCCGATCAGCAGCCAAAAAAACAGCGCAGTAACAAACATCACAAAGATGCCGCTGGCCACCGCCCGGCTGGCAGGCATGCGCAGCCGCCGCATGAGATGGGGGATCAGCCAATCGCTAGTGCCGACGCTGAGCATGCCGGTAAATACCGACGACACCACCACCAGCAGACGGCTCGCCGGAGGTACTTCTACCGACCCTTCGTCAACCTGAGGCGGGCGCAGCTTGCGCCACAACAGGGCCAGCAGCAGATAGAGCACCACCCCGGCAAAGATCAACAACAGCCAGGGGTCGTAACGATGGGGCAACACCAGGCCGAGCAGATAACCGCCGCTGACACCGAGCAGGGCCATGGGCATACAACGGCGCACCACCGGCCAGTCGATCATGCCGTCGCGCACATATTTAAAGGAGCCGCTGCCCTTGCCCGCAAACTGATTGAAGAGGGAAAAAGAGGCGGCATCGGCGGGGTGAAAACCGAGCAGGGTGAAAAAAGGGAACCAGACCACCCCGGCACCCACTCCGGTATACATAACCAGAGTGCCAACGGCGATGCCAGCCACATGGGCCAGAGCAAAGGTGGCAAAAGGAAGCGGCCGAAAAGCCGGTACGGCAAACAGAGCCACCACATAACAGACATCCAGCAACAACCAGAACAGCAAATGGTTGCTACCCCTCCAGATCCAACGATGCATCACAGCCTCCTATTGCAATTGGCTTAGATTACTCCCCTTGCCTGCCGAGGGGCAAGCAGGAATCGTGGTGAGGATAGCAATCTCGCGGCGTTGAAGGATTATGCCCTTCCCTCCGCTATGACACTGCCTGAGCGAAGTGGATGTTCTGAAAACAGGCGAAGAAACATTTAGGCACCAGCAATTTCAACTTCGCCGGTCCCGGCCGGCCAGCCGGGTTACTTTCTTTGCTAGTCCAAAGAAAGTCACCAAAGAAAGGACGGATTGGCTGTCGCCGGCCTTCTGTCGCTAGAGTTATCGCCTCTATCGCCCTGTGTAATTTGCTAAAACGAATCCGCTTCGTTAGCGAGCCTCTGTTATCGGGCTGGCTCACAAGCGGGAACAACAGAAGATAACGCAGCGACGTTGCAGATGCGTTGTTGGTTTTTAAACCCAACAGCAACTTCGACCACTTTTGGAAAGAGAAACGGCCCGAGAGTTTTAGCAATAAGCTTTCGGAAGAGGGGCCGCGCAAAGAAATTGCTGCCTTCGTGGGATGGCACTAGGATTGTTAGCCTTCTCCTTACCTGCGTGACAGCATGCTCCACGCAGTGGCAGCCATTTTTGCTTACTTTTGTTGGCTTGGACAAAAGTATGGCGGCTGGCGGGCCGNNGGCCGCGACCCGCCGGTTTTGTAGTTAGTATTTGTCCGAAGTTTCCGAATGGGCACTAGTTACCCCAAAATAGAAAGAGGGCCACTCATACGAGCAGCCCCCTTCTACTATCAAGATGTCAAAAGACAGCTTATTTAATCTTCCAACTCGTCCCCTGAGCCGAATCAAGCAACACAATCCCCTTGCCATCGAGCTCGTCACGAATCGCATCGGAGCGGGCAAAATCCTTGTCCTTCCGGGCCTGATTGCGCTCAGCGATGAACTGTTTGATCTCTTCAGCGCTAATGTCGAGACCAGCCAGGGCGGCAAACTTTTGCTTATCCAACCAGACGCTTGGCTCGGAACCGAACAGGCCGAGGACCCCGCCGAGGCGGATAACGGTCCGTTGCAGATCCTGCACCGCGGCCACCAGATCGGCCTTTTTGCGGAACTTCTTGGTGGCGCACAGGCGATTCATGGTGCGCACCCCTTCAAACAGGTGGCCGATGGCCTGGGCGCTATTGAAATCATCGTCCATGGCTTCGCGGAACTTGGCTTCCAGAGCCGCGCCCTCGTCACTGACGGCATCGCTCACGGGTAGCTCGGCCATCGCTTCGGCTGCGACCTGTAGAGCCTCGTAAAAGCGACTCAGGCCGGCCAGGGAGTCCTGCAGGTTCTGATCGGAAAAATCGATGGGCGAGCGATAGTGAGCGGTGAGGATGAAGAAGCGCACCACCTCCGGGTCGTAGCTTTGCAAAATGTCGCGGATGGTGAAAAAGTTGCCCAGCGACTTGCTCATCTTTTCCTGGTTAACGTTGACGAAACCGTTATGCAGCCAGTACTTGACGAAAGGCTTGCCGGAAGCCCCTTCGCTCTGGGCAATCTCGTTTTCATGATGGGGAAAGACCAGGTCTTTGCCGCCGCCGTGGATATCGAAGGACTCGCCGAGGTACTTCATGCTCATGGCCGAGCACTCGATGTGCCAGCCGGGCCGGCCCAGGCCCCAGGGCGACTCCCAGGAGGGCTCACCAGGTTTGGCGGCCTTCCACAGGGCAAAGTCCATGGGGTTGCGCTTCTGCTCGCCGGGAGCAATGCGGGCCCCCGCTCGCATATCGTCCATGTTGCGCTTGCTCAGTTTCAGGTAGCCAGGGAAATTTTCCACCGCGTAATAGACGTCACCGGACGACTCGTAGGCCAGACCCTTCTCTATCAGGCGCTCGACGATATCGACGATCTGCTCGATGTGTTCAGTGGCCTTGGGCTGACAGGTCGGCAGGCTCAAGCCCAGGCTGGCCATATCCTCATCAAAAGCCTTGATGAATTCTTCGGCCAGGGTGGTGCTGTCGATACCCCGCTCGTTGGCGCGGTTGATGATCTTGTCGTCAACGTCGGTGTAGTTGCGCACGTAGTTGACTTCATAACCGGCGAACTGCAGGTAACGGTAGATAATATCGAAGACGATATTGGCTCGGGCATGGCCGATGTGGCAGTAGTCGTAGACGGTGACACCGCAGACGTACATACCGACCTTGCCGGGAACCAGCGGCTGGAATTCTTCTTTGCCACCGGTAAGGGTATTGTAGACTCGCAAGCTCATGAAACAGGTTCTCCTTGTTTTTCAGCGGACGGTCTTTCGCGATGTCCGCTGCATTTTTCAATCAAGCAAAGCTAGTAAAGCTCAAAAATTCAATCAGGTCGGCCGGTTCCGCCAGGCCGGGCGTCTTACTTTTCTTGACGACCAAGAAAAGTAAGCAAAAAAAGGTCGCCCCCCGTTGGCCCGCCTGCGGCGGGGTCCCTCTCTCCGGGATTATAATCCGGGAAGGACGAAAACTCGCTGCGCTCAGACATCCGTCCTTCTATTCCGGATAAAAATCCCTGCGTTCGGCGGCACTCACAGGGGTTTTTAGGTCAAAAGCTCTCCATCCCCTGTAACGCAGCCGGAGCGAAGTGGACGTTTTGCGAACAAGGCGGAAAACTGTTCGAGCGTAGCGAGTTTTTTTCCGCCCGCAAAATGTCTGCGCAGCGTAGGGAACCCGAAGGGCAAGGAGCCGGGGCGCCTTTTTCTGCCTACTCTTTTTTGGCGCGTAAAAAGAGTAGGGCGTCGGGCGGGGACGCAACCCCGCGGTCTTGCAGTTCTAAAGGGTTCGTCTACCAAGCGAATAAAAACCGATTCCTACTTCTTCCCACCCATCTTCGCCCAAGAATCCCGCAAAGTCACCGTACGGTTAAAAACCAGCCGCCCAGCCACACTATCGACCTGATCGACACAGAAATAACCCTGCCGCTCAAACTGATAGCGACTCTCCGGCGCAGCATCGGCCAGACTCAGCTCAACCTTGCAGCCACTCAGCACCTGCAACGATTCGGGATTGAGCTGACTCTTGAAATCGACTTCCTTGTCTGCTGAGGGGTTCTCCGAAACGAACAGGCGGCCGTAGAGACGAATCTCGGCGTCCAGAGCATGCTCGGCCGACACCCAGTGCAAGGTCCCTTTGACCTTACGGCCATCGGGGGAAGCCCCGCCACGACTGGCTGGATCATAGCTGCAGCGCAATTCGATGACCTCGCCGCTCTGGGGATCCTTGATCACCTCGTCGCAGCGGATGAAATAAGCGCAGCGCAGTCGCACCTCACGGCCCGGAGCGAGACGGAAGAACTTCTTCGGCGCTTCCTCCATGAAATCTTCCCGTTCTATGTACAGAACCTTGGAGAAGGGCACCGTGCGGGTACCCCGTTCGGGCTGCTGGGGATGCACCGGCGCCTGGAACTCTTCGACCTGACCTTCGGGATAGTTGTCGATCACCACCCGCAGCGGATGGAGAACCGCCATGGCCCGGGGCGCATTGTGGTCAAGATCTTCGCGAATGCAGCTTTCGAGAAAGCCGATATCGACGCAACTGCTCTTTTTAGAAACGCCAATCCGTTCACAGAAGTTGCGAATCGAGGCCGGAGTATAGCCGCGCCGGCGCAGACCGGCCAGGGTCGGCATGCGGGGATCGTCCCAGCCGCTGACGTGATTGCCCTCCACCAATTCCAGCAGCTTGCGCTTGCTCATCACCGTATAGTTGATGTTGAGCCGGGCAAATTCGATCTGCTGGGGATGATGTATTTCCAGTTGGTCGAGGAACCATTCATAGAGGGGCCGATGATCCTCGAATTCCAAGGTACAGATGGAGTGAGTGACGCCCTCCAACGAATCGCTCTGGCCATGGGTAAAATCGTACATGGGGTAGATGCACCACTTGTTACCGGTGCGATGGTGCTCGGCGTGGAGAATGCGGTACAAGACCGGATCCCGCAGGTTCAGGTTGGGCGAAGCCATATCGACCTTGGCCCGCAGCACCTTGGCGCCGTCGGGGTAGTCGCCATTCTTCATCTTCTCGAACAGTTCCCGGTTCTCCGCCACCGTACGATCGCGATAGGGGCTGTTCTTACCCGGTTCGGTCAGGGTGCCGCGATAGGTGCGCATCTCCTCCGCCGACAGATCTTCGACGTAGGCCTTACCGGCCTCGATGAGCTGTACCGCCCAGGCATGTAGCTGGTCGAAATAGTCCGACGAATAATATTCGTGCTCTCCCCAGTCGAAACCGAGCCAGCTCAGGTTCTCCTTGATGGAGTCGATATACTCCTGCTCTTCCTTTACCGGGTTGGTGTCGTCGAAGCGCAGATGACAGCGAGCGCCCCCCGGCGCGGTTGCATAGTCTCGAGCCAGACCGAAATTGAGGCAGATGCTCTTGGCGTGGCCGATATGCAGATAGCCGTTGGGCTCCGGCGGAAAGCGAGTGATCACCGCCCCGTCGTTCTTGCCGGCGGCCAGATCTTTATCGATGAGGGTACGAATGAAGTTACTCGGTGCCGCAGGAGCGTTGCTGTCGTTGCTATTATCCATGATCGCCGTCGTCCTGATCGTATAGTTGAAAAAAGCGGTTAAAAAAAACCGCAGACTGTTGAAAAACCACCTTCCGAACAGTTCAGAAAGTGGCAGATTTTAGCCGGAAAAGCAACCGTCATTACAGTGCAGGCCTAAGCCGATGGCTGCTCAGCCTGCAGCAACACCACGGCATGGGCCGAGATGCCTTCGCCCCGCCCTTCAAAACCGAGCTCTTCGGTGGTGGTGGCCTTGACGTTGATACGACTGGCACAGACTCCGCAAGCCACAGCGATCTTATCCACCATCTCGCCAATATAGGGGGCCAGTTTGGGCCGCTGAGCAATGACTGTGCTGTCGAGGTTGCCGACCTTGTAACCCTGATCGGTCGCCAGGGAAACCACATGTCGTAGCAGCTTGAGGCTGGAGATGCCCCGATAGGTCGCATCGGTGTCGGGAAAATGCTTGCCGATGTCGCCGGCACCCAAAGCACCGAGAATCGCATCGCAGATGGCGTGCAGCAGCACATCGGCATCGGAATGGCCGAGCAGACCGAGGCTATAGGGCACCTCAACGCCGCCGAGTATCAGCTGCCGTTCGGCGACCAGTTGGTGAACATCGTAGCCGTGACCGATGCGCATCATGGGCAGGCTCCCTCCGGATTATCGAGAAAAGCCCGGGCCAGCAGCAGGTCCTCGGGCGTGGTGATCTTAATATTGCGATAACTGCCGGCGACAACTGTCACCGACTGGCCGAGACGCTCCACCAGCGAGGCGTCGTCGGTACCGCGAAAGCCGTCCTGCTGCGCCCGCTGATAAGCATCCAGAATCTGGCCATAACGAAAGGCCTGGGGAGTCTGGGCCTGCCACAGACCACTGCGCTCGGGAGTCCCCTCGATGCGGCCGTCGACTACCTGCTTGATGGTATCCTTGACCGGCACGCCGACCAGGCAGGCGCCCCGCGCCTGTACTTCGGCCACCAGCTTATCGATGAGAGCCGGCTGCAACAGAGGCCGCACCCCATCGTGAATCAACAGGATGTCCTCGGGCCCGGCGGCGCAGGCCAGCAGACCGTTGCGCACCGAATCCTGCCGCTCGGCACCACCGGGAACCAACTCCTGAACCTTGGCAAAGGAGTTCGGCTCCAGCACCTCGCGGCGGCACAGCTCAAATTCGTCGGCCGGGGTGATGAGGTAAATTTTGTCGATGAGGGGATGCTGGTCGAACAGGGCGATAGTGTGGGCCAGAATCGGCCGCCCATTAAGAGGCAGATACTGCTTATTGACAGCGGCGCCCATACGGCGCCCCATGCCGGCAGCAGGAATGATAACAAAGACACTCATGAGAATAACATTCAGGCTCTGACAGGCTGGACCTGGCTTGAAACTAGCGGTGGAATGGTGCTGCAGAAGGTCAACCGATCGTCGAAGCCGGGCTGCTACCCGGCTTCGAAAAGCAGCTTAGTGGAAGAAACTCTCGACCTGTTCGACGACTTGCTGTTCCTCGGTACCGGCGGCCAGAGCCACTTCTTTGACCAGCAGCTTGCGGGCCAGCTCCAGCACCTTTTTCTCGCCGTAGGACAGTTCTTTGTTTTCTTTGATCTGATACAGGTCGCGCAAGACCTCGGCCACTTCGAACAGGTCGCCGGACTTGATTTTATCGTTGTAGCCCCGCTGACGGCGGCTCCAGGAAGCGATGACCTGATCGAACTCCGACTTATCTTTGAGCACGTCGTAGATACTCGACACCCGGTCCTTGTCGATCAGCGTACGCATGCCTACCGACCCGGTATTGTTCACCGGAATCATGATGGTCATGTCGCTGTCGAGAATTCTCAAAATATAGAAATCATGTTTTTCGCCAACAAACTCCTTGGACTCAATCGATTCAATTACCCCGACTCCCTGAGTGGGGTATACAGCTAAATCTCCAACTTTAAACATGAGTTTCTCCTTTTAGAATCTCATGACAATAGCACAAATCGCCCCGATCCGTCAAGAAAGCGCCCCTTTCTGCCAAAGCATCAACAAATGGCACTCGACTGTCTGCTATGTTACAGATAAGGTATGCGGTTAATCCGTGCGCGCTCGCTAGCGCTGCACGGACACATCCCCACCCTCTTCCGACGGAGACACCCCATGAGAATAGCTGTCATCGGCGCCGGAGCCCTGGGCCTCTACTACGGGGCCATGCTGCAACGGGCTGGAAACGAGGTGCGCTTTCTGCTGCGCCGGGACTATCAGGCCATTAGCAAAGCAGGCCTGAGCGTCACCTCCCCCGACGGGGACTTTCATCTACAATCCGTGCAATGCGCTCTCGATCCCGCCGAACTCGGCCCCGTCGATCTGGTGCTGGTCGGCCTCAAGACCTTTGCCAACCATCGACTGATTGATCTGGTAGCCCCCCTGATGCAAGGAGAAACCTGCGTTCTCACCTTGCAGAACGGCCTCGGCAACGAGGAGTTACTGGCAAAAGCCTTCGGTGCCGAACGGGTGCTGGGCGGCATCGCCTTTCTCTGCTCCAACCGCGGCGAACCAGGCACCGTGCACCACATGGGCCAGGGCCGCATCCGCCTCGGCGAATTCGGCGGCGGCCTCTCCGAGCGGGCCAGCGCCCTGGCGACCCTATTCAATCAAGCCCAGGTTCCCTGCGAGGCGGTGGCCGACCTGCGCCGGGCCCGCTGGGAAAAACTGGTCTGGAATATCCCCTTCAACGGCCTCTGCGCCCTCACCGGAAAAAACGTCACCGAACTACTCAAGCACGCACCGAGCCGGGCCGAGATTATCGCCATCATGGGCGAAGTGATCACCGCCGGCAACGCCCAGGGGCTGAGCCAACCGATCGACGCCGAACCCTTCATCGCCAAAATGATCAGCGCCACCGAAACCATGGACGGCTATCAGCCGAGCATGATGATCGACCGCCTCAAAGGCCACCCGTTGGAGCTGGAAGCGATCTACGGCGTGCCCCTGACCCGGGCCAGCGAGTGCGAAGGGGAGATGGTGCGGGTGGGTATGCTACATGCTTTGTTGGAGCTAGGGGAGACAGCTTAAAACTAGCCAGACACTGAAAATTAAAGGCCGGCTCCTCGATAGGGGCCGGCCTTTTTTACGTGAAAGGCAAATATGTTCTAAACACTAGCAACTTTATCTTCGCCGGTCCCGGCCGGCAGCCGTCTACAGAGGATAACGCAACGACGTTTCAGATGCGTTGTTGGCTTTAAACCCAACAACACCTTCGATCACTGTTGGGAAAAGAGTCGGACCAATAGTTTTAGCAATCAACTCTCGGAAGAGGGGCCGCGCAAAGAAATTGCTGCCGCCGTGGGATGGCTCAAAAGTCTTTAGCCTTCTCCTTACCTGCGTGACAGCATGCCCCACGCAGTGGCAGCCATTTTTTGCATACTTTTTGTTGGCTTGGACAAAAAGTATGGCGGCNNGGCGGGCCGCGACCCGCCGGTTTTGATATTCATCCGAAACCGGCTGAAGGACCAAACCTTTACTTCGCCGGACTCGGCCGGCAGCCGAGTGACTTTCTTTGCTAGTCCAAAGAAAGTAACCAAAGAAAAGACGGATTGGCTGTCGCCGGACTTCTGCCGCGAGAGTTGTCGCCTCTATCGCCCGGTGTAATTTGCTAAAACGAATCCGCTTCGTTAGCGAGCCTCTGTCATTGGACTGACTTACAAGCCGGGGATGGGGAGGGTAACGTAGCGATGTTGCAGATGCATTGTTGGTTTTTAAACCCAACAGCAACTTCGACCACTGTTGGAAAGAGAAACGGTCCGAGAATTTTAGCAATAAGCTTTCGGAAGAGGGGCCGCGCAAAGAAATTGCTGCCGCAGTGAAATGACTCAAGAGTTATTAGCCATCTCCTTATCTGCGTGACAGCATGCTCCACGCAGTGGCAGCCATTTTTGCTTACTTTTGTTGGCTTGGACANNGCGGGCCGCGACCCGCCGGTTCTGTTGGCCCAACCATCAAACGATGAAAAATACCCCCACTCTTATCTAAACCACCCAAATTGGCGCACAAGCCAACAGATGGATTACACTAAAGAAGAGGAGAAAGCCGCGATCAAACTCCTGCCTCATTGACGTGAGAGCAACAGCTCGTTTCGCCAGACAAGGAAAGGAGCGACAACATGACCGGCACCAACAGAATCCCCCTTGCCCTGCTGTGTCTGCGGCTGGGTGTCTTTCTGGTAATGCTCCTCTGGACCCTCGATAAGTTCCNNGCGCCCGGAGCATGCCGCTGCCGTGTTTGCCAACTTCTATTTCATCGGCGGCCTCGGCTCCCTGACCATCTATCTCCTCGGCACCCTGGAGATTTTTCTCCTGATCGGCTTTGTCGCCGGAGTCAAGAAGCGCCTGACCTACGGGGCTGTGCTCCTGCTGCACGGGATCTCCACCCTGTCTTCCTTCAAGCAGTACCTGGCCCCTTTCGAGGGCCCGAACCTGCTGTTCTTTGCCGCTTGGCCGATGCTGGCAGCCTGTCTGGCCCTGTATCTGCTGCGCGACCTGGACACCCTCTGCACCGTTGAAAAAGGTTGATACTCCAAGGGGGCAGGCTTAGTCCGCCCCTTCGAGGTTAAACTCCTGCCACACATCCCGTGCAGCGATGGCAAAGCCAAGGCCCTCAGTGCCTTCGATGATCATGCTGTTGACGCCGATCACCCGACCGCGCGTATCGATGAGGGGCCCGCCGCTATTGCCCGGGTTGATGGGTGCGTCGGTCTGAATAAGCAGGCCATCGCCGTAGCGGCGATAACCGGAAATGATACCGGCGGTCACCGTGTGCCGCAGCCCGGAAGGGCAGCCCACCGTATAGACCTTATCCCCCTGGTCAAGGGTCCGAAAGTTCGGTCGAATCGACGCCGCCGACTCTGGAGTCCAGCCCGAAAGGGAGAGCAACGCCAGATCGAATTTATCGCTGAACGCCACGGCGGAAATATCATATTCACTACCGTCCGCCAAAACCACCTGCAGATCGGATAAGGGTGAGTAATAGTCGATGTTGCGCAACTGTCCCGAATGGCGCTAGTTTAAGGCCTCTCTGCAAGGAAAACTCGGTGAGAATATAGAGCAAAAA
>LGVF01380974.1_pt1 | contig 11376 bp, 10 predicted proteins | sample 469901 | NCBI WGS metagenome assembly LGVF01 (sample SAMN03893561, study PRJNA290197) | marine sediment metagenome | material: sediment; isolation source: combined push core samples #3730, #5133, and #5579 collected at Hydrate Ridge | place: Pacific Ocean: Hydrate Ridge | reverse complement strand
ACTGGTTACTGGTTACTGGTTACTGGTTACTGGTTACTGGTTACTGGTTACTGGTTACTGGTCATTCTTCATTCTTCATTCTTCAATCTTCATTCTTCATTCTTCTCTTGGCTTCTTCCCATAATATATTCATCTCGTCTTTGGAAAGAGATTCTATGCTTTTTCCATCTTCTGAAACCGCCTTCTCCATATGCTTAAAACGCTTTTCAAATTTTTTTACGGAAGCCGTCAAAGCTGTTTCAGGGTGGATATATGCAAAACGGGCTACATTTACAAGCGTAAAAAGAATATCGCCAAATTCCATGGCCAGACTGTCATGATTTTTACCAGCCTGATTTTTTCTCATTAATTCGGTTTTAAATTCAGACCATTCCTCTTCCACCTTTTTCATAACGCCTGAAATATCATCCCAGTCAAACCCTGTTCCTGCGGCGCGATCGGAAATTCTGTAAGCACGCATCAGAGCGGGTAACTTAACAGGAACCGAATCAAGAATCGATTTCTTTTGAGAATGGTTTTTTTCTTTTATCTTAATATCATGCCATAATTTTTTTACTTCGTGAGCGCTTTCAACTCTTTCATCGCCAAAAACATGAGGATGACGACGAATCATTTTTTCTGTATTCAAACGAACAACATCTTCGATATCAAAATGCCCCATCTCCTGGAACAGCCTGGCAATAAAAAATATTTGAAACAATACATCTCCAAGCTCTTCACAAACATCATCGGGATTTCCCGATTCAATGGCATCGACCAGTTCATATATCTCTTCCAGCAGATAAACCGACATGGTCTGCGGAGTCTGCTTCTTGTCCCAGGGGCATCCGTTTTTTCCCCTTAACCTCTCAATCAGCTTAATTAAAGCATCTGTTCCCAAGTTAGTTCCTCCGCCTCGCCTGAGTGAGCCTCAGGCTCGCGATGGCGGGCAGGTTATGTTTTCTTCACCACGAAGAGCACGAAGAACACAAAGAAATTATAAAAGCATTAATTCTAATCTTCGTGCCACTTCGTGTCCTTCGTGGTTTAACTTCTTCTTAATAATCCCGACCGTTTCAAAAAGCGCACTTTATGGCCGTGCAAAGCATAATATTGGAATATCGGCTTCTGACTCGTAAAGAATGCTTAGGTTCGGTGAGTTGAATGTTAAATATGGATTGCAAGTTGAAAAAATCTAAACGTAAAAGCTTCGTTTTCTAGTCGCTTTTCTTCCAGGCCTTTTTAAATTCCTCTACTCTGGCTGTAAACTTGTCTTTAATATCTTTAGGAACTACTTTGACCATCTTCTCGGCAACCAGCGTCACATGTGGAGCAAGCAGGGAGTTTTTGATAAGCGTACTCTTCGAAAGAAAGGCTGTTAGGATAATTAACAGAACAGAGACAATCAGTATCCCCTTAATGGCGCCAAATCCAGCTCCGCAAATACGATCGATCCAACCCAAAAATGCTATATTAAGTATATACTTGATCACTACGCCAAGGATACTGATAATAATGAAGACCCCGCAAAAAATGATCAGAAAGCTCAATATTTTCAGGTAGGAGGTATTTGATATCCAGCCTGATAGAAAACCTGAAACTTCCATGTAATAAGTATAAGCGGCATAGTAACCCCCTAATACACCTATTATTGAAGACACTTCCTTAATAAGCCCTCTAAAGAAACCCCTTATCAGGCAAAAACTTAAAATAATTATAATTACAATATCAAACGGATTCATAGCGCTTCCTTAATATTTTGACACACAAAATAAATCAAAATCCGGTAATTGAAAATTATAAAATGTATCAACTAGTTAAATTAACAAAGCAGATATTCTGAGTCAAGCTGTTTTTCTTGTAACAGTTCAGCCACAAAGACACCAAGACACCAAGATTATAATATAATTCTCTAACCCGCTCAACGCTGAACCGCTCTTCATCAGCTCGTGACCACTCATAAGATCCATCGGTCACATCACCTGCCTGCTTTGGCACCTTTTGCGTTTCAATATTTCCCATATCCGGCAATATCCCAATCGGAAAAGTATTTGCCGCCAGAATATCAACATCACCGGAAATTGTAGTTTGCATTAGTTTTAAAAGGTATGATATAAAAAAAGGATGAATAAAAATTCCAGCAATAAACAGACCGAACTGACTTTTCCGGACATAGATCTTGCAAGGCAGCTTTTTGGCGAACACAACAGCAACCTCCAAAGAATTGCAGATGCAATAGACGTTACAATTCATGCAAGAGGCAACACTGTATATATTCAGGGCGATATTATTGCGTCAGGCCTGGCGCAAAACATACTCAAGCAGCTTTACAGCCTGTTGGAAGAAAAATATCCTGTTTATCCCAATGATGTCGATTATGCGACCAGACTTCTTTGTTCTGACGATAGCATTAATTTAAAAGAGATTTTTCTGGATACTGTTTATATTACATCAAAAAAATATTCTATAACTCCCAAAAGCCGTGCGCAAAAAGAATATATAGATGCCATGCGAAGCTTTGATATAGTTTTTGGCATCGGACCTGCCGGAACAGGCAAAACCTATCTGGCTATGGCTATGGCGGTTGCAACGCTTTCAAAAGGGCTGGTAAGCCGTATAATTCTCACACGGCCGGCAGTTGAGGCAGGTGAAGCGCTTGGATTTTTACCCGGAGATCTTACTGAAAAGATAGATCCATATTTAAGGCCGCTTTACGATGCGCTTCATGATATGATGCGCATCGAAAAGGCATCCAGCCTGATACAAAAAGGGGTTATAGAAGTAGCTCCCCTTGCTTTTATGCGCGGCAGAACCCTAAACGATTCTTTCATCATTTTAGATGAAGCACAAAACACCACCTCTGAACAGATGAAGATGTTTTTGACCCGTATAGGATTCAGCTCAAAGGCTGTCATCACAGGTGATATAACTCAGATTGATCTTCCTGTTGAAAAGCCTTCAGGACTCATTGAAGCAAAGAATATCTTGCAAAAGATAGATGGAATAAAGATAGTCTTTTTTTCAAAAACCGATGTTGTGCGCCACAGATTGGTTCAAGAGATTATCGAAGCATATGAGGATCTGGATGCAAAGAAGGCAAAATAAAAAAAACAAAAAATCAATCCACAAGCTCTTTGACAGCAAGCTCCCTGGTTCCAAAAAGTATGTCCGATGGGGCCTGCTGGCAGGTGTTACAATAATTTTTACCCTTATCCTTTATCCGAGTCTTGCTATCACAAAGCATTCCTATAAGTTAGGTGATGTTGTTGAAAGAGATATCAAGGCGCCAAAAGACTTTTTTATAGAGGATAAAGATGCGACACAAATAAAGCGCCGGCAGGCTGTGGAAGGAGTTTTGACTGTTTACGATCATGATGCAACCCTTTCATCGACATTAAGCCGGCACGTAAGACAGGCCTTTGATGATTTTAGAGCGGTTTTCGAATCTGAAAAATCAAATATCTCTTCAACCGGAACCGTTGAGAAAAACACTCCTGTAAGCGACCGGACTTGGCAGATAAAGAAAAACTTTGAGGAAAAAATCGGTATTGCCGTCAGCAAAGGTGCTTACAGGATTCTTGAAAGGGAAGAATTTTCAAATGATATCTCAAATCTTATATGCGGGATTTTAACGAAGATATTAGAAAACGGCGTAGTTGCAAACAAAGAGATCCTGCTTAGAGAAACCGATAAAGGAATATTTTTAAGGGACCTTGAAACAAAATCAGAACGAATCGTCCTTAATCTAAGGCAATTTTACGGTCTTGATCAGGCCAAAACCATGGTCAGAATCATCGGTCAACCCATCCTTAAAGACCTGAACTATACACTGCGGAACCTGATTGTAGATTTTGTTCAAAGCCTCATACAGCCCAATATAACATTAAACAGAAATGAAACAGAAGAACGGAAAAAAAGAGCCTTAGCTGAAATCAAACCTGTTCTTTACAAGATAAAGGCAGGCGAGATGCTCTTGCGCGAAGGTGAAAGAGTTAGAGAAGTCCAGCTTTTAAAACTGCAAACTTTGCAGGCCCAAACAAAAAAGGGGCAAATATTAGAAAGCAGCATCGGAGCTGTAATGATAATTCTCTTTCTTCTTATTACAACATATATTCTCCACATAAATCATCAAGGCCAATTTGCACGCAACCACGACAAAAATCTGCTCTTTATAGCCGTCATACTGATAACATTTTTATTGATCGCCGGAATATCGGCATCATTTTCCGAAACCCTGACTCAAAACACATCTTTCTCCATATCCGCTTCATCACTGCTTTTTAGTATTCCCATAGCTTCCGGCGCCATGACCATATGCTTGTTTATGGGCCTTGAAATCGCCATTCCCTTTGCCGTTGTGATTGCGGCCTGCACAGCCATCATATTTCAAAGCAGATTTGAAATTTTCATCTACTTCCTGCTTAACAGCACAATGGCTGCCTACTGGATTCAGGATTGCAGAGAACGCAAAGTATTTATAAAGGCAGGCGTAAAACTTGGATTGTTGAACGTGCTGCTTGCAACCTCAATCAATTTTTATATGGCGGACTTTTCAGGTTTTAAACTCTTGTGGGGCTGGGCCTTTGCTTTTATGGGAGGCATTGGAACGGGTATAGTCACAGCCGGTATTGCCCCAATTGTGGAAATCGCCTTTAATTACACCACATACATCAAGCTCCTTGAACTTGCGAGCCTTGATCAACCTATCCTCCGCAGACTTATGATAGAAGCTCCCGGAAGTTATCATCATTCTGTAATTACAGGTTCCATGGTTGAAGCCGCCGCATCTGAAATAGGCGCCAATCCCCTGCTTGCAAAAGTATGCGGATATTATCACGATATCGGAAAAATCAAAAAGCCGCTATATTTTATTGAAAACCAGACAAACGGCAAAAACAAGCACGCTAAGCTCGCACCTTCCATGTCAAGCCTCATCCTGATAGCTCACATAAAGGATGGTGTTGAGATAGCCAGGGAGAATAAATTGGGCCAGGCCATAATCGACGCCATAAGACAACACCACGGAACAAGTCTTATCAGCTTCTTTTATGAAAAAGCAAAGAAACTGAAAGGAGAAAATGCAGTAAATATCGATAACTTCAGATACCCGGGTCCCAAACCCCAGACCAGGGAGGCTGGCCTTGTCATGCTGGCGGATGTAGTTGAAGCAGCATCAAGAACCCTTGATAACCTTACACCATCCAGAATTCAGGGGCTTGTGCAGAATCTTATAAACAAGATTTTTTCTGATGGCCAGCTCGACGATTGTGAGCTAACCTTAAAAGATCTGCATAAGATAGCAAAAAGCTTCAACAAAACATTAAACGGAATATACCATCATCGAATAGAATATCCGGAAAAACTCGTCCTGGTTAACGGAAAGGAAAAAAATGGGAGTTCTGATAGACAACAGACAAAGCAGGCAGAAGCTATCCCTGAAAAAAATAGAGCAAATAGCTCAGGCCATCTTAAACGCCTTGGACTGTCCTGATGGAGAACTTTCCATTCTGATCGTCGATGATCCCCAGATAGAAGCACTAAACAAAGAATATCTCAATCGATGCGGCCCTACAAATGTTATTTCCTTTCCAATGCAAGAGGGTAAATTTTCAAATATAACGCCGCATCTGCTCGGTGATGTGGTTATTTCTGTTGAAACTGCTCAGAAAGAGGGAAAAATAGCAGGAATCAGCACGGAAGAGCGTTTTACACAACTTCTGGTACATGGAATTCTTCATCTTTTTGGTTATGATCATGAAAAGAGCAAGAGAGAAGCCGATGAGATGGAAAAGAAGAGCAATGAACTGTTAACTAAACTAAAGTGAGCTAAAGTGCCTAAAGTATGTTAAAGTGCCTAAAGTTAAGGAATGCGCCTTTGGCGCTGCTAATTTTGACTTTTCTTCAGTTACTTGTAACCTTGGTCCAGGGCGGGTTTTAAAATAAGCAGAATACCTTAACTTTAGGCACTTTAGGCACTTTAATATACTTTAGGCACTTGTAACCTGAAAAGGAGGTTTTACAATGGCCGGATTGGCTGTAAACGTTGATCATGTTGCGACTTTAAGAGAAGCCAGAAAAGCCTGTTATCCTGATCCTGTGGCAGCAGCAGTGCTGGCGGAATTGGCAGGAGCGGATGGTATTGTGGTTCACCTGCGTGGAGATAGACGTCACATCCAGGACCGTGATGTCAGGATTCTGCGAAAGATTGTTCAGACCAGGCTTATCCTGGAAATGGCTTCAACCTCTGAAATGCTTGGAATTGCTCTTGATATAAAACCTGATCTTGTAACCCTGGTACCTGAAAAGCGGGAAGAGCTTACAACTGAAGGCGGGCTGGATCTTATAGTGCACAAAAATGCTGTTGCCGAAACTGTCGGTACACTGCAAAACAGCGGCATTCCTGTAAGTATCTTCATCGATCCGGACCCTGAGCAGATAAAGCTGGCATACCAGATAAATGCAGACATGGTTGAAATTCATACAGGGATATTCTGTGATGCAACAACATCTAAAAAGAGAGAGATAGCTTTTTCTAAAATTGTAGACGCCGCCAAACTTGCCCACAAACTGAAACTGGGCGTCAATGCCGGTCATGGTCTGTGCTACAAAACAATAAAGACCTTTAAGGGATTGTATGAAATCGATGAGTTCAGCATCGGTCACAGCATAATTTCAAGAGCCGTGCTTGTAGGTATGGAAAGAGCTGTTAAGGAAATGCTGGCGCTCATCAAGGAGCTTTAGCGAACATGTATCTTGTAACTGCAAGCGAAATGCAGGAGATGGATCGTAAGACCATTGAATCGTTTGGTATTCCCGGCAGAGTTCTTATGGAAAACGCGGGCCGGGGGGCAACACGAATTTTATTTAAAACATTCAGCGGGCTTTCCGACAAAAAAGTTGGCGTTATAGCAGGACGCGGGAACAATGGTGGAGACGGTTTTGTAATTGCCCGTTATCTTGCTCAAAAAGGTATAAGGGTAAGCGTATATCTTCTTGCAACAAGCAGTCTGGTTAAGGGTGATGCCGCCGCAAACCTCAAACTCCTGGCCCCTCTGAATATTCCTGTAATTGAAATACCCGATCAAAATCTTTTTCTCAAAAATAAATCCTCTATGCTCAATCAGGACATCTGGGTAGATGCCATACTCGGAACCGGACTTAAATCGGATGTAAAAGGATATTTCAAGGAAATAATAGAGTTTATTAACAGTTTAAACAGACCGGTCTTTGCTGTGGACATACCTTCCGGCCTGAATTCAGACACAGGCCAGCCGTGTGGTGCATCTATCCGCGCACATACAACCGCAACCTTTGCGTTTGCAAAAACAGGCCATCTTCTCTTTCCCGGTGCGGATTATACAGGAAATCTTGAAATAATAGACATAGGCATACCGCCCTATATTGCGGAAAGAATAGGACCTTTTCAATACCTTCTGACGCCGGATCTGGTTCGCACAAGTTTTCAGCCAAGGCCTTCTGATGCCCACAAGGGCAATGCAGGTCATCTCTTGGTAATTGCGGGTTCTACCGGCAAAACAGGCGCAGCGGCAATGACAGCCATGTCGGCCATGCGAGCTGGAGCCGGACTCGTTAGTCTGGGAATACCAAAAAGTTTGAACTCTGTTTTAGAAGCCCTCTGTTTAGAAGCAATGACATGTCCACTTCCGGAAACCCGTGACGGTATGCTTGACGAATCATCCTTTGATATGATTATGGAGCTTCTTGCCGGCAAGAAGTGTCTCGCCATAGGGCCGGGTCTTGGAACAGGCGTTAAAACAAAAAATCTCGTTTGCCGGATCATCCAGGAATGTATGATACCAATTGTGATTGATGCAGATGGATTAAACAGCCTGGCCGGAAATACGGAAACTCTGCGAAACCTCAAAGCCCCGGTCATATTGACACCACATCCAGGAGAGATGGCAAGACTCATTAATACAACTACCGGTTATGTCCAGAAGGATCGAATAAATTGTGCTCGGAATTTTGCTTTAAAATTCAATGTTCATCTGATGCTAAAAGGCGCAAGAACGGTAATTGCTCATCCTGACGGCAAGGTCTTTATCAACCCGACCGGCAACCCGGGAATGGCATCCGGCGGCATGGGAGATGTGCTGACCGGAATCATAGCAGGCCTGGTTGCCCAGGGTTACTCTCCTGAATCAGCCACACATGCGGGCGTTTACCTGCACGGAGCTGCCGCTGATGCAATTGCAAAAAAAATCGGCCCCTTTGGTTTTCTCGCAACTGAAGTTATGGAAGCAATACCTGAGCAGATTGGTAAATTATTTTATGATCAGCAAGCAAATTCAAATAACGACTCATTCTCTTGAAGAGACTCAGGCATTAGGGCAAAAGATAGGCGCATGGCTTGGGGCAGGAGCTGTTTTAGCCTTAACAGGCGATCTGGGAAGCGGAAAGACTTCCTTTGTTCAGGGACTTGCAAGAGGACTTGATGTTCCGGCTGATTATTATATAACAAGCCCCACTTACACTTTGATAAATGAATATCCGGGGAGATGTCATCTCTTTCATGTTGATCTTTATCGTATTGAAGATACTGTTGATTTCGATGATATTGGTCTATATGAAATAATGCATAGCGATGGTGTTGTAGTTATTGAATGGGCCGACAGGCTCCATAAAGATCTTCTATCCGAACATGTTGCCATACATATCGAGATACTGGATGATGAATCACGAAAAATCCGTATAACCGCCTATGGACTTGAAGGAGTCAATGTGATAGAAAAGCTTAAAAAATAGATCCAGAGTAACAGTTCAGCCACGAATTGACACAAATGGACTCGAATAAAGAAAAAATTTAACCGTTCACGGAGTATTGGAGTATTGGAGTGATGGAATACGCGAAAGAATGGGAATTGCGGATGTCAGAAACTGAGAGTCCAGAATAAGAAAGTAATACGAAATATGAAAGTAAATAATCCAACACTCCAGTACTCCAACACTCCAGTACTCCGTTTTCCTACCAAGCATGACAAACCTTAGAACCGGATGAAAGATAGCGTGAACGGATATACATATTGTAATCTTGGTGCCTTTGTGTCTTTGTGGCTAAATTATTACGAATGAAGCAGTCAACAGCTATTGCCATAAGCGGCGGAATAGATTCTCTTGTGGCCGCATATCTCTTAAAAGAGGAAGGTCGCAAGGTCATCGGAATTCACTTTATCACAGGATATGAGGCCGGGCATCCGGCATCAGGCAGCCGGATTTCTCATATTGCAGACCAGATAGGCATAAGCATCAAAATCATAGACTGTTCTGTTGAATTTAAGAAAGAGGTCATTGATTATTTTATACAAACCTACCAGGCCGGCCGGACCCCCAATCCATGCATAGTATGCAATCAGTCAATAAAATTCGGAAGAGTTCTTGCCTTTGCCCGCAGCCTGGGCGCATCCTGCCTTGCCACCGGACATTATGCCGGAATAACAAAGGACGAAAAGGATAGATATCACCTTTTAAGGGGTATTGACCTGGAAAAGGAACAGTCTTATTTTCTAGCTCTCCTTAATCAAAAACAACTATCTCATGCCTGTTTTCCGCTTGGAAGCATGACAAAATCGGAAGTTATAAAGCTGGCGGAGAAAAAAGGTCTTCACCCTGTTATAAAAAAGGAGAGTCAGGATATATGCTTTATTAAGGGCAAAACCTATGGAGAGTTTATTGCAATGCAACAGGGATTTACGCCAAAACCAGGAATTATAGAAGATGTTTATGGCAATATATTAGGCAAACACAAAGGTCTGCATCTTTTTACTATAGGTCAGAGGCGCGGCATCAACTGCCCTGCTTCTGAAGCATATTATGTTATAAACATAGACAGGGAGAAAAACCGCCTTGTAGTGGGCTTTAAAAAAGATCTGGAGGTTTCTGAATGCAAAGTTGTAAATATAAACTGGATAAATCAAGAACCCGGCTTTCCGATCAAAGTCTATACGCGTGTGAGATACCGTCACAAAGCAGCCCCGTCCATGCTTTTTCCAGTTGACAGCCATACGGCAATTGTCAGATTTGAAAACCCGCAATCAGCCGTAACTCCTGGACAGTGTGCTGTGTTTTATCAAGATGACGAGGTTCTTGGCGGAGGATGGATTAACAAATAAGTGCCTAAAATGCCTAAAGTATATTAAAGTGCCTAAAGTTAAGGAATGCTGCCTATATATAAGTTTCTTAATGACATCAATGCACAAGGGGGGAGTTATCAATTAGCACGCCGAAGACGTACCACAACTTTAGGCATTTTAGGCACTTTAGCTCACTTTAGGCACTTTTTACCCATCTATCCTATCATACCAATTCATTAGGCAAAAAATGGAAATTCGATGAACTCAGTATATAGATTTACAATTACAACTCTGGGCTGCAAAGTAAATCAGTATGAGTCGGAAGCTATGGCTCAGTGCTTGAAAGAGTCGGGATGGATTGCAGTGCCCAGGGGAAAAAACGCAGAACTGTGCATTGTAAATACCTGCACTGTTACCGGGAAAGCATCCATGCAGTCGAGGCAGGCCATACGACGGGCGATACGATCAAATCCAAAGGCATGTATAATTGTGACGGGCTGCTATGCCCAGACCGAACCTGATGAAATTAAAAAGATAGAAGGTGTGCACTATATAATAGGTCATGCGGACAAGCACAGTATCCCCAAGATGATCATATCTTCTCGAGGCAATATTTTGCCGGAATGCACCTTCCCTCTACTTAGCCGGCGTGATATCCAGCGTGAACGTAATTTTAAAGAGATACCCGTAACTCTCTCCGGAAGCAGAACAAGGCCGTTTTTAAAGATTCAGGATGGTTGCAGCGAATTTTGCACATATTGCATTGTCCCCTATGCCCGTGGCCGCAGTCGCAGCATGCCCCTTGAAAACGTATTAGACAAAATCAAAAAGCTCAAAAAGGCCGGCTACCATGAAGTGGTGCTCACAGGCATACATCTTGGCTGCTATGGGCTCGATCTTAAGCCAAAACAAAGCAGCCTGCCGGAGCTGTTGACCCGTATCCATGAATCAAGGGCTCTTGATCGTGTGCGGCTAAGCTCAATAGAGCCTTGCGAGCTCACCGAAGAGATTATAAAGCTCGTTGCAAAATCAGGCAGTTTTTGTCATCATTTTCATATTCCGTTGCAAAGCGGAGACGATCTTGTCTTAAAAAGAATGCGCAGGCCGTATACAAGCTCATTTTTCAAAGATCTGGTTTTAAAAATTCATGAATTGATTCCTGATGCTGCAATAGGCGTTGACATTCTGATAGGATTTCCAGGCGAAACCGAAGAGGCTTTTGAAAATACTTATTCTATAATAAGGCAATTGCCCGTCACCTACCTGCATATTTTTCCGTTTTCAGCCCGCAGTGGAACACCGGCCG
>LGVF01212926.1_pt1 | contig 11381 bp, 8 predicted proteins | sample 469901 | NCBI WGS metagenome assembly LGVF01 (sample SAMN03893561, study PRJNA290197) | marine sediment metagenome | material: sediment; isolation source: combined push core samples #3730, #5133, and #5579 collected at Hydrate Ridge | place: Pacific Ocean: Hydrate Ridge | reverse complement strand
ATATTCTTTACAAATACCTCGTCAAGCTCCTCTCCCGCCCTGACAAGCACTTCACCTGTAAATGGATCAAGGATGTCATCTACGCAAACACGGCCTAAAATACGTTCGCCCAAACGCTGGATAACTTCTCCTCCCTCCATCAGGGACTCAACCTCAACACCTATCAGAGTCCCGCAGTCTTCTTCTGTAATTGTACAGTCCTGGGCAACATCTGCAAGCCGCCTGGTAAGATATCCTGAATTTGCCGTCTTTAACGCTGTATCAGCAAGGCCCTTCCTGGCGCCATGGGTTGAAATGAAATATTGAAGCACGGAAAGTCCTTCCCTGAAATTAGCAGTAATGGGCGTTTCGATTATCTCGCCTGATGGTTTTGCCATAAGGCCTCGCATACCTGCAAGCTGGCGCATCTGGTCCTTGCTGCCCCTGGCGCCTGAATCCGCCATCATGTAAATAGGATTGAAACTTTCTTCAACAACAGGCTTTCCATTCCTGTCCAGGACAGGATTACCTTCTTTGTCGACTACAGGAGCGATCTTCATGGCTCCCATCATCTCATTGGCTATATCATCTGTCGCCTTTGCCCATATGTCTACAACCTTATTATATTTCTCACCCTGAGTGATAAGTCCCTCAGTATATTGCTCGCTGATTTTTGTCACTTGGCTTTCAGCGCTTTTAAGAATATTCCATTTAGCAGAAGGTATAATCATGGCATCAATCGAAATGGAAAGCCCGGCTTCTGTTGAGTATTTGTAGCCGATATCCTTCAACCTGTCGGAAAGTATAACCGTAGCCTTTGGCCCAAGATTCCTGTAAGCATAATCCACAAGGGTGCGAAGAGCCTTTTTATTCATAACTTTGTTCACTGTATCTAAAGGCATCTCCGGCCGCTTGTCTATCACTTCAAAAATATGATACTTTTTGTCGGCAAAAATTATGCCGCTAATCTCCCCTTCTTCAAGAGAAAAGACAGCACTAGCATCTGCTTCATTAGCATTAAATATCCTCTTGAACTCATCCTTTCTAAGCAATCCAAGAACGCCGTCATTATCTTTACCAGGACTCTGCGAATATTTCCGCACCATATCCACAAAGGTAGGAACACTCTGTCCGCCTGCCTCCACACCGCCGCTGATTTCATTAAGAACAGTTTTTGCCTCATCTTCAGTAGAAACCATAATATGACGGATCAACATGATATTGCCCTTAGGTATGATTTCCCACAGCAGGATACGACCCACTGTCGTATCCACCCTTTTTTCATTTATGCGAACAGTAATTGCGGCATGAAGGTCAACAGTTTTTGAATCGTATGCGGACCGAACTTCCTCAACATTGGCAAATATTTTGCCCTCTCCCCTGCACCCGGCAACCACTCTTGTCATGTAATAGATTCCAAGAACAATATCCTGACTTGGAACGATAACAGGACTTCCATTTGCCGCGGAAAGGGTATTATTGCTCGACAGCATTAATACCCGGGCCTCTATCTGGGCCTCAATAGAAAGTGGTACGTGAACAGCCATCTGATCCCCATCAAAGTCTGCATTAAATGCACTGCAAGCAAGAGGATGCAACTGGAGGGACTTTCCTTCAATAAGAATAGGCTCGAATGCCTGAATACCTAGACGATGGAGAGTTGGAGCACGGTTAAGCATAACAGGATACTCTTTTACAACTTCATCCAATGTATCCCAAACTTCCGGCACCTCTCGTTCAACCATCTTTTTGGCGCTTTTTACCGTGGAAATGAGACCTTTTTGCTCAAGACGATAATAAACAAATGGCTTGAACAGCTCAAGGGCCATCTTCTTTGGCAGACCGCACTGGTGAAGCCTGAGATTCGGCCCAACTGTAATAACTGTACGACCTGAATAATCGACTCTCTTGCCAAGCAGATTCTGGCGGAAACGCCCCCGCTTGCCTTTTAAAGCATCACTTAGCGATTTTAAAGGCCGCTTGTTGGCTCCCGTAATAACTCTTCCGTGTCGACCGTTATCAAAGAGCACATCTACCGATTCCTGCAGCATCCTTTTTTCATTGCGAACAATAATGTCGGGCGCTTTTAACTCGATAAGGCGTTTTAAACGATTATTGCGATTAATGACCCTTCGATAAAGGTCATTGAGATCAGATGTGGCAAATCTGCCGCCTTCAAGAGGGACCAATGGACGTAAATCAGGCGGAAGAACGGGAATAATATCCATGATCATCCAAACAGGATCTACGCCGCTGCGCCTGAATGCATCGACTATTTTGAGCCGTTTGGATAGCTTCTGACGCTTTGGAACTGAGCCTGTGGCACGAATATCGGCTCTCAATTCCTTGCATACTGCATCAAGATCAATGCTTTCAAGCAGAGGCTTGACAGCTTCAGCGCCTATCCCGACTTCGAATTTTGGCCCATAAGTCTCTAATGCTTCACGATATTTATCCTCTGATAGAAGCTGACAATGTTTAAGACCGGTATCCTTTGGATCGATTACAACATAGCTGTCAAAGTAAAGAATTTTTTCAACATTTTTCAGCGTCAGATCCAGCACATTTCCTATCTTGCTTGGAAGGCTTTTCAAAAACCATATATGTGCGCAAGGGGTAGCAAGTTCTATGTGTGCCATCCGCTCTCTTCGCACCTTAGACTGAATAACCTCCACTCCGCATTTTTCGCAAACAACACCTCTGTGCTTCATACGCTTGTACTTGCCACAGTTGCATTCATAGTCCTTGGTTGGGCCAAAAATCTTGGCACAGAAAAGACCATCACGTTCCGGTTTGAAGGTTCGATAATTGATTGTCTCCGGTTTCTTAATCTCCCCATACGACCACTTTAAAATCTGCTCCGGCGATGCTAATGCAATCCGAACACTGGAATAAAGTCTTGGGTCTATGGGTTTAGCAAAGAAATCGTATAGAGTTTCCATTTTATTTCCTATTCTTTCCCTTCCATAAGGCCTACATCTAAACCTAAACTCTGCAATTCCTTTGTCAGGACCTTGAAAGACTCGGGTAAGCCTGGTTCCAATATGTTTTGACCTTTTACGATTTTTTCATACATACGTGTTCTTCCTGCCATATCATCTGATTTTACAGTTAAAAATTCTTGCAGGGTGTGAGCCGCTCCATAGGCTTCCATAGCCCAGACCTCCATTTCACCAAGACGCTGGCCTCCAAACTGTGCCTTTCCTCCAAGAGGCTGCTGTGTCACAAGTGAATATGGACCAATGGATCTGGCATGTATCTTGTCATCAACAAGATGATGGAGTTTTAACATATACATTGTGCCAACGGTAATTTTTCCATTAAAAGGCTCTCCTGTGCGACCATCGTATAAAGTCGCTTGACCGGATGTGGAAAGCCCTGCCTCGGAAAGCAAGGCCTTAATTTCGTCCTCCTTTGCACCGTCAAAAACCGGTGTAGCCATAAAAACACCGTCTTTATAATTTTCTGCAAAATCGCAAAGTTCTTTATCGTCCAGGCTCTCGATCATCTCCCTGCTTTGCGAAGCCGAAAATATCCTTTTTATTTTTTTTCGAAGCTCAATGAGCCTGTTTTCTTTAAGCAATCTGTTTATCTGATCGCCAAGACCTTTTGCCGCATAACCTAAATGAATTTCCAAAATCTGCCCGGCATTCATCCGGGAAGGCACGCCCAAAGGATTAAGAACCATATCAACAGGTGTCCCGTCTTCAAAATAAGGGAGATCTTCCTGAGGAAGAATTCTCGATACTACACCCTTGTTGCCGTGGCGGCCTGCCATCTTGTCGCCGACTGAAAGCTTCCGCTTCATGGCCACATAAACCTTGACCATCTTAATTATGCCTGGAGGAAGGTCGTCTCCTTTTTCGTATCGGCCTGCCTGTTGTTCAAAAAGCGTCATGCAAAGCTCGCGTTGCTGTCTATACCGCTCAAGTATATCATGTACCTGCTGCGTCAATTCGGGATTTTCCAATACAATCCCCTCAAGCTGAGCCAATGATATCGCAGCAAGTATCCCTGAATCTATCTTGCCGCCCTTTGGAATCAGGACCTTCCTGCCCTTTTTTAATGGCGAGGAACATGTCTGGCCGGCCAGCAATTTCTCCATGTAAGCACGAGCTATATCATCAATTACGGAAAGTTCATCATCTCTGTCTTTTTCAAGAGCAGCAATCTCTTCATCTTCAATGGAATGCGCACGATCATCCTTTTCAACTCCCCGCCTTGAAAATACCCTGGCATCTATAACAATTCCCTCAACACCTGGTGGCACCCTCAGGGAAGTATCCTTTACATCTCCGGCTTTTTCGCCGAATATAGCACGAAGAAGTTTTTCTTCAGGGGAAAGCTGAGTCTCGCCCTTTGGGGTAATCTTCCCAACAAGAATATCCCCCTGGCCGACTTCAGCACCAAGCCTTATAATACCGCTTTCATCCAGGTTCTTTAAGGCATCATCTCCAACATTCGGAATATCTCGCGTTATCTCTTCCTTTCCAAGCTTGGTATCCCTGGCTACAACTTCAAATTCTTCAATGTGAACAGACGTATATACTCCGTCTCTGACAAGTCTTTCACTTACAAGAATCGAATCTTCAAAATTATAACCACCCCATGGCATAAATGCCACGGTTACATTCTTACCAAGGGCGAGTTCGCCCTTGTCTGTTGCAGCTCCGTCTGCGATTACCTCCCCTGCTTTTATTTTTTGTCCCTTTTTGACAATCGGGCGATTGTTGAAACATGTATTCTGATTGGAACGTATAAATTTTGAAAGCTTGTAAATCGTTACAGGCTTTTCGATTTCAGCTTTTCGATTTCTAATTTCGGAATCAAAAGAAAAGTCATGCTTCAGTATTATACGGGAAGCATCCATGTCTGCCACTATGCCATCTCGCTGAGCGACTATTGCAACTCCGGAATCTTTTGCCACAACACTCTCGATACCTGTACCAACCAAAGGAGCCTGGCTCGTTATCAGGGGAACTGCCTGGCGCTGCATGTTTGACCCCATCAACGCCCTGTTTGCATCATCATTCTCCAAAAATGGAATAAGGGACGCGGAAACGCTCACCAACTGGTTGGGAGAGATATCCATCAACTGGACATCCTCTTGTTTAACCATCATGAACTCACCCTCCACCCGTGATGTTACAAGAGGATTGACGTATCTTCCTTTATCGTCAACAGGAGCGTTGGCCTGGGCAATCGGATAATCCTTCTCCTCAAAAGCACTAAGGAATCTCACATCATGAGAGACCACAGCATCTTTTACAATACTGTAAGGAGTTTCAATAAACCCATATTCATTAACCCGCGCATAAGTGCCAAGGGAAACAATAAGGCCGATGTTGGGGCCTTCCGGCGTTTCAATTGGACAGATGCGCCCATAATGGGATGGATGCACATCTCTTACCTCAAAGCCGGCACGTTCCCGGGTAAGTCCACCAGGTCCGAGAGCGCTAAGACGCCGTTTGTGAGTTGTTTCTGAAAGAGGATTGGTCTGATCCATAAACTGGCTAAGCTGGCTGGTCCCGAAGAACTCTTTAACAACAGCGGAAACCGGCTTTGGATTGACCAGATCGTGGGGCATAAGAGCATCGACCTCCTGCAGACTCATCCGTTCCTTAATAGCACGCTCCATGCGTACCAGTCCAATACGATACTGATTCTCAAGAAGCTCACCTACCGCTCGCACCCGCCGGTTCCCCAGATGATCAATATCATCAACAACTCCCTGTGTATCTTTTAGCTTTATAAGGGTTTTTGCCGTAAGAAGTATATCCTCTTTCCTGAGTATTTTTAAATCGACCGAAGTGTCAATGCCAAGGCGCAGGTTAATCTTCAAACGACCTACACCTGAAAGATCGTAATAAGTGGACTTAAAAAACAGATTATCAACAAAATCCTGCGCAACTTGTGGTGTTGCAGGACTCCCCGGCCTGAGCCTTCTGTATATCTCAACAAGCGCTTCCTCTTTTGTTTCGACCTTGTCCAGTAAAAGTGTCTTGCACATTGAATCACTGCTAGTCACACCATCGATAAAAAGCACCTCGAATTCAGTTATACCGGCATCACTTAACGCCTTAAGAACCTCATCATCAATAACTTCGTTGGCCTTTACGATAGGCTCTCCTCTATCAGGATCTACTATTGTGGATGCAAATGCCTTGCCGAGAATATCTTCAACACTTATCGGAATCACTTCTACATTGACGGATTTCAAACGACTTATAGCAGCTTTAGTAAACATCCGCCCTTTCTTTACAATAACATCTCCTGTTTCAGGGTCTTTGATATCCCGGCCGGCGCGCCGGCCTTTCAGAAAATCTTCTTTGAATTCCTTGAAAAAGTTCTCGCCCTGAACAATAATCTTCTCGGTTTCATAAAAGTAAGCCAGAAGATCTTCAGTCGTATACCCAAAGGCTTTGAAAAGAATCGTAACAGGAAACTTACGTCGTCTGTCAATCCTGATATAGACTATATCCTTATGATCAATCTCCATATCAATCCATGAGCCGCGTACCGGAATGATTCTGGAAGCATATATAATTTTACCGCTTGAATGTGTTTTTCCCTTGTCATGATCGAAAAACACCCCTGATGAACGATGAAGCTGGCTAACCACAACACGTTCCGTGCCATTTATGATAAATGTGCCCTTTTCAGTCATCAAGGGGATAGTGCCAAAGTAGATTTCCTGTTCCTTTATATCACGGATATTGGAAACCCCTGTCTCCTTATCAATATCATATACCACCAGCCTGACCGTGATGCGAACAGGTATCTCATAAGTCATCCCCCTGCTTATGCATTCTTCCATACTCTGCTTAATCTCTGCGAATCTGTATGATACAAATTCAAGGGAAGCGCTTCCGGTAAAGTCTTTAATCGGAAACACGGACTTGAACACAGACTGCAGGCCGATATCTTTCCGCTTTTCGCAAGGGACATCCATTTGCAAAAAACGCTTAAATGATTCCCGCTGCATCCCAATAAGATCGGGAATCTCAATAATCTTCCGTATCTTGCCGAAGTTTTTCCTTATGCAATTAATTGCCAAAGGTCTTTCCGACATGGCATCTCCAATATATTAGTGGTTAGTTCGTTGCAGTAGTCGAGTAGTTAGCTACTCGACTAATTTCCTACTCGACTACTCGACCAATTTCCTACTCGACTACTCGACCAATTCCCAACTCGACCAATTCCCCGAACTACTTTATCTCAACCTGAGCTCCGGCTTCTTCAAGTTTGGTCTTGATCTTTTCTGCTTCATCTTTAGGAATACCTTCCTTGACAGGTGCAGGAACCCCATCTACCAGGGTCTTGGCATCCTTGAGCCCAAGGCCGGTAATAGCTCGCACTTCCTTGATAACCTGAATCTTCTTGTCGCCAAAAGCTGCCAAAATGACATCAAATTCATTCTTTTCTTCTGCTTGAGCGGCACCTGAATCAGCAGGAGCTGCTGCCATCATGGCAGCAGGAGCTGCTGCAGAAACACCAAATTTATCTTCCATTTCTTTAACAAGCTCGGACAACTCAAGCACAGACATATTCGCTATAAAATCAATTACATGTTCTTTGGTAATATCAGCCATTTTATTTTTCCTCCAGTATTAGTTGATTGGCTGATTGGTTCAACCGTTCAACTCAACTATTTAACAATTCAACTAGTTAACCAGCCCTCAGGCTGTCCCTTTTTGTTCCTTTATTGCCTGCAGCACATTCAAAAACCTTTTCGGCATGTCGCTAAGCGCTCTCACAAATGCAGTTGGAACACCGCTCATGATTGAAAGAGCCTGGCCCAATAACGCCTCTCGGGAAGGCAGAGCAGACAGTGTCTTGATTGCGCTTAAATCAAGCATCTTGCCCTTCATAACACCGACTTTAATTTCAAACTTGTCGTGCTCATCTGCAAATTTGGTCAATACTTTTGCAGGAGCAACCGGATCATCATAACTTAAAGCAATGGCGCTCTGGCCTTTAAAATTGTCTTTGATCAATGCAGCATCACTGCCTTCAGAAGCTCTGATAAGAAGCGAATTTTTGGCTACTTTATATTCAACATCAGCCTCTCTGAGCTTCCTCCGCAAATCATTAATCATCGCAACATCAAGCCCTTTGTAATCAGTAATGATCACAATCCTGGACCTTGAAAATTTTTCATGCAGATCTTCTACAATTTCCTTCTTTTCATCTAACTTCACAACCTTATTACACCTCCCTCCTTAAATCCATAAAAACCGGAGGTAACTTGCGATATGTCGATTTCAGATTCGCTATTGATCGCTGCAGGTTATCGTTTTTTAATCTAAAATCAAACTGTCTCTGCAGGCCGGTAATACCGATTAAACACAAAACAAGTGCACCTACGGTCTTTGACAAGAATATGTTTAGTTTAGTTTAGTAAGCTGAAAGTAAAAATCCGACCCCCAAGGGGCCGGCTTTGATTTAACCCCTGGAAGGGGATGAAAATGCTTTGCCCTCAGCGCACAGTTTTATGGAGTAATGGAGTAATGGAGTAATGGAAATTTAAAAACCATCCCACCGAGGGCAGGATTAAGTACACAGGGCAATGGCAGTTGATTATCTGATCATTTTTTCAACACTCCATTACTCCATTACTCCAACAGTGCTAATCAGATTTACAGGCAAAGCCATTGAACTCTGACCTGGCCCAAAGGACCAGGTTTTCTATACTTAAATAAAGGATGCCGGCTATTTAATTAAATCCTTGATACCGGCCGTATCCATCTTAATCCCGGGCCCCATAGTCACAGAAACAGTAATACCCTTCAGATATGTTCCTTTGCTTGAAGCCGGCTTGAGACGCATGATTGTTTCTAAAAAGGCGGCTATGTTCTGAGCGATCTTCTCTGCTCCAAAGGAGACCTTGCCCATAAGAGCATGGACTATCCCTGCTTTTTCAACTCTGAAATCTATCTTGCCTGCCTTGAGCTCCTTGACGGCTCTTGCGATATCAAAAGTAACTGTTCCGGTTTTTGCGTTTGGCATGAGCCCTCTTGGACCAAGAAGCCTTCCTATCTTTCCTACAGAACCCATCATATCAGGCGTAGCAACTGCCTTATCAAAACCGAACCATCCGCCTTTAATCTTTTCTATCAGATCGTCATTCCCGACAAAATCGGCACCAGCGTCGAGAGCCTCTTTTTCCTTCTCTCCCCTGGCAAACACGATGACCTTGACTTCCTTTCCAAGTCCATTAGGCAAAACAACCGTCCCTCGAACCATCTGATCGGCATGCCTTGGATCAATGCCGAGACGAACCGCTATATCAACAGTTTCATCAAATTTGGCACAAGATGAATCTATTGTCTTCTTGACAGCCTCAGCAAAATCATACCTTGTTTCGGCATCTACTTTTTTTCTCGATTCTAAATATTTTTTACCACGCTTCGGCATCTTTTTACATGCTCCTTCCCCATTTAAACAACCTCAATCCCCATACTTCTAGCAGTGCCTTCTACTATCCTGCAGGCAGCAGACAAATCATTGGCGCTCAAATCAACCATTTTCTGCCTGGCTATCTCTTCTACCTGCTGCATGGTAACCTTGCCGACTCTGTCACGCTTTGGATCACCTGCGCCCTTGGCTATCTTTGCCGCTTTCTTCAAAAGTACGGACGCCGGCGGAGTTTTTGTTATAAATGTAAATGATCTATCCTGATATACGGTTATAACAACAGGTATGACCATCCCTTCGTCATCAGCGGTCCTGGCATTAAAAGCCTTGCAAAAATCCATTATATTTACGCCATGCTGGCCCAAAGCGGGACCAATAGGAGGAGATGGATTTGCTTTGCCGGCAGTAACCTGCAATTTTATCTGCGTAATAACCTTTTTTGCCATTTTTTCTTTTTTCTCCTAATATCAAGTTAGCGCGCCTTCGGTGCGGACAAGGCACTTTAATATACTTTTATAACTTTGCAACTTGTACGAATTCCAATTCCACTGGCGTTGAACGGCCGAATATACGCACCAGAACCCTTATCTTACCCTTTTCAGGATTAACTTCATCCACTATACCGTTAAAGCTTTTAAAAGGTCCATCTATTACACGAATCTCATCTCCGGGCTCAAAAAAGAATTTTGGCTTTGGCTTCAGTTTGCCTGCTTCCATACGGCCTAAAATCTGCTCAGCCTCTTTATCAGAGATTGAAGTCGGTTTCTCTCTTCCACCCAAAAACCCGCTAACTTTGGCTGTATCATTCACTATGTGCCAGGTTTCATCATCGAGTTCCAGCCTGACCAAAATATATCCCGGATAGAACTTACGGGAAGATTCCTTTCTTTTCCCTTTTACAAGCTCAACTATCTGCTCGGTCGGCACAAGCACCTCACCAAATTTCTCAGGATGGGCAGAGGTAGCTATTCGCTCTTCCAGGGCCATCTTGACCTTGCTTTCAAACCCCGAATAAACATGGATTATATACCATTTAAGAGACACTATCTTCATCTCCTCATTCTATTGAAGGACTACACGCATCAGGCTTGACAAACCGATATCAACCACCCCTAAAAAAAGCGATATTATCATAACAAGTATAATCACAACAACAGTAGAACCTATGGTCTGCTTGCGTGTGGGCCACGTTACCTTTTTAAGCTCAACCTTAACTTCTCTAAGAAACTGTAGTGCTTTGTCCAGGTAATTTTTTTTCTGCTCACCCAACGCAGGCATTGTTGCGCTTGAAGATTTCTTCAGGGACGGAACTCGCCATTTTTTTGTATCCTTGACAGAACCGATGCGCAACGCCGTCTTCTTCGCAACAACATCGCTGTTTACCCGAGATGATGCCGCTCTGTCGACACTTTGCTTTTTCTTTTTCTTGTTGCCCGAAGTTTTTTTTCTTAATATCCGTCCCATTGTGCTCCCGAAATGGTGAAGACCCTGAGCTTTACCTTCAAAATAATCTGGCAGGCCAGGAGGGATTCGAACCCCCAACACCCGGATTTGGAGTCCGACGCTCTACCGTTAGAGCTACTGGCCTGCAAAAACTGATGGCTGAAAGCTGAAAGCTAACACCAACTATAGATTATATCACTTTTAACGTACGCTTTTTCTGCGGTTAAAATCCAATCACGAAAGCCGGCACCCATTGGGGGGTATTGGTCCGGCAAAATCACAATCCGCAATCGATTATTTGGTCTCTTTATGCGGAGTATGTCTTCTGCAAAATCTGCAATACTTCCTAAATTCCAGCTTATCCGGCGTTGTCCGTTTATTCTTTGTCGTCGTGTAATTTCTTCTTTTGCATTCACTACATGCAAGGGTAACAATTATTCTCACCAGCAGACTCCTTGGGCAATATCCGTTGTCTTTTATCTATTCAATAACTTCGCTTACCACTCCGGCACCGACAGTCCTGCCGCCTTCCCTTATTGCAA
>LGVF01241691.1_pt1 | contig 11382 bp, 10 predicted proteins | sample 469901 | NCBI WGS metagenome assembly LGVF01 (sample SAMN03893561, study PRJNA290197) | marine sediment metagenome | material: sediment; isolation source: combined push core samples #3730, #5133, and #5579 collected at Hydrate Ridge | place: Pacific Ocean: Hydrate Ridge | reverse complement strand
TTCGTTTTTTGCCAATCATTTCACTGTGTTAGGTGGTTGTTGGCTTTTGCGAACCCATCAAATTTAGTTTCTGAAGTTGCATTATGTATCCCCTTTTTAAGGACCATTCTATTAAATATTTATCTGGATAAGCTCCGCTATAAAAACATATTTTTTCCACTCCGACTGGACGGTCGATAGAGATCCATATACCTAGCTATCAGTTCTCAAATATTATCTACATTAGATCATAAAGAAACAAATGGTAAGTATCCGATACTTCGGCCAAATTTTCTTTTAATAAATAAAAGTGTCCAAATATTCCAGAGTGCAAGGCCAATCATACCCGCCAACGCCGCACCATAAAGACCAAATTTCGGTATTAATAAAATGTTTAAAATAAGATTAAGCGCAGATGACGAGAAAATTATAATACTGAAGCTTCTCTGATGACCTGTCATGTTCATAAAGTATCCGGTTGAACCAGAAACCGAATTGATAAATTGTCCGATTACAAGAATCAGCATCGGGAAATAAGCGGCAACAAAACTCTTACCAAAAAGTGACAAGACAGGACGACCTAGCACAGCGAGAAGAAGTAAAATTGGAAAAGTCGTCCAAAAAATCAACTTTGTCGATTTCCTTGCTATATAAAATAGTTCATCGAGCCGACCAGTATAAAAAAGTTCGGAGAACTTCGGTGCGACCATCGAATTGATCGCCAATAACACAAAAGAAGTGAGAGTGGCTAACTTGACTGCTACAGCATAATAACCTACTTCGCTGGCAGGACGGTAAATGCCGAGGATAAGTACACCAATCTGCCCTATGATGAAATTCATATAGGCAGTCATTAACATTGGAGCCGAGAGTACAATCAGTTCGCGTATTGACATGGATTCCACAACATCTCCCGGGTCCATTCTCTGCCTAAAACCTCGAGACACGATTACAGCACCGATAAGCGCGGTCATTCCCCAAGCCGCGAGTTGAGCATAAACCGGTACGCTTGCCTGTCGAGAAAGTTTCATCATCACTAACATAACCAGAAGCATCCCAGCATGCGGAAGGATTTGCATAAAGGCGAAGGTACGAATCAGGCGAAGGCCGCGAATCGTTTGCGTGTTGAGATCCATCAGTGCCCTAAAAATTACACAGAGGGCTGTTATAGCAATGTAGGAAGAAATAAAGGGTTTGGAGAAGACTTCCACCGCAATCAGGTCTGCAAAGAAAAACAACACCCCACCAAGCAAAACTGAGACAAGCGCCACGGAATAGTGGATCTTCTGGTAGACGCGAAAAGCCGAGGAAATTGAGTGTTTAGCAATGTGTTCCGGAATCAGCCTCAGGATCGAGACATTGGTTCCCATAACGGCGAAGATAGAGGCCATCATCATGAACGCCTGGACAATTGCTAATACCCCTACCATCTCAGAACCATACACACGGGCAACAAGAATACTAACTAACATCGCAAACACCATCCCCCCTAGCCTTGCGGCGAGGGAGAAGGCGGACCCGGTAAGGATTTCGGAAAATCTATTATCTGAAATGAGATTATTTAATTTTTGGGAAAAAGTTTTGAACATAAAAGTTCATGGCCCTGTAAAGAATATTGTGTAAACAGCCTGTCGTCGGTCAGAGTATCGGCATTCGGTCTTCAAAAAAAATCGCAAATTGTTTCAGGGCCACTTTCCAGTTACGGATCGGCATCGTCCACTTTTTCGAGATGTTCTTCAGCTCTAGGTAGACCAGCTTGATCATTGATTTGTCGTTGGGGAACTTTCCTCGATTTTTCGTGACCTTGCGCAACAACATGCTCACCGATTCGGTGGCTTTGGTCGTGTAGATCGCCTTACGGATTTCCGGCGGACAGAAAAACGGTGGCGTGATACTTTCCCAATTGCGCCGCAAGGATCGACCTATGGTCGGATGGCTATCATTCCACTTGGCCTCAAACTGCTCCAGGTGAATCTCGGCCAGCTCAATCGTTGGGGCCTGATAGATGGACTTCAGGTCGGCTGCGAACTCTTTGCGTTGCTTCCACGAAACGTAGTTCAGGCTGTGGCACACCATGGGGACAAAACAGAACTGAATCTGGGTGTCCGGGAAGATCGACTCGATGGCTTTGGGAAAACCCTTCAGCCAATCGACACAGGCAATGAAGATATCCTTCACCCCACGGTTCTTCAACACGGTCACCACCTGTAGCCAGAACTTGGCTCCCTCGGTTTCGGCAGTCCACATACCAAGGCATTCCTTGAGACCATTGAGATTGACGCCGTTGGCCAGATAAACGGCCTTGTTGATGACCCGGCCATCCTGACGTACCTTGACGCAGATGGGTCGAGATAAACGATGGGATAGACTTCGGCCAGCGGCCGGTTTTACCAGAGCGTGATCTCTTCCTGGACGGTCTGTGTCACTTGAGAGACCAACGCCGGTGACACCTCGACACCATAGATCTCTTCAAGATGGGCCTGGATATCGCGGGCTTTCATGTCGCGAGCGTACAGAACGATGATCTTGTCATCGAAACCGGCAAAACCGTTCTAACCTTTGGGGAGAATCACCGGCTCGAAAGTGGAATCACGGTCGCGGGGAACGGCGATATCAAGATTGCCGAATTCCCCTTTGACGCGCTTTTTGTAGCTGCCATTGCGGGCGTTGCTAGTCTGCTTTTTGGACTAAGGATTCTTCTCCTAGCCAAGGTGGTCAGTTATCTCGGCCTACATGGCTCACTCCAGCAGTTTTTTGGTCAGTTGCTTCAGAAGCCCGGTTCTCCCGATGAGGTCTTCAGGATTCTGGTAATCCTTCATCAGGGCATCGAGCAGGTTGTCGGGTATGTCCATCGGTTCCTCCAATGGTTACCTGTTGTAACCGACTATGACATTTACACAAAGGATTTTACAGGCTCAAGTTCATTGCAGTGCAAGTGGTATGCGGTCAGCAACCACTAGCCTAAGCCTTTTACAATGAAATGTGGGTTCAGTAGGTTTTCCTTATTATAAACCAACATTAATTTTTTTGGGGTCTTGAGCTCTCCTCCAGCTCCCTCAACCACCGCCTGCCCTGCGCCAGTATCCCATTCCATCGTCGGCCCCAACCGGGGATAGAGATCAGCGCGCCCTTCGGCTACAGCACAAAGTTTGAGAGAACTGCCAATAGAAAGCGCATCAGCTACGTTGATGGTTTTGAGGTATTCCGCCAGTTCCGGTGACGGATGAGAACGACTCATCACCACGGTCAGGCCCTTGGACGGATCGGGTTCCCGGACACAAATAGACTGCGGTTGGCCCTGCCCTTCCTGCATGAAGGCGCCCTGCCCTTTACCGCCCCAGTAGAGCGTGTCTTGCACCGGTACATAGATCACGCCGAACACCGGCTGGCGCCCCTCGATCAAGGCGATGTTGACAGTGAATTCGCCGTTGCGCTTGATGAACTCTTTGGTGCCGTCCAAAGGATCGACCAACCAGAAGCGGGTCCACGCCTTGCGCTGCTCATAGGGGATATCCCTGCCCTCTTCCGAGAGAATCGGAATGTCCGGTGTCAGTTCCTCAAGCCCAGCGACTATAACTGCGTGAGCCGCCTTATCGGCAGCGGTCAAAGGGGATTTGTCGTCCTTAAATTCAACAGCGTGGTCGCCTTCATAGATGTCCATGATGGCAGCGCCCGCCGCTCTGGCAATATCGCAGATTTTGTCTATTTCAATATTCAAAACGGATTCCTTTGGAGATGATCGAGTTGCTGGCGAAACACTAAAAGCGGGCTCTAGCCGAACAACTCCCTGACAATCTGTTCCGCCAATTCTTCAGCGGATATTTCGGAGCCGTCGATTTCGATCTCGGGACTTTCCGGCGCTTCGTAGGCCGAATCGATGCCGGTGAAGTTCTTCAGCTGGCCGGAACGGGCTTTCTTGTACAGTCCCTTGGGATCCCGTTGTTCGCAGATTTCAAGGGGGGTATTGACAAAGATCTCTGTGAACTCATCTTTTTCCAAAATGTCCCGGGCCATCTGCCGCTCGCTTTTGAAGGGGGAAATGAAAGACGTGAGCACAACCATCCCGGAATCGACAAAGAGCTTGGCCGTCTCGGCGATACGGCGGATGTTCTCCACCCGGTCGGCGTCGGTGAAGCCGAGGTCGCGGTTAAGCCCGTGGCGGACGTTGTCGCCATCGAGCAGGTAGGTATGCTTACCCATGGAATGGAGTTTCTTCTCCACCAGGTTGGCGATGGTCGATTTACCGGAACCGGACAGACCGGTAAACCAGAGCACGCGGGGCTTCTGGCCTTTGAGAGCGGCCCGGCTGGCTTTGTCGATATCGACGGCTTGCCAATGGATATTGCTGGCCCGTCGCAGGGGAAATTTGATCATGCCAGCACCGACCGTAGCGTTGGTGAAACGGTCGATGAGAATGAAGCCGCCGGTGGAGCGATTTTTCAGATAAGGATCGAAGGAGACCGGCTGGGCAACACTCAAATTACAGACACCGACTTCGTTGAGATCAAGTTTCTTGGCTGGATGGTGTTCCAGAGTGTTGACATCGACGCTGTATTTCAGGTCGGTCACCTGGGCTGGATAGCTGGCGGTGCCGATTTTCAGCAGATAGCTGCGCCCTGGCAATAAGGTCTCTTCGTGCATCCACACCACATGAGCAGCGAACTGATCGGCATGCTCAGGTCGGTCATCAGCGGCAGCCAGCAGGTCGCCTCGGCTGATGTCGATTTCGTCTTCCAGGGTCAAGGTGACGGCATCACCGGCACTGGCTTCTTCCAGGTCTCCCCCCATGGTGACGATACGCGCCACCCGGCTGGTTTGACCAGAGGAGGTCACGACGATCGTATCACCGGGAACGATGCGTCCGGAGGCGATGGTGCCGCAAAAACCGCGAAAATTGAGGTCGGGCCGGTTAACCCACTGCACGGGCATACGGAAAGGCTGGTTGATGGTCCGGTCGGCCACCTGCACTGTTTCGAGGTATTCGAGCAGGGTCGGTCCTTTGTACCAGCTGGTTTTCGCGCTACGACTGGTGATGTTGTCGCCCTTCAGGGCGGAGATGGGGATACTGCAGATCTTCTCGAAACCGAGTTCGGCGGCGAAAGCGGTATATTCTTCGATGATGTCCTGAAAACGGCTGGCGCTGTAATCGACCAGATCCATCTTATTGACCGCCAGCACCACGTTGCGAATACCCACCAGCGAGACCAGGAAGCTGTGGCGTTTGGTCTGGGTGAGTATCCCCTTGCGGGCGTCGATGAGAATCACCGCCACCTCGGCGGTAGAGGCGCCGGTAACCATGTTGCGAGTGTATTGCTCGTGGCCCGGGGTGTCGGCGACGATGAACTTGCGCTTGTCGGTGGAGAAGAAACGGTAGGCGACATCTATGGTGATGCCCTGCTCCCGCTCGGCCTGCAGGCCGTCAAGCAGCAGGGCGTAGTCGATCTCTTCCCCTTGAGTGCCGCAGCGCTTGCTGTCGGCCCTAAGAGCGGCGATCTGGTCTTCGTAGATAAGCTTAGAATCCCACAACAGGCGACCGATAAGGGTGCTCTTGCCATCGTCGACGCTGCCGCAGGTAATGAAGCGCAGCATGCCCTTCTCTTCCTGCATTTTGAGATAGGCGTGAATGTCGTTGCTGATCAGTTCGGTTTGTGCAGTCATCAGAAATACCCTTCCTGCTTCTTCTTCTCCATAGAGCCGGCCTGGTCGAAGTCGATGAGCCGCCCCTGGCGCTCGGAGGTGCGGGTCAACAGCATCTCCTGGATGATCTCCGGCAGGGTGGCCGCGCTAGATTCGACGGCGGCGGTCAGCGGGTAGCAGCCGAGGGTGCGAAAGCGCACCATCCGCTCTTCGATCTGTTCGCCGGGGCGCAGCGTAAGCCTTTCGTCGTCGGCCAGAATCAGCATGCCGTCTCGCTCCACCACCGGCCGCTTCTTGGCAAAGTACAAAGGAACAATGGGGATATTTTCCAGATAGATGTACTGCCAGACATCGAGTTCGGTCCAGTTGGAGATGGGAAAGGCACGGATACTCTCGCCTTGCCGAACTTTGGCGTTATACAGGTTCCATAGTTCCGGTCGCTGATTCTTGGGATCCCATCGATGCTGGTCGGTGCGAAAGGAGAAGATCCGCTCCTTGGCCCTCGATTTCTCCTCGTCCCGCCGGGCACCGCCAAAGGCGGCATCAAAGCGGTATTTATCCAACGCCTGCTTCAAAGCGTCGGTCTTCATCACGTCGGTATAGAGGGCGCTACCGTGGGTAAAGGGGCTGATCCCCCGTTTGACCCCGTCCTGGTTGGTGTAGATGAGCAGGTCAAAACCGTATTCGCGGGCCATGCGGGCGCGAAACTCGATCATCTCGCGGAACTTCCAGGTGGTATCGACGTGCATCAACGGAAAGGGCGGCTTAGCCGGATAGAAGGCCTTACGGGCTAGGTGCAGCATGACAGCGGAGTCCTTGCCGATGGAATAGAGCATCACCGGATTTTCAAACTCAGCAGCCACCTCGCGAATGATGTGGATACTCTCCGCCTCGAGTTGGCGCAGATGGGTCTTATTGAGTTTCATGAGGTACTTCCTGGTTGTAGGTGGTTACGGGTAGCGGCGGCGGTCGCTGGTTTCTGTGCAGCAGCGGTTCGCGGTTTGCCGCTCATCACTTCTTTTTTTAGATAATCGACGACCTGCTGGGCGGCCTGCTCGGTGGTCAGCGAATCGACGTCGATGCTGATCTCGGGGCTTTGCGGCGCTTCGTAGTCGACATGCACCCCGGGAAAGTAGCGATACTCTCCGCGCCGGGCGCGGGCGTAGTGACCCTGGGTGTCGCGCCCCTCGCAGGCCTCAACGCAGCTGTTCAAATGGACCTCGACGAAGTTTCTCGCCATCTGACGGGCAAAGCGGCGGCTAGATCGATAGGGGGAGACGAAGGAGGCGACCACGATGACACCGTTCTTCTCCAGCATTGCCACCAGGTGGCCGGCGCGTTTGATATGGGCATCGACTTGGTCAGGAGAAAAACCGGTTTTGGGAAACAGGGGACGCACGTCCCGGCTGTCCAGGCGTTCGACCCGCAGGTTCTCCTGTTGCAGCTGGCGATAGACTGCGTCGCCAATGGCTTTTTTGCCCGAGGCCGGCAGGCCGGTGAACCAAACCACGAAAGCCGGAATCTCCTTCTTGCCGTAGCGCAACCGGTGCCAGAGCCGCTCATGAAAAAAATACAGCCCCATCTTGGCGAACACCTCCAGGCAACCTATGGTGATCGCCAGGGTGAATCGCCCGGTGAACATATAGACGATGGCAGCAGTGGTCATGGTGGCCCAAGTCCGCCAAGATACCGCCTTAAGGATGGAACGTCGCTTCGTCTCGTACTGCATATTAAACTCTTCCTGATTTTGCCTCGGCCGATGACAGGACAAATGGGCCGGAAATTTGATCTAGCGGCTAAATCTCAAATACGCCTTGATCTGCTGCCATGTCTCACGATCTTCATTGGACATGGAAGTAATGTATTCCCGAAAGAAAGCCGCAAAAATGGCCAAAAACCCTGAGCAGAAAGTGGCCAGCAGAACAATCAGGCTTCTTTTAGGCCTACTCTTCGTTGCCGGAGGGTAGGCTGTTTGGAGCACTTGAATGCGCTGCGGATTTTTCACCTCTTCAATTCTTGCCACCTCATACTGCCGGGACAAAAGCTCAAATAAGGTCACCTGCATGCGAAAACTTCGAAGCAACCCAGCGTATTGAAGCCCCAGACCCGGACCAATAGAGGTTACCAAAGTGACATCGCCGGGAATTTTTCCCCCAACCGGAGGTTGTTCCAATGCGCTTATCTGGGCTTTGAGTTGTTCGAACCCTTCCCGCAAGACAGCATCCTGGGCGGTCTGTTGTTCCTGGGCGGGCATTGCCACTCCCAATTCGATCTCTTTACTGGCTAATTCGCCCTTTAGTCTGGCAATTGCTTCAATCGTCGCCTTGGTCTGGTCATCAATTCGAATGGTTTTGTTCTTTTCCTGAAAAGCCTGCAGTTTCTGTTCCGTTTGAGCCAGGCCTTCCTTCACAACCTCCAACCGGACTTCCAGGAACTGCCGCAGGGCAGCGACGGCGTTAAGGTGATCCTTGTCGGAAAGCTTGCTCAACTCCTCCACATAGGCATTGGCCATCTCGGCAACGCGTTTTGGATCTTTGTCCTCGACCTCTATCTGAAGAATGCCGTCCTTTTTCCCCACCGAGAAGCTTACATGACCATCAAGACTCATATAAGTTTGGTTTTGGGACTTTTTTCGATAAACTTCAGAAAGGTCAAACTTCTCGATAATTGCATCAGCAATGGTGCGACTTTTGAGCATGCTGACATAGAAAGGCGACTCATTTTCCGGAGGCAAAATTTGAGCCGTGGCAGAATAAATATTGGGCAAAAGCAGGGTGACGCCAATAGTCAGTACGAAGGTGACAAGACAAGTACCGATGATCATCTTCTTGTGCTTGGCGAGGACAAGAAGAAGATCGAGAAGATTTATTTCATCTTCCTCGGGCACGTAATCGCTGGGGTTGCAATTTTGTGTTTTATCGTGGTTCATAGCTGTCACTAATCCTTTTCAACTAATCAATTTTTCATGCCTAGTTCCTCGAAATAGACCAGAGTGTTAATAGCAAAAATCGGGCAAATTCACAATCGTTCTAATCTTCGCCTAAAGCGTTAAAGAGGGGAAAGAAGTCTTCTTTCTCAAAATTTTAAAAAACACCGCTTTCATATCAAGGCTGTGGAAATAAAGTATAGAATTCTTGCGCTTTTGCTTAAGGAGTGTAGAAAGGTGCCATCTAAGGCATGCAATTATTTCGATCAAATTACTTTTAAAAGAAAAGACGATTTCGATACGCTTTCGATGAACTCTTGCAGGATCGTTGCTCTTGCTTCAAAAGGCCGCTCTATCCGAACAGTTCTTTTTCAACCAGGTCGCAAGTGATATGAATGATGGCGCCGTGTGCACCCTGAATGTACGGTGTATAACGGATGGGCACGGTGAGGTTGATATCGACAATGGCGGCAATATTGCCGCCATCCCGCCCGAGAAGACCGATTGTTTTACAGCCGATCTGGTTAGCCGCGGTCAGAGCGTGAAAAACGTTATTAGACAAACCACTGGTAGAGATGCCGATCACCACATCTCCAGGCTGGGCCAAGGCTTCCACCTGGCGTTTGAATATCTCGTCAAAGCCGTAGTCGTTGCCCACCGCGGTCAGGATTGAGCTGTCGGTGGTCAGTGAAATGGCCGGCAGCGCCTTGCGCTCCAACAAAAACCGCCCGACCAGTTCGGCGGCAAAATGCTGGGCATCGGCCGCTGAACCACCGTTACCCATGATCAGAACTTTATGCCCTTGCTTCAGCGCATCAGCAATGGCGCGGCAGGACAATAAAATATCGTCAGAAATTTCTTGGGAAACCGTGGTAAATGTCTCTTGGAGCTTTTCAAAATGGTTTTTTATATCTTCGACGGTCATCTTTATCTCCCCTTGCCTAACCATTTCAAAACACTTCAGCATCCCTCAATAAGGAAGCGTCTTGATCTTTGGCGGATACTGTGGGTTCTTCCGTTAAAGGCCATTCGATGCCAAGTTCTGGATCGTCCCAGACAATTCCGCGTTCATGTTCGGGCGCGTAGTAATCGGTGGCTTTGTAGAGAAACTCGGCAACTTCGGAAAGGACCAGAAAGCCGTGGGCAAATCCTTCCGGCACCCACAGCTGCCGTTTGTTTTCCGCGGTGAGATGAACCCCGACCCACTGCTTGAAGGTGGGGGAGTTCCGACGGATATCGACTGCCACATCAAACACTTCCCCAACCACGACGCGGACCAGCTTGCCTTGCGGCTGGCGTATCTGATAGTGTAGTCCGCGCAGCACCCCCTTGGTCGACCGCGAATGATTGTCCTGCACAAAACGCGATTTTATGCCGGTTGTCTCTTCCCAGACTTTCTGATTGAAACTCTCGTAAAAAAAACCCCGCTGGTCGCCAAAGACCTTGGGCTCGACGATCAACACTTCCGGCAAATCGGTGGCAACAATCTTCATATGCCATCCCTTAGCACGAGTTCCAAATAATCGCGGTAACTCGACTTGGGGGTCGCCTGGATGATCCGTTCCATCTGAACCTTGTCAATAAACCCCTTGCGTAGAGCGATCTCCTCGAGGCAGGCGATTTTAGTTCCCTGTCGCGCTTCGATGGTACCTATGAAATGGCTGGCCTCCAGCAGACTCATATGAGTTCCGGTGTCGAGCCAGGCGATGCCGCGGCCCAGCTTTTCCACCCTGAGTTCCTTACGACGCATGTATTCCAGATTGACATCGGTGATCTCGAGTTCGCCGCGGGCCGAGGGCTGCATAGCTTTTGCTATTTCGACAACCTTGTGGTCGTAAAGATACAGACCGGGGATGGCAAAATGGGACCTTGGATTTACCGGTTTTTCTTCCAAGCCGATAGCGCGACCCGACTTGTCAAATTCCACAACCCCGTAGCGTTCCGGGTCGCTAACCGGATAGCCAAAGACCAGCGCCCCGTCGGCAAAGTCCTCGGCAATCCGATCCAGGCCGACCTTACCGTAAAACAGGTTGTCGCCGAGAATCATGCAAACGGATTCCTGGCCGATGAACTGTTCGCCGATGAGAAAGGCCTGGGCGATGCCCTTGGGCTCGGGCTGCACGGCATAGGACAGTTTGATGCCCCATTGGCTGCCATCCCCCAACAGGGCTTCGAAGCGCGGGATATCCTGTGGCGTCGAAATGATCAGGATATCATTGATCCCGGCGAGCATCAGAGTCGACAGGGGATAATAGATCATCGGCTTGTCATAAACCGGCTGTAGCTGTTTGCTCGCCACCAGGGTCAATGGGTATAATCTGTTACCGGCACCTCCTGCCAGTACGATGCCTTTTTTTATTCCAGCCATTGCCAGTGGGCTCCTTTCCAAATAACCAGATATGGTTGTGAACTTTACTTTAGCGAATTAAATTCGGAAAACATTGGTTGGTCTTCCGAATCTTTTTTCCCGCAGAGACGCGGAGGCGCAGAGAAAATCTGGGAATCAAAACATTAATGACATAGTCTTTTGATTTTCCTGTCATCTGCCTGCGTCTGTTATCTCTGTATTCAATTTAATCTTCTGGCATCCTATGCGTCTCTGCGCGAGATCATCATTCCGTCATGCCATTTACCCACGAGAATTTTCGCGGGCGGGGGAATGGATTGGTTGAAATTCCGAATCTTTTTTTCTGCAGGGGCGCTGAGACAAAGAAAGAATCATTCTTCGAGGCCATTGACACAGCGGGTAACCCCGTCTTTTAATAGGGCTTCACCGAAGTTGAGCAAATACCCCAGTTTGCATCCCGTCAACCGCAGATATGTCTGGACTTGCTTCTTAT
>LGVF01111882.1_pt1 | contig 11383 bp, 13 predicted proteins | sample 469901 | NCBI WGS metagenome assembly LGVF01 (sample SAMN03893561, study PRJNA290197) | marine sediment metagenome | material: sediment; isolation source: combined push core samples #3730, #5133, and #5579 collected at Hydrate Ridge | place: Pacific Ocean: Hydrate Ridge | reverse complement strand
GGCTATCGCATTGTTGTGACAGCAAATGTCACACTGGCTGAAGCTCGACACTAATCAGGATTCCTTTTGACCATCAAATACGGCCATAGAAACTGATATGTCGGCATAACTTGGAGATTCTTCCTTAAGAGGCCTGGGGGATGCAACCATCAAGGTATGATTGCCAATGTACTGATGGGAAAAAGTCAGGGTATATTCGGTTATATCAGGATCGAGACTTATGGAAGCCAGAGCAAGATAGAGATCCGACGGTAGGGAAAGAAGATTCAGCAGAGGGCCAATGCTTGTATTGGCTAGTATTTCACCCCGCTGAAGCGGCTCCTTAAACAAAAACAACAACCCCACTAAAATGGCAGGGATGCCTATCAGCGTGACAGGGACTGCAATCAGTATTTTTCTCTTTTTTGCCCGGACGATTAAGCCGATCATCAGAACAACGATGATCGTTGCTACAACATATGCGAGAAAAACCAGAGACATTTTCCTTTACCCCACATAAGGCTTATTTTGAGGGACTCGAGCACCCCCCGCCAATAAGTCTTATAAACGATTTTTACGAGCTTGTCGCGCTCGAATCCGCAACGAAATAACGATGCCGGTCAGGCCGTGCAGCAAAACGGATACGGCCAGGACGAGTCGGTAGATATCGCCGCAGGTGCCGCCGCCGAGATGCAGGGAGCGAACGAAGAAGACGAATTCACCGTAAGGGATTATCTGCAGGCGGGCCAGGCTGAAGATCAGGGCGGCAAGTACCTGCAAGCCGAGAAACAGGACCAGGGATTCGCCCATGCGGCGATGAAGTTTACGCAGAGTCGTCTCTTTCATGATCCCTCCTTGCGGCAAAAGATTGCTTACAGTGTAGCAAAAGATCATGTTGGAGCACGACGATCCCCGCGAGGCAACAGATCAGCAAGCCCTGATGCTTCGTCAGTTTTTCGGACGACTGCGTTCAATAAGCTCAACGGCCTGTTTTGGCAACTTGATAATTTTCCCGTTCAGGGAGGTAAAAAGCAGGGTCTGCCGATGGGTGACGATCTGCTTTCCATCCGATGCCCGGCGCAGGTCAAAATACATGTGGTGGGTGGTCTTTCGCTCGGTAAAATCCAGATGGATTTTTATGAATATCTTGTCCTTCAGTTTTGCAGGGGTGAAGAAATGGGTGTCCATATCGACCACGGCAATCAGGTGCTTTTCCGGAAACCCTTCCACGTATTTAAAGGCGAACAGCTCCCTGGCCTCGGCTCACCACTGCAGATAATTCAGGTAATAGACGACGCCGAACATATCCGTGTCACCAATGGTGACGATTCTCTGTTGAACAAACGGTTCCATATTTCGACCATCCTTCTTTTGGCAAGGAGTACATTGGGCGGAGCACTTGGCGATATCATTATCGCCATCTTGCCTATCACAAGAAATACGCTATACTTACGGCATGTTACAAAAACAGTTCAAGTCTTGCGGCCTTGAACCATATCTCACTTCCCAGCAGACAAACCCTCAAACACACGCAATCTTTTACCTTTGCAATTCTAAACCTTGCACCATCACCATTGTGAGGTAGTCTACGAAAAGTTAGATCCATCCGTAAAATGCAACTTCATTTATTTACAAGGGAGGAAACTATGTTATCGGACCGCACAAAATGGTTCACTTTAGTATTAATATTGATAGCCACCTTACCCTTCACCGGCTGCTCAAGCACTGGAGGCAGTGGAGACAGTGACGATTCCTTGCTCCTAGTTGCCAACTCGGATGACAACACGCTGACCATTATCAATTCAAGCACTCATACTGTCGAATCTACCGTCACTCTCAGCGGGACATATCCCTGGGAAATCACCCTTTCCGCGAATGAAACCGTTGCTTATGTACAAAACCGCGATTCCAACAACATCTCAATCGTGAGCATTGTCGGCGGAACCGAACTTGGCACCATTGCCCTGACAAATACCCAGCCTTCTAAAGCGGTCGTCGCCTCCGACGGCTTCCTGTATGTGACTCACGCCAACGCAGCCGTCGTGACGAAAGTTGACATAGGCGCCGCAGTCCCTGCCGAAGACAGCACCATCGCCATTACCGCCGACTCCGGCGGAGCCATCGCCGAGAGCATTGACGGTGCCTTCCTCTATGTCGGTTCGTTGACGGATACCGAACTCTGCAAAATCAATATTGCCTCGGGAATTGAAATCAGTGCCGTAGACACCATTTCAATTGCTGACATCAAAATCAACACTGACGGAAAAGCTTACATCGCCCCAGTCAGTGGAACGTCCATCTACGTATTCGACACCCTGACCGACACCCCTGATCCAGAAGTCGAGATGACCATTGGCAATCTCACAATGACGGACCTAATCATCGAAGACGGAAAAGTATTTATATCTTTGAATGCCGGTGACAATTCAGGCGGGGTGGCCGAATTTGCTACGAATGTCGACCAAACAGATTTTCTCTATGATAGTTGGGACAACAACAGCTATACTGTCGCACTTCCTTTTACCTTCAACTTCATCGGCACGGGTTATAACTCTGTTGAAATGAATTCTAACGGTGTCATCAGCTTTGATGGGTATACTGATCACAGTATAGGTGTCGAGAATATCCTGGGCTTTACTCCAAACAATGAAAATCTTGATTCTCGCTTCATATTCCATTACGCAAGTCGCACATATCCAGACCGTGCTGTGTTTCAATGGTTGTCATCTACAAACACCGATAACAATAACGTAAATAGCTTTTACAGGGCACAAGTCGTCCTCTACAACGACAACACGGCACGTTTTAACATCCTCGGTAGCGGCCCCGAAGCTGATTTAGAAGATGATGGGTGGCAGTACGGCGTGGGCGACGACAGCGGTACCGCGCTGATCAACCTACGCGACACTTACGACTCCCCCTTCTCAATTGAAAGGCTCAGCCTGACCTGGGACCCGGCCACTCCGAATACCATGACCGAAGCGGCATTTGCCTGGGAAGATATTGGCGTAAACTTTAGCCCAGCAACCCTCTCGCCGAGCGCTGGGTATGTTGACGGCGTGGTTGTTGATGGATCCTATATTTACATGGCCATCCCCAAAAATTTTAACGATGATGCAGTAAGCGAAGTCCTGGTTTATGACCGCGACACCATGCTGCCGCTGGCGGACACGATTACTGTCGGGGCAGGAACCCGCGCAATTACTATCGCAGATCCCGTGCCTGTCTGGCCATCAACGAATACCCCAATATATGAGGATTGACCTGGCTAGACGATTCGTACCGGCGCGTACCCCCCGCCGGGGGTGCGCATATTGGTGACCTGGCCCTGGTAAAGACGGGCCGCCACGCCAAGCAGGCGGTTGCGGTAGGCGAACAGGCGGAAGTCGGCTTTCATCACCTCGCCATCCTCGGCGGTCGTTTCGGAAGGGGGCACCAACTGCTGGACCAGGGTCTCATCCGGCGTCAGTTCGTCGAAACGCTTACGAGAGATCTTGCGGCCCAGCAGCACACCCCGACTGCCGAAGCGGGTCACCGGTTTGAAAGCCAACTGCTTGCGCTGCTGCCAGGTTTGATCGACATCGACATCCGCCAGCAGCCGGCTTTGGGGCACTGTACGCAGCAGCAGCTCAACAGTTCGATCGCTCAACCCTAGTTCAGCCAGGGCGGCCGGATCAGACCAGAGGATCATGCGCCGCTTGTCGGCAAGCAGACCGTAAACGAAGGGGTTGGGAGTCAGACAGACGCTGCGGGCCAGATAAGCAGCGCGCAAGCCGGCCATGACCTCGCTGTCGAGATAGAAGTCGCAATGGCGATTGTAGATCAGATCGACGGGCTGGCCCTGCAGGGTCACGCCGCTGGCGTCGGCCTGCAGCTCGGCGGGATCGACCACCTGGGCGTCAATGCCCTGTTGCCGCAGCAGTTCGGCGTAGGTCAACATCTCGTGGTAGAGAAACTGTTCCTGCGGCGCCTCGTCGATAATGGCGACCCGCTGCAAGCCAGGGCGGCCATGACGGGCCAACTCTTCGCTGAAAGAAGCGAGAAAACCGCGCTGCAGTCGATCCAAATCGGCATTGTCGCCGCCCTTGGAGCCGAACTGCGCCTGGTAGGCCAGCAATCCGCCGCCGGCATTGGTGTTAACCTCGATGAGCCGGGGGCCGTCCTCGATAAGATGAAAATCATAGCCCATCATCACGGCGTCGTGGCCGGGGTCGAAGCGGGCTACCGACGGTAGTTGGGGCAAAACCCTTTCACGATAGGCGGGCAGGTGACCGAGGGCGTAGAGGGCGCGCATCAGACGCACCATCTCCCGCAGGGCCGGACGCGGCAGTTCGACGGTGGTCGGGCTGATGACCTGCCGATAGGGATTCATCGGCGCTCCTTGATGCCGCAGGCCAGATCGTTGGTAGCGCGGGCCATGCGTTCCAGCCCTTGTTCGAGCAGGGGGCGTGGGCAGCCGAAGTTGAGGCGCAGAAAACCGGGGGCATCGAATTCGGCACCGTCGGAGAGGCCAACGCCGGCCTCCTCGAAAAATTTGGCCGGATCGTCGAGACCGATGCCCCGGGCATCGATCCAAGTCAGATAGGTCGCCTCGCCGCAGGTGGCCTGCAAGCCGGGCATGGTCCCCAGGGCTTCCATCACCAGGGCCCGGTTGCCGCGCAGGTAATCGAGCAGGGCTTCGTGCCAGTCGCCGCTGTCGCGATAGGCGGCCAGAGCGCCGACATAGCCGAACAGATTGACGTAAGGGACAATCCCGGCCATGGCCCGCTGAAAGCGGCGCCGAAGGGAATCGTCGGTAATAATGGCAAAGGCACAGTTAAGACCGGGCAGATTAAAGGTTTTACTCGGTGCCATGAGGGTAATGGTACGTGCTGCTACCTCAGCATTAAGGGAGGCCGTGGGCAGGTGCTCACAATCCAGCTCAAGCACCAGGTCGCCGTGAATTTCATCGGAACAGAGTATCAGATCGTGGCGCTGGCAGAACTCGGCCAATTGTCCGAGCTCGTCTTTGCTAAAGACCCGGCCGGTAGGATTTTGCGGGCTGCACAGTAACAACAGGCTACTTGCCGGAGAAATGGCTGCCTCCATAGCCTCGAAATCGATCAGCCACTGCGCCCCCTCCTGCATCATCGGCACCGCCACCAGTTTGCGTCCCGACAATTTTGGCGCAGACAGGAATGGCGGATAGATGGGGGTCATGGACAGCACCTCGCTGCCTTCTTCCCCTACCGCCCGGCAGGCGACGTTCAATCCCACCACCAACCCCGGCAACCAGACCAGAGCTTCAGCCTCCACCCGCCAGCGATGGCGCTCCCAAAGCCGCGCAAGGATCACCTCGACCAACTCGTCGGGAGCATGAGTATAACCGAATACGCCGTGGTCGACGCGCTGCTGCAGAGCGGCGAGCACCGCCGGCGGCGCTGCAAAGTCCATATCCGCCACCCACAGGGACACCACGTCGCGGCCGGCGTAACGATCCCACTTGAGGGAGCCACTGCCGCTGCGGTCGATGATCTGGTCGAAATCAAACATTGCTGTCGTCCTTGGGGGACTGGCCGTAGGTAGCGAACTTGGTCAACACCCTGTCCATTTCCTCCCCGGGAAGAATCACCGGCTCACCCACCGACTTGGTCTGATAGTAAATACGCGCCACCAGTTCGATCTCTTCGGCGGTGTTAAAGGCCCGACCCAGATCGGCGCCGACGGCCACCAGGCCGTGATTGGCAAGCAGCAGAGCGTTGTAATCGCCGATGCTCGCCGCCACTTTGTCAGCCAGCTCGGGAGTACCGAAAGTAGCATAAGGAGCCAGCGGCACCTTGTGACCGGAGAAGCCTACCAGGTAGTGCACCGCCGGGATTTCCCAACCGAGACAGGCAATAGTGGTGGCGTACACCGAATGGGTGTGAAGTACGGCGTTTACATCGGGGCGCTGACGATAAAGGGCCAGATGAAAACCGAGTTCACTGGAGGGGGTATATTGGCCCTCGATGACCTGTCCATCGAGGTCGGTGATGACCACGTCCTCCGGCTGCAGATCGAAATACTCGATGCCGCTGGGGCTGATGGCGACCCGACCGCTGACACGATCGAAGATACTCAAGTTGCCCCCCGCGCCAGTAGTCAGCTGCGAGGTGATCATTTTACGTCCGTAACGGACGATGGCTTCCCGTTGTGATTGCAACAACATGCTTTATATTCTCCTGAGCCTATAGTTTTTATCGGGTAGACTTACCCCGTTTTCAGATCGGAAACTAAACCAAACGCACCGCATAGGCGCCCTGAAACCGAACTCGTGCTTCATCGTTCTGACCAACGGTCACCGCCAGCTCCAGCCGGCCCTTGCCGGTTTGCCTCAGAGCTTGCCAGAAATCCGCCAGTTCCGACTCTTCCGGCAGCTGGCAAAGAGCGTGAAAGTCTCCATCGATGGGCCGTCGATAGCGGATCTCGCTACGGTAGATCGCCACTTCCGCCACGCCGAAGTGTTCCTCTACCGCCAGGGTAATGAGCGCCCAACCGGCAAAGGTAGCCAGACTGGCGATGCTACCGGCAAAACCGGTCCCCTTGTCGTTGAGATTGGCCTCTAGTGGCGCCTCCATGCGCAGAGCTGTGCCGTCCCAAGCGCTGATCTTCAGCCCCAAATGATCGGTCATGGGAATCTGACGGCGAAATCTCTCGTTGAGTTCCCGAATCGCTTGTTGGTACATGGCTGCTCCTGCAGGCAACGCCCTGTTGGCAAAAAAGGATTGATCCGTTTCGATCAACCCCCGATGCCGGATCGGCCAGGCCGCTAACCTGGCGGCAAGGCCGACCTGAAAATAACCCATTATGCGGTTTTTTGCATGGCTCCGATTGTCCTGTTTTTGCCCCGAACCTGTCAAGGGCTATCTCCCTGATTGAAAAACCCTTATCCCGCCCTGCAAAGGCAGAACCGCGCTGTTTTTTCAGTGAGTTAGCCTTCCTATTGCAAGCTTTTATGATTCTCATTCAAAGGCCTTATGTTATACTGTGCACCGTCGCTGGCTGACCACAAAGGGTACTTTGGGGCGGCCAGACCATGGGAGGGTCCGGTCATAAAATTTTCACCTCGTAAAACGCTTCTTTTGAGTCTGGCACTGCTGCTTGGCCTGACTGGCGGCGCCTACGCCAAACCGGCGGCACCGCTGACAATCTTCACCAGTGTCCTGCCCTTAAAATACTTTGTCGAACGAGTCGGCGGCCAGCGGGTTGCCGTGCAAGTCATGGTCGGCCCCGGCCGCAGTCCTGCCACTTACGAACCGAAACCGAAGCAGATGTCGGCCCTCTCCCGTGCTCAGCTCTACTACCGGGTCGGCGTACCCTTTGAAACAGTATGGATGAAACGGGTTGCGGACCTCAATCCGACCATGGAAATCGTTGACCTGCGCCAGGGTCTGGAGCTGCGGCCACTGGAACACCACCATCACGGCGCTGAAGAAGATGCTGAAGAAGATGCTGAAGAAGCCAAGCACAAGGGCCATGACCACGAACAAGCTGATCACCAATACGACCAAAGCACGAAGGCAGAGGAGATGGACCCGCATCTCTGGACCGATCCGAACCTGGTCAAGCAGATGGCCGAGCACATCAGGGCGACCCTGACAGCCGCCGACCCAGCCGGCGCTGCGGATTACCAGGCCGGCGCCGAAGCCTTTATCCTCGATCTCGACGATCTGGACCGCACCATCCGCCAAGAGCTGGCGAATGTGACGGAGCGCCGTTTTCTGGTTTTTCATCCTTCCTGGGGCTACTTCGCCGCCGCCTACGATCTGCAGCAGGTAGCTATCGAGGCTTCCGGCAAAGAGCCCGGTCCCCGAGCCCTGGCCGGCATCATCGAACAAGCCAAAGACAACAACATTGCCGTGATCTTCGTACAACAGCAGTTCAGCCGAACAACCGCCGCCACCATCGCCCGCGCCATTCACGGCCGCGTAGTGGTCATCGATCCCCTGGCTGAAGACTACCTGGCCAACATGCGGCGAACGGCCGATGCCTTCGCCCGCTCTTTGGAAGAGTCTCTATGAGCGAACCGATCATTATCCTCGACAATATTTTCTTCCGCTATAACGAGCTGACCGTGCTGGAAGACATCTGCCTGACCATTCGGGACAAGGATTTTCTCGGCATTGTCGGCCCCAACGGCAGCGGCAAGAGTACCCTGCTCAAGTTGATCCTAGGGCTGCTAACCCCGCAGCAGGGGACCATCGAGGCCTTCGGCAGCAGCCCCGCAGAAGCGCGGCTGAAGATCGGCTATGTGCCCCAGTTCGCCACCTTTGACCGCAACTTTCCGATCAGCGTGCTGAATACGGTTCTACAGGGTCGGCTCGGCAAGACGCGAATGCTGTTCGGTTACACTCGCCAAGACCGGGAGGCCGCCCGGCAAGCCTTGGCCGAGGTGGAGATCCTCGATCTGGAACAGCGACCTCTGACCGCGCTGTCCGGCGGTCAATTGCAGCGGGTGCTTATCGCCCGCGCCCTGACCTGCAACCCCGAGGTGCTAATTCTCGACGAACCTACCGCCCATATCGACCCGAGAGTCGAAGAGGGGGTTTTCGAACTACTCAAGCGCCTAAACGAGCGCTTGACGGTCATCGTCGTTTCTCACGATGTTGGTTTTGTCACCCGCTACATCACCCGGGTCGCTTGCCTCAACCGCCGATTGGTCTGTCACCCCGCAGCGGAACTGACCGGCAAAATGATCGAAGAATTGTACGGCGGCCCTCTCAAGGTGGTGCAGCACGACACCCTGATTCACGGCCACGACTAGCAGGTTACTGCGGCCCTGAGCCCTTTTCGTCCCTTGCTTCGACAGGACATTGGTTATGGAAGATTTCCTGCACGCCCTGATCACTCAAAATTTTATGCAGAACGCCCTGATTGGTGGGCTGCTGGCGAGTGTCGCCTGCGGCATCGCCGGTTCCTACGTGGTGGTCAAGCGCATCGGCTACATGGCCGGCGGCATCGCCCACGCCGTGCTCGGCGGCATGGGCCTGGCCTACTTTCTCGGCCGCGATCCGGTGGCCGGGGCCATCATTACTGCCCTGCTGGCGGCACTGATCATCGGCATAGTAGGCATCTATTGGCGTAAACAGGAAGACACGGCCATCAGTGCCCTGTGGGCGGTGGGCATGGCCGCCGGAGTCCTTTTTATCTCGGCTACGCCCGGCTACAACGTCGACTTAATGAGCTATCTGTTCGGCAACATCCTGATGATTCCCCGCCACAATCTCTATCTGATTTTCTGGCTCGACCTCGGCATCGTAGTCTTCGTGCTGCTCTTCTACAAACAGTTGCTGGCCGTCTCCTTCGATGAAGAATTTGCCGAATTGCGCCAGGTGCCGGTCAAGCTCTTTTCCCTGTTACTGCTCTGCCTTGTGGCTCTGACCGTAGTCATCCTCATCCAAGTGGTCGGCCTGATTATGGTTATCGCCCTGCTCGCCCTGCCAGCGGCCATCGCCGGCCAGTTTGTCAACGCCCTGGGAAAAATGATGATCGTTGCCATGATTCTCGGTTTCTTCTTCACCAGCGGAGGCTTGGCCGTCTCCTACCAGTACGACCTTCCTTCAGGGGCAGTGACAGTGCTGCTCACCGGTCTCGCCTACCTGCTGGCCACCATCGGCAAAGCCCTTTATCATCAGTGGCAGATTCGTCGCAGAACAGTCTGAGTCGGTCCTCGAAATTTCCCCCAGATTACTGAAAAGCCCCGCAGATCGCGGGGCTTTTTGCGTTTTGACATTTTCTTCGCGTCTTCGCGAAGTGGAGCAATCTTTATCTTGAGCTTATCAGTTTATTGCCTTTCCAAGCGCAGCAGGGCCGCCCCCGCCCCTTCGCCGGTCACGAACAGGCCCTGTCCGTCGGCGGAAAAGCAGGCCGCTTCCCGCTGAACCAAGGTAGAGAGATCAGGCAGAACAATAGTCTGCGGCTGTTCAGCGACGGCAGCAACCCAGTCCTGGTCCTGTGAACGTCGATAAAGATAGGCGTGACGGTAGGTGAGGACGAGCAGTTCTCGACCATTGGTGGAAAGATCCATGGAGGTGGGCTGGGAGCGGAATTGGCCGTAGGGCAGCAATAAGTCGAAAGAGCTCGGTGGTGGGATAGCAGCTACAGGGCCGATGACCGTAACCAACTGTGGTTGATTGCCGGGCGACGGACCGAGGGGCAGGCTGTAAAGCATCGGAGGATTACGGCGCTTGCTGAGCAGTAGAATTCGACCGGCGGCCTCGTCGACGGCTACCGCCTCGCAGTCACGGGGGCCGTCGGGATAAGTAAAGGTCAAACTCCAGGCCGGTTTTACCTCACCGCTAAAACGGCCCTGGTCATCGGCCTGCGGCTCAGGTAGCGCATGCAGAACCACCCGGTCACGCTGACCGCGATTATCGCCGACATCGGCCACCAGCAACCAGGGCTCGCCACGCCAGGTGAAGCTGGCCAAGTCTTCCCAGTCCCTGTTTTTCGTGCCGACCAGGGTCACCTGACCGAGATCGCCGCCACTAACATCGAGGGCAAAAAGAAGAGGTTTGTTGCCGCTGTCGTTAAGAGCCCAGAGCAAGTCAGGGTGGCGGCGCGAAACGGCCAGCCCCGAGGCTTCGACCAGTTCAGCCGCCTGCAAATGGCCACCCTCGCCAGCGACAAAATCCGCTGCCGTTGGAATAACCGCCTTTGACGCTGAGAGGTTCTTTGCTCAGCCGCCCAAGCCAAACAACAGCATTATCAAGCTTATTGCAAACCATCCCCCAGGCAACCGCATTCAGCGTTCCTTTCAGCCCAGCTCAGCTAAGACAGCCAGCAGTTCATCGCGGCTCAGTCCTATCCGCAACGGCTGACCGAAACCTTCGCCGTCCCGGTGCAGCAGGTCGTATCGGGCTGTCTGGCTTTCCGTCGCCTTACGCGTGCCAACAATGCCATAATCGGCCAATTGCGGCTGGGAGCAGCCGTTGGGGCAACCGGAGATGGCCCAGCTTTGCGCCCGGCCTTGCGCCCCCAGAACTTCGTCAAGCTGGCAAAGCAGTTCGCGGGTCGGGACCAGCCCCTTGGGGCATTCGTGACTACCGGGGCAGACCCGGCAATGCAGAGCCGATTTAGCCCGAAACAAACCGGCCTGTTGCAGGGCAGTGTTTAACGCCGGTTCGTCAACACCTGCGCTGAGAGAGACCAGCAGATTCTGTTCCCGACTGATGGCCAAAAAACCATCGCCGGTTTCAGCAGCGATGGCGGCGGCACGACGTAGAGAATCGGCTGCCAACTGGCCAGCTGATACCGGCAGCTCTATCCAGCCCTCTGTACCGGGCGCGATAGCCGCCCCGAACTGCTCGTCGAGGGGGCTGCTCAAAGACAAGGGGGATGCCCCAGCGGTTTCTTTGGCCAGCAGGGTGCGAAATTGCGGCTCGCC
>LGVF01379738.1_pt1 | contig 11406 bp, 9 predicted proteins | sample 469901 | NCBI WGS metagenome assembly LGVF01 (sample SAMN03893561, study PRJNA290197) | marine sediment metagenome | material: sediment; isolation source: combined push core samples #3730, #5133, and #5579 collected at Hydrate Ridge | place: Pacific Ocean: Hydrate Ridge | reverse complement strand
TTTCAACATATCTCATCCATACATATTCTTTCAATCTATTATTTCATTTTTACTTTTTCAATAAACCTCACTTAAGATATTTATAATTTCTGAGTCTGTTAAAGAATTTAAATTTATATCTGTTTTTTGTTTATAATCTTTAAATTCTTTTTCAAAATGCTTCAATAATGATTTTGCATCTAAACTTTGTCATTTTATTCTTTCCATTTTTATTATAGAATCATTATATCATTCTTTTACATATGGTACAATAATTTTTTTATCTATTTTTCAACTTGCTCTTCATTCAAGCCAAGCATTATAAAAACGATTATGATTATCAAATTCTCTTATTAAAGAATCTTTTTCTCATTCACTTCTAGCTATTTTAAATACTTCATTATCATTTGTTAAATTTCTAATTATTATAGCATTTTTTCATTCCTCTGATATTATATCACTTTCTCTAATATCTCATAAAATTTCTTTGTATTCTTTTAAAAAAGGATGTTTTTCATAAGCAGATGGTCATAAATTTTCTAATTTTCAGATTTCCTTTTTGGAAACTTTTTCATTTCATATTCACAATGATTTTTTCACCCTTTCAATAGCTTTATCAAACCTCTCTCTAGGAATCTTTTTCAAAAATTTAGCTAACTTACTTCATTTAATTATTTGGGTCATTCATGGTAAAATTCACATTCAAGCAAGGATTTTATCAAGTCAACCTTTATTCATCTTATACTCATTGTCTGCTAATCATAATCATTGAACTATATTAAGTAATTGTTCATTATCAGAAAAAGTATCTGCTATATCAATTCATCATCATACAATACTTCAAACTAATCATCAAGCTGTTTCAACTCATATTTGTATTCAAATCATTGCCATAAAATATAGTGTTGCTTCTTCTTCTATTTGTTTGTCTTTATCATTTAATAAACTTAAATCTAGTTCTTGTACTCAAAGTTCAGCAAGTAAATTAGCATTAGCTTCATTATCAAAATCAAATATATCTTGTCTTGAAAATAATCATTCATCAAATTCTCAATCAATATTAACATCTGCTTGTAATAATTCTTCTATTTCACTTATTTTAAATTCTGTATCTACAAAATCACTATTTTTTCTAGCATGTAATGGATCTAAATATTGTTCTTCATGTATTTTAGAAACTTTTATTCAAGATTTTATTTTTAAATAAGCTTCTAAACTTGGGAATAATTCTTTTATTATAAATCATAACTCATCTAATATTTCTTCATTAGCTATCCATCTATTATTCTTGAAATCCTCTCAATTATCTGTTTTTCATTTTAAATAAGTTATTATATCTCCTATTTTTGATATTCTATTTGATATTGCTAATATTATTTTATCTTTTTGTGCAATTGTTAATCAATCTAAATTATTTTCAATATATTCTTTGCATCATATTAAAATTTGTTCAATATTTAAATCTAATTCTTTTAATCATATTAAAATTTCTCAAACTTGTTCTTTATCTATTCAAAAATAATCAAAATGACTATTATTTTCTAATGTACTTTCAGACTCACCAGTAGATTTAAGCATTTCAATAACTCTACAAGAAGTCATATCTTGAAATTCACTAAAAGCTTTTGCAAATTCAGGATTATTTGATGCAAATTTATCTACTAATTCATGAAGGTCATCTAAAGTTATATTTGGATTATCTAAACTTGCAAAAAGTCTATCAGTTTCTTTTTTGATAGCTTCTTTTTGTTGTTCTGGATTATGAGTTAACTCAGTTTGATCACTTAAATCAGCTGGTTTCATTATTTCACCCATTATACTAATTCTAGATTATCAAGTAATTTATTTATATCATTTTCATCTTTTACTTTTTCTTGTAATTCTTTTATTAATCTGTCTTTTCTATGCAAAAAATCTATATTTGTTTTAATTTCTTCAAATTCTAATAATTCTTTATCTTTTAGAGTTAATAAAAAATCTTTTATTATATTTTTTTCAATATCTAACGCTTGTATTAAGTTATTTTTTTGAATCTGATTTAAAAATTTAAAGTAAAAAATAATATCTTGTTTTAATTTTTCATTAAACAATTTAGTTTTTCTTATTCTTTCAATAATTTCTTTATCATTTATCATCAAAAAAATTATTACTTATATTAGTAATAATTTTAGCATATTAATCTATATTATACAAATTCATATAACCATCTAGAAATCGAAACAAGTTCGAAATCAAAAAAAGCATTAAATTCAAACGAATTAATACTTTTTAATGCGAAAAATATATGGCAGTCCCACTAGGAATCGAACCTAGCTCGCAGGATTTGGAATCCTGAATTCTAACCGATGAAATATGGGACTAGATTTTTTATATTTTTACGTATCAATTTCAAGTTTTTTTATATTTTCTATTTTTATTTATCTCAATTTTTTTTAATATCTCTTCTTCAAGATTAACTCAAAGAATTTCACATAATCATAAGATAAAAATTGAAACATCTGCTAATTCTTCTCAGACATCTCATTTACTTTTGTGATAAGATTCAAAAGCTTCAGCAAGTTCCAGGTATATAAAATTAAATTCCATGTTAACATCAGTAACATTAAATCATTTATTTACTTTATTTTGATATATTTCTTTTTGAAGCTTTTTTAAATCTATCATATTATTATTTTTATAAATTCATATTTTCTTCCCCCTCTCCTCTAAGGAGAGGGGTTAGGGGTGAGGTCTCTCTCTATATACTAAATCTATAAAAAGATTCTACAGTATCAGATCCGATGAAATCTTTTACTTTTTGGTCTGGATTAATAACAAATCCTTGTTCTAATAAAGAAATTTCTGATTTGAATTTTCACATTTTACCTCCAATAATTTTTAATAAAACATCATCTGATTTATTAGCCATTTTTGGATCATTTTTCATTATTTCTAATTGAATAGATTGTTCTTTTTCAACTATTTCTTCTGAAATATCTTCCGGTCTTAAATATTCTGGATTAGCAGCTGTAACATGCATAGCTACTTGTTTTAATTTATCTTCATCACTTCAAGCCTTAGCTATAATTAATGCAGCTAATTTACCATTTGAATGTACATATGATGAAGCTTGTCATCCTTCAAAAATAGAATAATCTTTTATTTGTAAGTTTTCACCTAATTCTAAAGCGTAATCACTATTAATTAATTCTTGTGCAGCATCTTTTGATTCAACACCATTTTTCATTAAATATTCACATATATTAGTTAACATAGCTTTAAATTTATCTGAATTAGCTAAAAAATCAGTTTCACAAGATATTGATAATACAGCTGCCTTACCAGCTTCTGTAATAATTTTTATACCTCATTCAAAAGCTTCTCTATCTGCTTTTTTAGCAGCTTTAGCTAAACCTTTTTTTCTTAATTCTTCAATTGCTAATTCCATATCACCATCAGTTTCAGTAAGTGCTTTTTTACACTCCATCATTCCTATACCAGTTCTTTCTCTTAATTCTTTAACTTGTGCAGCAGTAATTGCCATAATTTGATTATTAAAAAGTAAAATTATTTTTTATCTTTATTATTATTTTCACTGAATTTATCTTTAACTGTTTTTTCTATATTATCAAATACTTCTAATTCAACTTTATCTCAATTGTATGCTTTATATCCTAAAATTCATGATGCTATTATATAAATAAGCCATAAAATTTTAGCAAACATCCATCATAGAAAAAAAGATAATATGATATAAGTTATTAATAAAAAAATTCAATATTTAATATGTTTATTAAGTTCTTCTGTTTTTTTATCTTCTATAAAAAATAAAACAACAGCAACAAGTGGAATATAACATATTGCATTTTTAACATTATCACTTTTAGAACTATTTGATTCTGTCATAATAATATTCTTATAAAAATAAAATTTTTAATTTATTATTTTTCTTCAGTTTTTACTTCAACCTTAGTTTCTTCTTTTTTAGTTTCAACTTTAGCTGTTTTTTTTGCTTCAGTTTTGATTTCAGGTTTTTTAGTTTCAACTTTAATTTCTTTTTTTACTTCTTCTTTTTTTACTTCTTCTTTTTTTACTTCTTCTTTTGTTTCAGTTTTAACCACTGGTTTTTTTACTACAGTTTTATTAGCTACAGTTTTATTAGCTACAGTTTTTACCATAGGTTTTTTAACTAAAGTTTTTTGAGCTGTATTTCTTTTAACTGTAATTCAAGTTAATGCCCCTGCAATAGAAGTAGCTAAATATTCTAATGATTTAACTGAATTTGTATTTGCTGGGATTAAGCTTGAAACAACAGTATCATCACCATTTGTATTAGCAATTGCAAATACAGGAATATTTAAATTATTAGCTTCTTTAACAGCTTGTTTTTCATAAATACTATCAACAACAAAAATTACATCAGGTGTTTTTTTCATTTCTTTTAATCATTTGAATGCTCTATCTAATTTTTCTAATTCTAATACTTTTGCTGCTTTTTCTTTTTTTGTTAAAACATCAAAAGAACCTGTTTCAGAATCTCTTAATAATCTTAAATAAGTAGCCATTCTACCTTTTATAGTTTTGAAATTTGTAAGTAAACCTGGAACCCATTTTTCAGTTACATAATAGTGTCCTGTTTCTACAGCTAATTTAGAAAAAGAATCTCTTGCTTGTAATTTTGTAGCAACAAATAAAACTTTTTTACCTTCAGTAGCTAATCTGTTTAATTCTTTTTTAATTTCTTCTAATTTATTACCTGTTTGTATAAGATTTATTACGTGAATACCATTTATAGAACCATATATATAATCTTTCATTTTTGAATTCCAAAAATTTGTTTTATTACCAATATGTAATAAATTCTCAAACATTTCATTTAATACTTTTTTTTCCATTTTTAGTTAATTATTTTAATAAGCAAAACTTAACAAGTAAGTCTTTAAATAAATATTTTTATTCCTACAAAAGGATTCCCAAAAATATTTTAAATGTCCTATTCCCCCTGATAAGGGGGTTAGGGGGTTTTAATTATTTTTCTTCAGTTTTTTCAGAAGTTTTTTCTTCTACTTTTTCAATAGTTTCTTTTTTTGCAACAGTTTTTTTAACTGGTGCTTTTTTTGCAGCTGTTTTTTTAGTTGCTTCTTTTTTTGCTTCTGAAACTTCACTTTCTATTTTATCTTCTTCTTGTTTTTCTTCAGTTTTAAGTGCTTCTTTAGGAGCTTTTTGTAAAGCTTTTAAAGATAAACCAATTCTTTTCTTTTTAGGTTCAAAATTAATGATTTTAGCATTAATTTCTTCACCAACTTTTATATAATCTCTAATATCTTTAACAACTCCATGAGAAATTTCAGATAAATGGATTAAACCTTGAATTCCACCTTCAAGATCCATAAATGCACCAAATTTAGAAATTCTAGAAATTGGAGCAACAATTGAATCTCATAATTTATATTTTTTAGCAAGAATATCCCAAGGATTTTCTTTTAATCTCTTTATTGATAGAGAAATTTTTTCACTATCTAGTCCTATAACTCTAACTTTTACTTTCATTCATAATTTAGCAAATTTTGAAGGATCATTTACATGCCCCCAATCAATTTCTGAAACATGAACTAATCATTCTAAACCATCGAATGTAACGAATAAACCGTACGATAATATACCACTTACAACTCATTCAACAATATCTCCTTCTTTTAAAGTTTTTAATGCTTTATTTCTATTTTCTTCAATTGCAGCTTTTTCAGAAAATATAATTTTCTTCCCAGCTTCATCTACATTAATAACTCTAACTTTAAAGTCTTTTCAAACTAATCAATTTAAATGTTCAAGAATTTTTTCTGGATCAGCTCCTTCAACTCTTGGATAATTAATTGGTGTTAATTGAGACACAGGTATAAATCATTTTAAACCATCAATATCAACAAGTAAACCTCATTTGTTTGCCTCAGTTGGTTTAACATTAATAACTTCAGAAGATTCTTTGTATTTAGCAAGATTACCAAGATTTTTAATTTGATTAGCTCTTCTAAGAGATAATATTAAAAGACCTTTTTCAACACTATCACCAAGAACCATAACATCAATACCTTGTCCTGATTTTAATTCACTAAAATCAACAGTGTTACCTACTTCTTTATTTACGATTAGTCCTGTAAATTGATTATTTACATTAACTAAAATATTTTTCTTTTCTATTTTTACAATAGTTCAAGAAATAACTTCTCCTTGTTTTGGATATTTAATCTCAGGAGATTCTTTATATAACTCTTCAAACAGAGCTAAATCTTTATCTGTCATATAGACACAAAAATTAAAAAATAAATAATAATTACCTTAAATCTGGTAATTCTTTTTTTAGATTTTTTTAAAAATCTACTTAGTAAAAAGCTAATATTAGGACTAAACTTTCTACTTACAAATTTCTAAAAAATGGGGTGCCCAATGGGGTTCGAACCCACGACCTCCAGAGTCACAACCTGGCGTTCTAACCAACTGAACTATGGGCACCATACATACAAAAATACTCATAGATTTCTCTAAAAGCTAATGAATTATATGAAAAAGAGGTAGTTTGTCAAAAGAAAATAGAAGTTTTTTTATTTTTTAAACACTCTCTTTCTCGCTTTTTTTTCAAAAATATATTATAATTAATAATATATTAATAAATTAATAAATTAAAATGGAAATAAATATTATAACAATTAGATTACTACTTATAGTTTTTCTTTCTTTTCTTATATGATTAGAACGTGAATATAATAATCAACCTGCATGACTTAGAACTCATATTTTAATATGACTTGGTTCAACACTACTTATGATATTATCAATAGAAGTTGCTTCAATGACAGATTATACTCCAACAGATCCTTGAAGAATAGCTGCACAAGTTGTTTCTGGTATCTGATTTATTTGAGCATGAGCAATTATGAAAACATGACTAGATACAAAATGATTAACTACAGCAGCTAATATTTGGGTAACAGCAGCTATTTGACTTGTTGTTTGAGCTTGATTATATTTAGTTGCAATAATGGCTACTGGTTTTATCTTATTTAATTTGATAATAATAACTAAATTAAAAAATAAATTTATCAAACAAATTAGATATTGTAATATTAAAATTGAATTTGGTAAACAAATGTTAAATGAAAAACAAATAATAAAAGAATTAAATAAATTACCAATAAATATAATGTCAAAAGAAATAAAAGAAACTAATTCTATCTTAACTATAAAAATAGTATCAAAAATAAATAAACAAATTGATATATATACTATACAACAAAAATTAAGAAAAATTAATAATATTGGAAATATAATTGTTTCTGAAAATTTTAAATAAAAAAATAACTATTTATTTATCAAATTTAAATAAATTTTATATTTTTTACCTCTCATCATAAAACCTATCCTTAATTTTCTCCCATTTTTTTCATTGTCTTACTAATTTATCTTTTTCATCATCTAAATAAAATTTCTTAATTCCTTCTTCTAAAAAGATTGTGTTCTGACTTCATTTAACAAAAATTAAGCTGTTTTTATTTTGAGATTTTATAATTTCTTTTATTTTTGTTCAAGCAAGTCTTGAATCTAAAAAATGAAATATTTTATTATCTCATTTATTTTGTTTTAATATATCAAAACCATAGTCTCAAAAAGCAGTAATATATTTTTTAAATTCCTCTCAGACCAAAATAATATAATCAATATTTGATTCTAATAATTCTAAAATAATTTTATTATGTAATTCCCTAGATTTTATTCAAAGTTCCCTCATATCTCATAAAAAAGCTATTTTTATATAATTATTATTGATATTATTTAAATATTTAATTCATTCTGAAATAGATTTATATCATCAATTATATGATCAATCAATTATAATAGAATTATTTACTCATTTTAAAATTGTTCATCTTCAAACAGGTGCAAAAATATTTTTTGATAAACGAATAATTTTATCAATCTCCATTCACATATGAATTCAAACTCCAAACAAAGCTAAAATATTATACACTTGATACTCTCAAACAAGATCAAACTCAAGATTTTTGTATTCTTTACCCGAATAAATCAAATCAAAAATTATTTTTCAAACTCAAGATTTTATATTTTTTGCTTTTAATTTTGCACTATTTTTAATTCAATAACTTATTCATCATAAATTAGTTAAATTTTCATCATCTGAATTAAAAACTACTTTTGATTTTTTTGTAATTATTTTTAATTTTTCTATTTTTATATTTTCAATTGTTTTCAATTGCATTATATGATTTTCTGATATATTAAGTATCACAGCAATATCTACTTCAACAATATCTACCATATAATCCATTTCTCAAATATGATCAATACCATATTCAAGTACAAGAATTTTTGGATAATTTTTAGAAAATATAATAAAAAAGGATTTTATAAATATTAATAACCATAAAAAAAGATTTCTTCATCCTGTTTTTTGTTGCAAAATAGTCAAAGGTAATCAAAATTCTCCATTATAATTATATGGAGATTTAAAAACATCTTTTCAATATTTTTTTTCTAAAAATTGATACACAAAATTAGTAGTAGATGTTTTTCAAACACTACCAGTTATTCAGATAACAAAAGGCTTATGTCTTTTAATACAAGCTTTTGCAAAAATTGATAAAATTTTTAGGATTATTTTCATTAAACTTTATTTTTTCAATAAATTAACAAAAGCTTCACTTGGCAAGCTAACTTTACCAAATTGTTTCATTTTCTTTTTTCACTTTTTTTGTTTTTCAAGTAGTTTTTTCTTTCTTGATATATCTCAACCATAAAGTTTTGCTGTTACATCTTTTCTCATGGCTGAAATATTTTCTCTTCATACAACATCACCTCAAACAACTGCTTGTATTTTAATTGTAAAAAGTGCTTTTGGAATTGAAGTTTTTAGATTAGCACAAATTTTTCATCATAAATAACGAGCTTGACTTCTATGACAAATAAAAGCAAGAGCATCCACTTTTTCATCTGCAATTAATACCTCTAATTTTACTAAATCATCTTCTGAATACCTAATTAACTCGTAATTTAGAGAAGCATAACCTGAACTAAGTGATTTTATTTCATCATAAAAATCTCAAATTAATTCATTCATAGGTAATTCATAAGTAAGCATTACCCTATCTCAATCTATAAATTGTTGATTTTTAAAAATTCATCTTCTATCTTGAGATAATTGCATTAGATTTCAAACATAGGTTTGTGGAGTAATTATTTCTACTTTTGCAATTGGTTCTTCAATATATAAATATTTTTCTCTTGAAGGTAAATCTTCTGGATTTGAGACTAAAACTCTTGTACATTTTTGTCATCTTTCATTTTCAAGTAATTCAGCTGAGTATCTAGAATATTCTGAACGTTTATCTCACAATAATACAACTCTATAAGTAACTTGAGGTGCTGTCATTATAACATCCATCCCAAATTCTCTCATCAATCTTTCTTTTACTATATCAAGATGTAATAATCATAAAAAACCACATCTATATCAATGTCCAAGAGCTGGTGAAACTTCCGATTCAACAAATAAAGCTGAATCATTTAATACAAGTTTTTCCATAGCATCTTTTAACAACGGATATTCTGAAGAATCCATTGCAAAAATACCTGCATATATAAATGGAGTTACTTCTCAAAATCAATCAATAGCAGTAGCTTCTTCTGGTTTTGCTTTTGGTCATTCTATATTTTCTGGTTTCCACATAGTATCCCCTACTTTTGCATCTCTAATTGTTTTTAGCCCCGTAACTACATATCAAACTGATCCTAATCAAATTTTATCATCACTTACATAACTTGGTGAAAAATGTCATACATCAAGCGCTTCTATTTTTTTATTAGTATTTAAAAAATAACAAACATCTCCTAATTTTATTTCTCACTGAAAAACTTTTACATAACTAACTACTCATCTATATGCATCATATTGTGAATCAAAAACAAGAGCTTTTAATTCTTGGTTTTCAGGGTGAACACAAGGTTCACCCCTACATTCATTTTCTTGTAGGGGCAGACCTTGTGTCTGCCCTGTTTTTGTTTCACCTGAATAAACTTTTGGACAACTTACTCTTTTAATAACTTCATCTAAAATAGTTTCAACATTTTCTCATGTTTTCGCTGAAACTCAAATTATTTCTGATTTTTCACATCAAAGTAAATTAATTATTTCTTCTGCTACTTTCTCAAAATCAGCAGCTGGAAGATCTATTTTATTTATTATAGGAATAATATCTAGGTCATTTTCTATAGCCATATAAACATTACTCAAAGTTTGAGCCTCTATTCATTGAGTAGCATCCACTATAAGTAAAGCTCATTCGACAGAAGCTAAACTTCTTGAAACTTCATATTGAAAATCAACATGTCCTGGAGTATCAATAATATTCATTTCATACCCTTTCCAATTCATTCTAACTGGTTGAAGTTTAATCGTTATTCATCTTTCTTGCTCAAGTTCCATTGTATCTAGCATTTGTCAATGCTTCATATCTCTTTTATCTATAGTACCTGTTATTTCAAGTAATCTATCAGCAAGAGTTGATTTACCATGATCAATATGCGCTATAATACAAAAATTTCTAATTTTCTCAATGTTCATATTTTTTATTAAAATTGTTAAAAAGTCAATGGATTGTCAAAAGTTTATTAAAAACTATTAAAAAGTAAAGAAAAAGAAAAAAAGGTTATTTTTTTTGATTTAATATAAATTTTAGTGTACTTATAATATATTTTTTTTACCTCAAATAATCAACTACCAAATCAACTATTCTTCAATTAAAATCCCAATAAAATTCTTTTCATTCTTTATCTTGGTGCATTACTCCAGGTCTTGAATTTAATTCTATTAACTTATATTCTCAATCAGTTGTATAAACAAAATCTGCTCTATACAAACGAAGAGGAAAACTTGTAAATTTAGAATCTAGTTTTTTTAATTCTTCAAGTAATTTTTTAGGAACATCTTTTTGCTTTATTCACCAAACTTTTCAAATACTAGCTCAAGTAGCACTACTTATAAGATTTCATTCTGCTGGTTTTTTAATACGTCACCCTGAAAATTCTCAATTTACCATAAAAATATTTATTTCATGTAATCATTTAACTAATCATTCAATTCAATTTGAAGAATCTAAAAATTCTTGTAATAAAATATCTTTCCAATTTCAATATAATTCTTGTTTTATTTCATTTTTATCTATTATAAAAATTCACTGACATCATTCTCAAAAACGAGGTTTTAAGACAATTTTATCAGTTTTAATTTTATCAATATTTTTTTCTAAGTCACTATATGAATTAAGTAAATAAGTATCAGCTGAAAATTCCTTAAACATTTCATAAGTTTTAATTTTATCTCTACAAATTTCATCAAAATCAAACCTATTTAACATTTCCAAATCATCTATTTTTGGT
>LGVF01401404.1_pt1 | contig 11411 bp, 22 predicted proteins | sample 469901 | NCBI WGS metagenome assembly LGVF01 (sample SAMN03893561, study PRJNA290197) | marine sediment metagenome | material: sediment; isolation source: combined push core samples #3730, #5133, and #5579 collected at Hydrate Ridge | place: Pacific Ocean: Hydrate Ridge | reverse complement strand
GAGGCCGGGCGTTCCGGCTGATTTATATATTTATATGATTCTAAAGCCGAATCAAATATATAAATACCAAAAAAAAGTCCATTTACCTTGAAAAACGACAATTCTTTGTCATTTTTCAAGCTAAATAGAGCCTACCTTTTTTTTTCAGCCGGAACGCCCGGCCTCTTTAGCCCGCATCAATTTTAATAAAGATATGGATTGCTTCTTTCTCTCATCTCCTTCTTTTGTCTAATCTTTATAAAGAAATTAGGGCAAAAACAGGGCTAAAAAGGGCAAGAAAAAGTGCCTTTTTGGGGGGAGGAGATACGACAGGGGAGAGGAAGACTATATATAGGAGAAGGTCCCTATTTATAATGAGTAATCTTAAAGAGCGCAATACTTTTCCCTGGCAGTAAAAGAGCACTCACGGTACACAACAATAGTAACACACCTTACAGGAAGATGGTTAATCTCAACATAAAGGAAAAGCGCCTAAATACAATCTGTTTTAGCTTGCGCCAAGATCAACAGCAGACGGGTGTACCGGTATCTTCTTGACGATCGTCAAGGTTATTTCGTCATCCGCAAGCTTCTGTTTTTCGATTAGCCAACCAAAATTAACAATAAGATTTCTTATTCTGTCAATTTCAAAGGTAGGATTTGGATCTGGCATGTCTAAACCTCCTTGATACTTTTTTTGATTATAGCAGCGCATGCCGGGCATAGGCGCATGACAAGTTCCTGGCCTATTTCCATCGGGCCGTTGCATAAGTCACATGATACATAAACGGGGCGTGGTTGATTTGGTGCCAAGTCATCCCCTATCTGAACGCCAGAAACCTTCTCCCGGCGTTTCTTGTCTTTCCAATCTTTTGCCCAAGAGCGAGCGACTTCCTTGGTACAACCGCCTTCGAGCGCAAAGGTCAGGTAATAATCAAGATCGGCCATATCGGCGACTGTCCAGAGCTCCTGAGCAACGGACATGGAAATGGATTTGGAATGCACAGCTTTCTGGAGCTGTGGAGGCATTTTTAATATATCCATCCGCCGCTTTATGGTGCCGCCAGTCTTGCCCATTTTTCGGGCAACCTGTTCAAGGGACATTTTATATTGCTCAATCAAGTTCCTGTACGTAAGGGCCTCTTCAAGGGGGGTAAGGTCTGCACGGGCAATATTTTCGGTTGCCCTTGCAATGCCAACTTCCGCTTGAGTCATTTCACGTACAATGGCCTTAATCGTAGCCAAGCCAAGCCGTCGGCATGCTAAATAACGCCTGTGGCCAAAAACAACCTCGAAGCGATCGTCATCTATGGCAACCAAGATAGGTTGTAACAAACCTATTTCCGAGATGGATTGAGCAAGCACATCTAGATCATCACCATTGATCTCCATCCGAAGGATTCCCTTCGGTTCATCAATCAAATCCAGGGATAAGTCTTTGATCGTCTGGGTCAAGCGCTTCGCCATCAATAAACCTCCTTAATACAATCCTGTCCGGGCCGGATTCCTCAAGCAACATATACTCGACATTATCCCAGCGTTTATATTGGATTACCTTCCTTGGGATCGTGACGCGGAAACTAATGTCACGCCTGTCAACTTTTACGATGATTCTTCTCACAATGTGGCATTATGATAATGCGACATTATTGTCAAGGGGTTTTTTTGACCCTGGGTCTTTTCCATGTCAAATTTCGGTATTTTCTGGGATTTTCCGATGACCCACGGGCCGGGGGGCGGCCAAGTTTTGCTGTAATGTCACCGGAGTGCATAAACAGTGCACAGTATATAACTATCCTTTTATATAAGGACGAAAAAGGTAAAAATTGCCTGAAAGGAAGGTCAATTTTTTGCTTATTTTGATATTTTTTCGCGGAGAAAAATCGAGATTCACGGAAAGTTAACCTTACTCACGGTCACAGGTCGAAAAAATGCGGAGAAAAGATTACAGCGAGCGGAAAAAAGCAAGAACGGTGCCAGATATGAACAAAATATGCAATGATATCCATTCAGTATGCAATTAATTTAATTTTGTTCAGGGCACTTCGCACCAGGTTAGGATTTTTGAACAAAAGAACTCAAAAAAGACTACTGCACTCCGAACAAAGTTGATGTCAAAACCTGTGGGGAAGCCCATCGAAAAGTGGTGAAATTCACCGGTTTTTGTTAATATCGGGTTTTCCGATAGGTGAAATCGGGTAGTAAGTCTTTGAGATGATAGGATAAAAAAAGTTTCACGTGAAACAGATTTTGGCACAGGGAATGCAGGATATGTAGACAGGAGGTGATAAGATGGTAGATAAATTAATACAAGTGGTTTTTTTGGGATATCAGGAGCGAATAGATGGGACGTCTTTTTTGCTCGTAAACGAGGTTAAAAGTCACTCAACTATTATATATGACAAGGAAAAACATATTTTAGTGGGTGAAAAAGAAAAAAGGGGGTAGAATATGCCGAAATATGACGATGATCAGTGTGTACGGTGCGGCAGTATCAGGGTTGCGAAATCGACCTTGTGTGTTGATTGCCTGGTTGCAGCGGTAAATAGTTTTGGGTCGACGCTGGATCTTGCGGGGACCAGAATTGAAGAATTGGAGGAAAAAAATAAGAAATTGACGGCGTTATGTGAAAGATTGTTGGATCACATAACCCAAGACATGATAGCTATGAGCGACGTCGATGAACAAATAAGACATTATCGGTATAAAGTTTAAGAGGAGGTAAACGATGGAGAAGATAGGGTGGACGGTAATAAATAGAAGACGGAACGGCGGAAAGCCCGTTAAGTGTGTAAATTGCGGGGGGGAAGGGGTGATGCGGGTGACTTTTAATGATCCCTGGTGTAAACTGACTATCACACTGTGTGATAAGTGTAGCAAGAAACGATATGAAGATCTGGACTTGCAAAGAAACCTAAAATTCCCGGGGATCGGTTAATATTGGAAGGTGTCAATAGGGTTTTCCGATATGTGATATCGGAAAATCCTATTTGACAGATTAGGTAAAAAAGGCTAAAGGAAAAAAATGCGTGATTCACCTCTTATTTTAAAAGTCGCATGGGGAAAAGGTCGGAAAGAATTAATGTCTCTTTGGCAGCCCCGGAAAAACAATAGCGCGCACTATCCGCAGAAAAGAGAAAAGCCCCGCGGTAACGGGGCTTCGGAAGAAAGGAAAAAATGAATAATACAAAGTCTGCCATCATGATTACGCTTTTTGCATGTATGAGTCAAGGGAAAAAGCATTACAGCAGGGTATCAATTAATAAGATACAAGAATTATTGGGAAAGTTTCACAAAATCCACGTCAAAAGGCGCTGGATTTTTTATTGCTTTCGATTCTTGATGGATGAAGATTTGGTCACAAAGAAAAAGCGGTACCTGAACGACGATAATGGTTTAATAAATCAAATCCCTTCTCTCCATAGCTTCACGATCTCCGGGATGAAGTACCTTGTATCAAAACATGTTAACGGCGCATTGAAGGCGTTAAAATGCATGATGAATTACATCATGAATAAAGATAAAAGGTGGCCAGGGACTAAAGATATCGGATTGTCTAAAGATTTCGAGAGGTTTATACCGAGCAAGGAGGATTGGAAGAATTTGCTTGGGAATCTGGGGAGGAAAATATGAAAAATTACCGACGTGAACACGAGTTGGGGGGGTTAGTAATAAACCATGGAAAGTTTACGGAGCATNNAAAACCAGAGTGCACATTATCCGCAGAAAAAGAAAAAGCCCCGCAGGGACGGGGCTTCAGAAGGAATGAAAGAATGAATAACTCTATGAATGGTGTTATGATTACACTGTTTGCAAGTATGAGTCAAGGGGAAAATCACTACACCAGGACATCGGTTGCAAAAATCATTGAAAACCTGAAGAAACATCATGAAATCCACGTCAAAAGACGATGGATTTTTTATATTTTAAGGGATCTCATTGAAAACGGATATATAAGGCGCAAGTGTAGATATCGTAATAATGAGACTGGTTTAATCTCACAAATACCTTCTCTGTTATCATTTACTCTTAAAGGAGTTGTATATCTGGTAAAAAAATATGTGGTTGGCGCGAAAAAGTTGTATAAAAGTATGGTTAAGTTTGCGCAAAAAGAGGATAAACGATGGCCAAGCGAGGAGTTTAAGAAAGATACCAGCTACCGGCCTGCAACGACGGAAGAGCAGAAGAGGCTTAACGATTTGCTTACAAGTGTAGGTACGGACATAAATAAGATGCGGGATGGAAAAAGCCCGGGATAGGGGTGTTTAGTGCTGAAAAAGAAGGAGTGGTTGAGACGGTATAAAGAATTGATGTTTGAGAGCGGTGTTTTGAGCGCTTATGATATCCAAGAAAGTATAAAATGGGCAGATGAGGGCTGGAAAAAGGGATTGTCTCCAGGAGAGGCTGCCGACGAAGTAAATGATTTTGCCACGGATTGTATATTTATTGCTGGAGGTATTATAAAATGCTGATAAAAGCGGGGGTTGACATTTCATTGTAGGGAGGAAAATATGAAAAATTACCGACGCGAACACGAGCTAGGGGGGTTAGTAATAAACCATGGAAAGTTTACGGAGCATAGCGAAACAGGGTCAGATATAGTGGCTATAATAGAAACAATGATAGTTGGTATCGGGGAAAGGTTTGGTATCCATTATGGTATGCCGCCACATGATGTTGCTCGTAGGTTTTTGAATGAGATTTATGAGTACGAGTCAGAGCAGGAGCGAAAGAGTAGGTTAATGGCGGAAGCGATAAAAAAGGAGAAAGAGCATGCCGATAAAAGCGGGGGTTGAGTGACCGGGACAATCACATTGTTAGACGACGGCCAGAATTATATTGAGTTTGATCTGGTTTGTGGCGTGATTGAGTCGGTCAGGCCATCTGAACTGGAAGGTTGGAAGGGCACGAAAGTGCTTAACACAGAGTTTGTTGTGGGCGAGCTGTTAACATTCGACCTGCAATGGAGGCCATTTAACCCGACACTGAAGCAACCAATTACTATAATTGAGTTTACAGAATACCCAGGGGGCGAGTGGTTGCGAGCAAACATGTCAACGAAGAAGACATTATATGCATGCCCTCGAGGCGGGAATGATCGCATGATGTACGACGTTGATTGCGCAGGGTTGCCGTTTTATTTTGAATGTGTAAACGAGGCCGCGGTGGCTGCATCAGAAGCTCTGTTAAACTTTGATAAAATACCAGCCGTTTTGCTTGAGGATGTTGACGGCGTGATGGTGATCGACACAATCAAACCGGGAAGGCCCGAAACGATCGCCGATATCGGCGACGGGTTTATGGTGATTTACAATAATTATATTGTTGATTATGGTATCATCACGCACGAAGCAACACACGCCTGGGCAAAAGACAAATGGGGCTCAGTGTTTCCGCCTGCTGACACGGATTATATGGCAGCTGTATTAAGTGACGAACCCCCGATCACGCCATATGGCGGAACGGATGCTGCTGAAGACCTCGCAGAGGCGGTTCGATATTATGTATATAGCCCAGCATTTTTAAGAGCACAGTGTCCGTTAAGATATGCGATAGTCGAGCGGATGATGACAGATCCGAGTTATTACGGATAACAACTACAAGATATAGTGGTTTTTGGGCCTCGCAGCGAGAAGAAAAACACAACATATAGTATGTTTGTGTTTTTTTTTGTTGACAGGGCGCAAAAAGTGTGCCAGTGGCTGACAAAAAGGGCTAATTTTAGCGATTTTATCAACAATCAAACAGGAGGCTACATTATGGCAGAGATTAAGAGCATGGCTGCAATCAGGGACAAATGGACACGCGTCACTCCGGGGCGTGTCGATGATTATAAGCTTGGCATCTCAAACCCGCGGCGGGATTGGGAATCCGAGACAGCAGCTGCTGAAGGAAACTGGAAAGCTGGTATCGACGCCGCGGCCGGTAAAGGGCTGTTTGGCAAGGGCGTTAAGAAAGCCGGTACTGCGAAGTGGAAAGAAAAAGCTTTGGCGAAAGGGCCTGGTCGATTTGCTGAGGGCGTTTATATCGCCGGTCCGGATTACGAAAAGGGCTTTGCTCCTTATCGCGATGCGATTGAGAGGGTGGACATTGGACCTCGTTTTCCACGCCGGGATCCTCGAAACCTGGGAAGGGTGAAAGCTGTTTGTGACGCTTTGATCGCCGAAAAGGTTAAGGGATAAAAGAGGAGGTAACGGATGGACTTTTCTATATTTAAGACCTTTCAGATTTTTGGCATCGTCTCAAATTGGGCAACAAAGGCGCTTGCTGACGGCAAGGTCACGCTAAGCGAAGCCACTGATCTGGCAATTAAAATTGCCGAGATCCTGGGCGTTACTATTGAGATTGAGGTACCGGATAAAACGGAAGTAGAGCTTGATGACGATGAAGACTTATTCCGTTCGTTACCGGTTGTCGATGAACGCACGCAGAAACCAACAGGTAAACCACGGGAGGATTAGGATCATGAACTACAGACTTGCATCAATATTACCGTCCGAAGCGGCTAACACCGCGGGGACAAAAACGATAGACATCAACGTTGCCGACCCGATATCCCGGTTTGTCATCCAAATGAAGGGACTTAACAGCGCAAACGCTCCAGTTGCGCATCCCGCAAAGATGATCAGTAAGATCGAGTTAGTGGACGGATCCGACGTTCTATTTTCTTTATCCGGAGTGGAAGCCCAGGCGCTGAATTTTTACGATCAAGGTAAAATGCCGCATACTGTCCTAAACTACCTAAACGATGTGTATGCGATTGCTACATTTCACATTGATTTCGGGCGGTTTCTGTACGATCCGGTCTTAGCGTTTGACCCGAGGAAATTCACAAATCCGCAACTCAAGATCACACATGATCTTGAGGCCGGTGGGTCGACCCCAGATGCTGCATTACTTTCTGTTTATGCGCATCTGTTCGACGAGAAAGCTATCACACCGGCGGGTTTCCTTATGTCGAAAGAACAATACGGCTACACGCTTGTGTCGAGCGCTAAGGAGCATATCGATCTTGCGACCGATTATCCTTATCGCAAACTACTGTTACAGTCGATGTCTGCAACTCTGCAGCCATGGCAGCAATATAACCAGGTGAAGCTTAGCCAGGACAACGATAAAAAGGTCGTTATTAACGACGAAAAGACAAGCGACCTGTTGAAACTGTTTCGCATGTGGCCTGCGCTCACTGAAACCATTTATGCAAAAACAAAAAATGGTACTCAGGTAATACACTGCGCGGCGTCCTATGAAAGAATACAGACGGTTGTAGGCGTCTTGGCTGCGCTGGACGGTTGCTTTATTGCCGACACATACGGCGGGGCAATTTCTGTAACCGACGGAGCTGCAGCTTCCATTATGATGGTCGTGAACGGTCTAACTCCTCACAGTGCTTTTTGCCTGCCTTTTGGCGATCAGGCAGATATGGATGACTGGTTTGACGTGTCCAAGATTGGCAGTTTACGCCTGACCTTAACGGCCGGCGGATCTGCAGATGGTACTTGCGAGGTTGTCAGTCAGCAAATCCGGGGTTACTAAGCATGGATATGTATAATATAAATGACTTCTCACAACTTTACCGTCGCACGGTAAAGGGAACCGGCGCGACCGGTGAAGTTGTGAGACTCACTTTAGACCGCATTAAACCACGCATGCTTCGCGTGCTTTCCCACGCAACCGTGGAAAACGAAACAACTGCATACACAAAATGCAGGCTTGGCATCGATGCAGGCGGGAGGGATCACTACCTGGACGAATTGACCAATTTAGTTGCGGGAGAATTGGCAGTTTCCAGGAGCGATATACTGCTTGGCGAGGGCGATATTTTGTTTGCGGAGCTCACGGGGACAACAACCGGTGATAAGATTGTAATGACTTCGGTTGGCTGGGAGCAATCACTATGACGGAATTTGGGGTTGAACGGGTTGCAGGCGATTTGACCAAGCAGGAGAACGTCAAGCCAGTCGATGGTGAGGTTTTTAATAACGTCCAAACGTCTTATACATCAGCAAAGATCGACACGGCTGGATATCGTAAGTTCCTGCTGAGAAACATTTTGACAGTCGCGGGCGCACCGACCAACATTAAAATCAACGTGCAGTTCAGCCAGGGAGGCGGGTCATACGAAAATTACATGCGGGGGCCTTTCGGTTCTTTGATGTATGAGGACACGGCCGGAGCTAAAGCGGAGTGCATCGAGGGCGAATGCCTGGGCGCAAAAATGAAGATTAACGTCGTGGCAACGGGAACCGACGCCGCCAAGACGTTTACGTTAACCTGTAAAGTGATCTTAACACGATAATGAGCGGAGAAACTGTAAAGTCGTTTGATCCTCCTGGAGGCCTGCCATCCGGATTAACATTTGACGGAAAATATTTATGGCTTTGCGACTGGGATACAAGCTTGATCTATCAGATCGACTTGGACGGCAAGGAAGTAAAGTCGTTTGATCCTCCTGGTGTAATGCCCTCTGGTTTAGCGTTTGACGGTAAGCATATATGGCTTTGCGACTGGGATACGAATTTAGTTTATCAGATCGATTTGGACGGAAAGGAGTTAAAATCGTTTAATTTGCCTGGAGGGCTCCCGTCTGGATTAACATTTGACGGAAAATATTTATGGCTTTGCGACTATGATACAAGATTGATCTATCAGATCGACTTGGACGGCAAGGAATTAAAGTCGTTTGATCCACCTGGTGTAACGCCGTCTGGATTAACATTTGATGGAAAATATTTATGGTTTTGCGACGCAGATACAGGATTGGTCTACCAGTTTGACTTGGACGGCAAGGAAGTAAAGTCGTTTGATCCACCTGGGGGAATTCCTTTTGGTTTAACATTTGACGGAAAGTATTTGTGGCTTTGCAATTATGACACGGGTTTAGTTCATCAACTAAACAGGTAAAAATATGGTAATAAAAATTAAAAACAGTTTGATAATCGAAACGAATGCTAAACGAGTGAAAAACTATATGCTGTCTAAAGCGCTTCGAAAAGAAGAGGTCACGGCGGCAGAAATAAAGAAGGTATATGGCATGGGCGATAAAGAGTATGCCGAGGCTGTTGATAAGCTTATTAAAGACGGCGCTGTGGATAAAATATAGATGTTTTATGCCTTTTCATACACGCCTTCGGCGGCAGACACTGAAGCGAATCCTCACGAGCTGACACTACAACTTACTGCAGGTGTAATCCACCAGGTTGATGTTTTGTTCCAGGACGGCTGTAAACACGAAGAGTTTGTGCAGGTTTTTGACGACAATCTTCAGTTGTGGCCAAACAACAGAGGCGAAAAGTTGCGAGGAAACGCAACTGTGATTTCCTTCCGGGAGTTCTACGAACTCGAGCAAGGCAACACGCAATTGAAGTTAAAGTGCTGGACAACGTTAGCGGCAGATTTCAAGGAAGTAATTATACAAATCGGAGTACTGCCGAAGAATGTTTTGCAACCGCTTTCGTTTGAAAGCTTACTTGCCGCTGCTGCAGGTTTTGAGGTGTAAATGTGTCACCTAAAAGCATTGTGTATTGGCCACCGGAGGCGAAAGATGGACTTACAAAGGAATGCTTTGAGAAATACCCTGATTGGTCTAGGCAAATGTTTGCCCAGCGACTTATCAGGTCCATCTTGCCGACATGGCTAACACGTCGCCTGCAGAAATATAAGCCAGCAATTCTTGACCCGCCTCCGGTTCCACCGATTCCACCGGGTCCGCCGGGTCCACCGATTCCACCGGGTCCACCAGGTCCACCGATTCCACCTGTTCCACCGGTTCCGCCACCAGTTCCTCCAGTTCCACCAGTTCCACCGGTTCCACCTGTTCCGCCGATTCCACCGGGTCCACCGATTCCACCGGGTCCACCGGGTCCACCGATTCCACCGGTTCCACCGGTTCCACCGGTTCCACCGTATCCGGGGCCGCCAGTTCCTCCGCCTCCGCCTCCCGGGCCAATACCACCAGACCCGCCATGGCCTCCACAACCAGGACCACCGACGCCCCCACAACCGCCGCCGTCAGGACAAGAATTTGAAGTAACGTTCACGGCAGAGAATGATAAGCGAGAAGGATACACAGGTTGGCCATGGAACACCGTGCACGATGCACCAGCAAGTAATAATATGATACTTCCCGAAACTGAGACAGATAGAGCTATCAGCGCGGAAGTGGTCGGTATAAATAGCAGGATTTTTCGCTCATTTTTTGACTTTGACTTATCTACAATACCCGCGAGCGCAACAATTGTTTCATGCAACTTTGCAGTGCGAAGTTATGGAGCATCATCTTGCAGTGCGTGCATTCAGGAAGGAACACAAATAGGGGATCCCGTGGGGTATGACTATAGTGCGTTTATCGGCCTGTTATTTGATTCTCGTATATGGGTAGGCGGCACGAACGTTTTTACACCAGACTCATTAGGCCAAGCATACATACAATCAAAATTTGGCGGCACGGCTAAGTTATGTATGCGAGAATATAACCACGATTATCTAAACGTCGAACCAAGCGACGGGGAAGATTTTCATTGCGGACTATACTGGAGTAATGCGGCAGAGGTAAACAGACCTAAATTAACAATCAAGTATATAACATAAAAACCATGACATGAAGTAATATGGTTGATTATTTAATAGCAAGCATACCAGTCGCAGTCGGACTGTTCATTTATTTTGTAAGATTGGAGGCAAGGCTTGCAAAGATATCAAACGACCTTTGCTGGATCAAAAAGGAAATGGTAAGATGCCAACAATCTTAGGACCTAAATACTCAACTAATTGGCGCGGAAAACCTCCACACATGTTAGCACCTGATATCCCTGTGTGGTACCGGTTCTTAAAAGAATGGGCCCCACATTTTATTGCTCTATATTACGATTGCCTGTTGGGCGGTCCTGAAATGACACCGGATGAAGAAAAGGACCCGATGAAGAGGATGTGGAGAGCGGTAACATGTAAAAGAGCGGACGCGATCGCGGAGCTAGAAAATGAGGTGTGGATTATTGAGGTCAGCGCATACCCGGGCATGAGAGCATTGGGCCAGTTACTTACATACCAAACTCTGTGGTCACAAGATCCTAAAATCGACAAACCGGACGTTATGGTATTGGTCGCCGACCAGATAGATCCCGATGTACGGTTGAGTTACCGACCTTATGGAGTAAAATTGCACTTAGTTTAATGATTTAAGAAGAGAGAAGTAAAAACAAGGCCGTGAAATGGCCTGTAACGAGACTTCATGGCCAACCTCATACCACGGTATGAGGTTTTTTTATGAAGAAAGGAGTAATGTCATGGCAGATTGGAGCGCACCATTTACAATACCGAAATATACTACTGAAGAGTTCCGAAAACTAAAAGCGGAATATATAGCTAAACATGGATATACGATTACTTTCCCAGGGCTTTACGATATAATCAAGATCCCGATCGAAAAGCCT
>LGVF01015544.1_pt1 | contig 11413 bp, 8 predicted proteins | sample 469901 | NCBI WGS metagenome assembly LGVF01 (sample SAMN03893561, study PRJNA290197) | marine sediment metagenome | material: sediment; isolation source: combined push core samples #3730, #5133, and #5579 collected at Hydrate Ridge | place: Pacific Ocean: Hydrate Ridge | reverse complement strand
CTCTTTCGGACACTATGGGACATGTCAGCGCCCATTTTGGCGAGGCGCCCTACTTTGCTGTAGTGCTGATGAGGATGGCTGACGGGAACATTGAACGGCAAGAGGTGGTAACCAATCCGCACACCAAGGTCATTAAGGCTAAGGGAATTCGCGTGGCAGAATGGTTGATTGAGCAGAAAGTAGACATTGTGGTGGTAAAGGAAGATTTGCAGAAAAAAGGACCTTCATACGTTTTCGCTGATGCCGGGGTAGAGTTACAAGTCTCCTCGGCCGATGAGCTTAGCAAAGTGATTGACTCCTTTCGTCCTCATCCCTAAGTATAGACTTTCAGATAAATAATTTCACTGCGTTATCGGTCGGACTTCTCGACGACGTACTNNAACATGTACGCCTTACTCGAAGTCCTCCCTCTAGCCTTGTGAAATGAATTATCTGAAAGTCTATAGAAGAAGAGCGGAGCCGACATTGGGAAATTTACCCTGAGACCTCCTTATAATGTATCAAAATGTACGCCTTCCTGTTTTATATATAGGTGCCCAGCTATCATCACTCCCATGAAAGTGACAGTTACTACATTCAATGGGATGCCTTTCTCCGTGACCATCATGTTCATGACCTCCGTGGCACTTGCAGCACTTATGCAGCGGATATGGGCGATCAGGACTTTCATGGTGGATGTATTTGAATTCGAATGGATCACCCGTACCTGCTTCAGCATCGTCCTTATGGCAGCTTCGTGCTCCCAAAAAATATTAAATAAACCTACAGGTCTTTCAGCACCAGTGCCTCTTCTCAATAAGTACTGCTATTTCTTTTATACGTCAGGTTAATGGATGCCGGCCTACAGGGGCATAACGGTAAATCCTACATGGCCATCCGGGAATGGATAGCTACAATGAGAGTTAACTTTGTTTGTGCACTTTAAATAAAATCTTGTCTATCCCTGGCCCAGACCTGGTTTTGCAGAGCAGGTGTACACAGCTCCAGTCAGAACATTTTACAGCTATCCAAGTAGATTGTAAGGAAGTCGCGCCAGGGCAGGCCTGTTATCCTGTCGGACTCTTTTTCAAAAGGCTAAATTGTTACCAATTTTATACTTTTTACGAGTTCATGAAAAATAATGGACTTGAAATCTTGACAGTTTCGTTAACTTTATGATAATTAAGCCTAAATCAGAACTTAGTTCGCTTTGTTCACAATTGGTCGAGTGGTAGCAGGAATTCCAATAGGTTGTAGAAATTCCGAGACGTTGTTTATCATGCAAAATAAAATCACCTTTTTTGTGTTAAGTGCCACAGGTTCTGTGATAAAGCGAATAACTCTCTCCAAGGTTTTTTTACGCTTTTCAGGCGTTTTTTTTGCTGCCTGCCTGATATTTTGTGTTTTTTTTATTTACGATTACTACAATCTTAAAAAAATATCCATTAATACACAGGAACTTGAGAGCAAAGTTTCTAATCAAATGGATGAAATCGCTGATCAGCGTAAGCAGATACAAAATTTTGCGAGTGAGATCAATAAGTTAAAGTCAAAGCTGGTCGATTTAGCCAGTTTTGAAAAAAAGATACGAATTATTGCCAACATTGAAGAAACCTCTGATCAGGAAAGCCTTTTTGGTGTTGGTGGTTCAATTCAGGAAGATCTTGATGCACAACTTCCTCTTGCAAAAAAACATAACAGCCTGCTTCGTGAAATGCACGAGCAGGCAGAGCAACTGGATCTGGCATCGACAAATCAGAAAAATCGGTTTGAATATCTCTTTAAGCATTTAGAGGATCAGCGGAATCTTCTGGCCTCTACGCCCGCGATTCGCCCAACAGATGGGTGGGTATCATCCAAATTCGGATACCGCAAATCCCCATTTACCGGTCTACGTGAATTCCATAAAGGACTGGATATTGCTGCACGGAAGGGAACGCCGATAATTGCAACTGCTGATGGCGTTGTAACATATGCCGGCAGAAAAGGTTTGATGGGTAAGGTGATTGTAATTGATCACGGCTATGGAATGGTTACCCGCTATGCGCATGTTTACAAGTTTTTGAAAAAACGTGGAGACGTTGTAAAAAGAGGGGATACCATTGCTCTTGTCGGTAATACAGGACGAAGCACGGGACCTCATGTCCATTATGAGGTTCACCTTAACGGGATTCCGGTTAATCCTGAGAGATATATACTTAACTAATAACGTTAGTCAACCACTCAACCATTTCCCCACTAATTGCACCCGACTGATTCATGATACTTGATTTTCTATCCTAAATCGTATATTCTAAAGTAATTATTCAGCCACGAATGAACACGAATTTACACAAATAAAGTAGAATTATTTGGCATCCTTCATTATTTGTTTACACTTTTATAAAATATCGGACATCAATAACACCCCCCATTCCCCCCTCAAGGGGGGATTAAGGGGGGTGTTATTTCACTTGCGAGTTTTCTAAAGTGTCAACTACTTTTATACGATTATGAAGGATGCCAATTATTCTATACAGGATTTCTTCTTTATTCGAGTCCATTTGTGTCAATTCGTGGCTGAGCAGTTACAACCAAAAAAAGGAATATTTTGTAGATGATAGTGAATTTTTTAACAAAATTATTTGGAAGTAAAAACGAACGGGAATTAAAAAAGCTTGATCCTGTTGTTGAAGAAATTAACGCACTGGAACCCAGGATACAGGCTATGAGTGATGAACAGCTCAGGGCTCAGACTTTTTTGTTCAAGGAGCGCTTTGAAAAGGGTGAATCGCTTGACGATATTCTTCCCGAAGCCTTTGCTGTGGTTAGAGAAGCCTCAGTGCGCACCCTCAAGATGCGGCATTTTGATGTTCAACTGATCGGCGGCATTGTTCTTCATCATGGAAAGATTGCTGAAATGAAGACAGGTGAAGGAAAAACACTGGTCGCAACTCTTCCTGCGTACTTAAACGCTATTTCGGGCAAAGGCGTGCATATTATTACGGTGAACGATTACCTGGCAAGGCGTGATACAGAATGGATGGGGCAGATTTATAATTTTCTCGGCCTTTCTGTTGGCACTATATTGCATGGTCTGGATGATGCCGAACGCAAGGCGGCATATGATGCTGATATTAACTACGGAACAAACAATGAGTTCGGCTTTGACTACTTAAGGGACAATATGAAGTTTGACAGAGACTCGATTGTCCAGAGGGACCTTAATTTTGCAATTGTGGACGAGGTTGACAGTATATTAATTGACGAGGCAAGAACTCCGCTTATTATATCAGGTCCTGCCGAAAAGTCGACTGATCTTTATTACCAGGTAAACGGCATAATTCCGCGCCTTAAACGCGATCGAGATTTTACAATAGATGAAAAGGCCCGTACAGCGGTTATGACTGAGGAAGGAATTGCAATAGCGGAAAAAATGCTGAAAGTCGACAATCTGTATGATCCAAAATGCATTGAGCTCCTCCACCATGTTAATCAGGCTTTAAAGGCTCATACTCTATTCAAGCGCGATGGTGATTACATTGTTAAGAATGGAGAGGTTATCATAGTTGATGAGTTTACAGGCCGCCTGATGCCTGGGCGCCGGTATAGTGAAGGGCTGCATCAGGCGCTTGAGGCAAAAGAGAACGTCAAGATAGAAAATGAAAACCAGACGCTTGCTACGATCACCTTCCAGAATTACTTCAGGATGTACGATAAACTCGCAGGTATGACTGGTACGGCAGACACTGAAGCCGCTGAGTTCAAAAAGATATATGATCTTGATGTGTTGATTATTCCTACAAACAAGCCGATGATCAGGACCAATTATCCGGATGTTATCTACAAGACCAGGAAAGAGAAATTTGAAGCAGCCATGGAAGAGATAATAGAGCTTCATAAAAAAGGGCAGCCTGTTCTGGTCGGTACGGTTTCAATCGATGTTTCGGAAAGCTTTTCCAGAAAATTGAAAAAAAAGGGCATCAAGCATAGTGTGCTGAACGCAAAAAATCATGAAAAAGAGGCTGAGATTATTGCTACGGCAGGCCAGAGGGGAGCCGTTACTATTTCAACAAGCATGGCAGGCCGTGGAACCGACATAGTGCTTGGCGAAGGCATAATTGAGCTTGGGGGGCTCCATATACTTGGAACTGAAAGACATGAGAGCAGGCGTATTGATAATCAGCTTAGAGGGCGGTCCGGAAGACAGGGAGATCCAGGATCATCCCGTTTCTACCTTGCTCTGGAAGATGATCTTCTCAGGATATTCGGCGGAGAACGTATAACTGGAATTATGGAAAAACTGGGGATGGAAGAGGGCGAGCCGATCGAACATAACTTGATAAGCAAGGCAATAGAAAATGCTCAGAAGAAGGTTGAGGGACACAATTTCGACATTCGAAAGCAGCTTATCGAGTATGATGATGTTATGAACCAGCAAAGGGAGGTCATATACAGGCAGCGCCGTGAAGCCCTTAATGGAAAAGATTTAAAAAATTCTATTATGGATATGATTCGTGAAAAAGCCGAGGATATGGCAGGTGCATTCGCTGACGAAAGAGTTCTTCCTGAAGAATGGGACTGGAAAGGGATTAGTAAAGCGGTATTCAAGCAGTTTAACTTCCGTTTAAACAGAGTAGACGATGATACGTTAGACGGGTTGAACAGGGACGGGCTGGCCCAGCTTATTTTTGACTCAGCCGTCAGAGTATATGACGAAAAGGGGGCAGCGATAGGGGGGGAAGATTTCAGGAACCTGGAACGGATTATCATGTTGCAGACCGCAGATAGTCTGTGGAAAGACCATCTGCTTAGTATGGATCACTTAAAAGAGGGCATTGGTCTGCGGGGTTATGCTCAGGTGAATCCTTTGATTGTTTATAAAAAAGAAGGATTTGAAATGTTTCAGGATATGATTTCCAGGATCAAGGAAGAGGTTGTTGGAATCATGTTCAGAATTCAGATAGCTAAACCTGAAAAGATAGATGATTTAAGGCGGACAGGAGAGCAGAACTTTATAATGTCCCATGGAGATGATGCTGAAAAGAAAAAACCTGTCACGCGAGCAATGAAAAAAGTTGGTAGAAACGCCCCATGTCCCTGCGGAAGCGGAAAGAAATATAAGAAATGCTGCGGGAAATAAGGGAGTTAGTGCCTAAAGTGCCTAAAGTATATTAAAGTGCCTAAAGTTAAGGAATGCGCCTTAAGGCGCTGCCAATTTTAACAAGTTACTTTAGCCCACTTTGTTTTTGGCCGAAGTTAGAACCAAGCCCTGAATATCTATAGCACGCCGAAGGCGTACCATAACTTTAGGCATTTTAGGCACTTTAGCTCACTTTAGGCACTTGTGCCCGCACCAAAAGTACGCTAACTTGAGGAGTTTTCGTTCAAGCACTATATATTTCCGGGGAGGAAAATCTAATGAGCCGGTACAGCTCTGAAACAGACATTGGTGTAACTTCTGAGACCCGTGAGGAGGTCAGGGAGCCTTCAATGTACAGGGTGATGATCCTTAATGATGACTATACCACAATGGAATTTGTCGTAGAAATCCTTATGTTTGTTTTTAACAAATCAGCGGAAGAAGCAGCCGGGATTATGCTTAAAGTTCACAGAGAAGGGGTCGGGCTCTGCGGCGTTTATACATATGAGGTGGCTGAAACCAGGGTGGATACGGTTCATGCTTTAGCCAGGGAAAAAGGCTTTCCGCTCAGATGTACCATGGAGAAGGATTAGACCATGATAAGTAAAGAATTAGGCGCAACACTCGGCTTTGCGGTAACAGAAGCCAAAAACAGACGTCATGAGTACGTCTGTATAGAACACTTACTTTTTGCTATTTTGCACGACAGAGAGGGCATAGAGATTATTGAGGGCTGTGGGGGGAATATCGAGAACCTTGAAGATGCTCTTGAGAATTTCTTTGCAACCCGGATGGAGTCTGTTCCTGAAGGGGAAGAATATGTGCTTAAGCAGACAATCGGCGTTCAAAGAGTGATCCAGAGAGCGATTAATCATGCACGTTCTGCTGAAAAGCGTGATGTTGCCGTAAACGACATACTGGCTTCCATCTTTCAGGAAAAAGATTCCTATGCTGTATATTTTCTTAGTGCGGAAGGGATTACACGTCTTGATGTTTTAAGCTACATTTCTCATGGCGCTTCCGGGACTCCTTACAGCCAATTGCAGGGAGGATTTGCAAAGACAGACAAAAAAAAGAAAAAGAAGAAAACCGATCCTCTTGAGATCTTTACCATCGACCTTGTTAAAAGCGCTGCCCAGGGGAAAATAGACCCGCTTATCGGCCGTGAGCTTGAATTGGAGCGCACTATTGCCGTGCTCTGCAGAAGGCGCAAGAACAATCCTGTCTTTGTGGGAGATCCCGGAGTGGGAAAAACCGCAATGGCCGAAGGTCTGGCTGTCAGGATATTTGAGGAGATTGTTCCTGATATACTTAGAGATGTTCGTATATTTTCGCTTGATCTTGGCACGCTGCTTGCCGGCACAAAATTTCGCGGAGACTTTGAGCAGCGTTTAAAAGGGGTTCTTGCGGCTCTGAAAGAAAAAGACCATGCTATTTTGTTTATTGATGAGATCCATACCATTGTTGGGGCCGGGGCTGTCAGCGGCGGTTCCATGGATGCGTCAAATATTTTGAAACCGGCTCTTGCAGCGGGTGAGCTGCGGTGTATGGGTTCAACTACTTATGAAGAGTACAAAAATCACTTTGAAAAGGATCGTGCTCTTTCACGCCGTTTTGAGAAGATCGAAATCGCAGAGCCCAGCGTTTCGGAAACATATAAGATATTAAAAGGGCTAAGGCCCTCTTATGAAAAGCACCACAACATTCTTTATACAGATCAGGCTCTTAAGGCCGCCGCCCAGTTGTCCGCCAAATATATCAATGACCGTTATCTGCCCGATAAAGCAATAGATGTGATAGACGAGGCCGGAGCGTTTATTAAGCTTTCCGGCTCTTCAAATCGAAAGAAGATCCACGCTGGAGATATTGAAAAGATCGTGGCAAAGATGGCCGGAATACCGGCTATAAGCGTATCAACGTCTGACAGGGCAAAATTAGAGACCCTTGAAGAGAAATTAAAACAGGTTGTTTTTGGGCAGGACGCTGCCTTAAAATCCCTTGTTACTTCTATAAAGCGCTCTCGTGCCGGTCTTGGAATACCGGGCAAACCAATAGGATCATTTCTGTTTACAGGTCCGACCGGTGTTGGAAAAACAGAGGCGGCCAGACAGGTTTCGATAATGCTTGGTGTCCGGTTCTTCCGTTTTGATATGAGCGAATATATGGAAAAGCACGCTGTAGCCCGTCTGATAGGCGCGCCTCCAGGCTATGTCGGTTTTGACCAGGGAGGGCTTCTAACAGATGCTATACGAAAACACCCTTACAGCGTTCTGCTTCTTGACGAAATAGAGAAGGCTCATCCTGATTTGTTTAATATTCTGCTCCAGGTTTTGGATTATGCAACCCTTACAGACAATAATGGGAAAAAAGCCGATTTCAGAAACGTCATTATAATTATGACTTCAAATGTCGGGACAAGAGAGATGGGCAGCCAGACAATCGGCTTTGGCGAAGCGCAATATGATACTGAAGCCAAAGGTAAAAAGGCTGCTGAAAAGTTTTTCAGCCCGGAATTCAGAAATCGCCTTGATGGTATAATTAACTTCAATTCCCTGAATTTCGAGATCATGGAAAAAGTGGTGGACAAGTTCATGGCGGAACTTGAACAGCAGCTTGCCGAAAAAAAGGTTTTTCTCACTATTTCTTCCGGGGCACGAACATGGCTTGCAAAAAAGGGGTATGATCCGCTTTACGGAGCAAGGCCTCTTGCCAGATTATTACAGACGGAAATCAAAGATATTCTATCCGATCAGATTCTGTTCGGGCAGCTTGAAAAAGGGGGCAAAGTTTTTGTTGATCTGGAAAAGGAGAAGCTGATCTTTACCTATAACTAAAGTGCCTAAAGTTAAGGAATGCGCCTACGGCGCTGCTAATTTGATCTTTTCTTCAGTTGCTTTTAACTCACTCCAAACTTCAAAATAGGCAGAATACCTTAACTTTAGGCACTTTAGGCACTTTAGCTCACTTTAGGCACTTTTTTTGCAATGCCGGTTTTTCTTTTGTCTGATAAAATAGCGTTTCCACCCCCTCATCTCGCAAGAAGAGACGGTTTGCTGGCTGTGGGCGGTGATCTGAGTGAAAAACGCCTTCTTCTTGCCTACAGCATGGGTATATTTCCCTGGTTTTCAGATGAAGACCCTGTCATGTGGTGGTCGCCCGATCCGCGTCTTGTGCTATATTCCGGGGAAATCAGGGTTTCAAAGAGCCTGAAAAGGATAATCAAAAAGGGTCTGTTTCATGTAACCATGGACATGGCCTTTGATCAGGTGATAGCCACATGCGCACAAATCCGGTTGCAGAATAATGAAGGAACCTGGATCGTTAAGGATATGATTGATGCCTATTGCAAACTGCATAAATCTGGTTTTGCGCATTCAGTGGAAGCCTGGTATGAAGGAAAGCTGGCAGGCGGATTATATGGTGTTTCTCTGGGAAAATGTTTTTTTGGAGAATCAATGTTTGCACGTATGAGCAATGCTTCAAAGGTGGCTTTTGTTACTCTTGTAAAACATCTTGAAGCATTATCCTTTGATATTATAGACTGCCAGATTACAACAGAGCATTTGATCCGTTTTGGAGCAAGGCAAATCCCAAGAAATATTTTTTTAAAGCAGCTTGAAAAATCCCTGAACAGACCAACAAAGCAGTTACAAGTGCCTAAAATGCCTAAAGTATATTAAAATGCCTAAAGTTCCCGCCTGCCTCGCCTGAGCAAGTCAATGAAAGGACGAAGGGCATTGAGTGGTGCTCGCGATGGCGGGCAGGAAAGTTATAAGCAACCGAAGAAAAGTTAAAATTGGCAGCGCCGAAGGCGCATTCCTTAACTTTAGGCACTTTAGCTCACTTTAGGCACTTGAAAAAAGAAGGAAACCTAAGCATGGAAAAAGACTGTATCTTTTGCAAAATCGTAAATGGAGAAATTCCGACCAATTTTTTGTATAAGAGCGATACCCTGGTAGTATTTAAGGATATCAATCCGCAAGCCCCTGTCCATCTTTTGATTGTGCCGAAAAGACACATAAGAAGTATAAATGATTTAACGGAAGAGGACAGAAAGATCGTGGCTGAAATGATTATGACCGGCAAAGACATGGCAGAAAAAGAGTCTATTTCAAAATCCGGGTATAAGCTCATATTCCATGTAGAAAAGGGCGGCGGGCAGCTCATTTTTCATCTGCATCTGCACCTTATTGGTGGATGGAAGTAGATGTGCGAGTGGGGAAATGGTGAACGGGGAATGGTGAACGGAGAATGATGGTAGGGCCGTCCTACGTGGCGGCTGTTTTTTTGATAATCTGCGAAAATCTGCGTAATCTGTGGATGGGAAATGGATGATCGGATGATTAGGATGGATTGATTCGGGTGGCATGGACAAACTTGTTTGTCCGTGTCTTTGGATGATTGGATAATTGGTTTCGACGCTGTGGGAGCGGCTTTCAGCCGCGATTATGGCACACATTTTTCGTGGCTGAAAGCCACTCCAACAAGCAAAGTCGGCTTAAGTCAATGACAACAATCATCAATCGACGTAAAATGGATGCGAAACTTGAGTATCTTGAATTAATCTTTAAGGGATTGCGCGCAAGGTGCGGTATTGATTTTTCTCTGTACAGGGAAGGCACCATTAAACGGCGTTTGGCCAGGAGGATGGCTGCAACCGCTTGTGATAATTACAGTGACTATTTTTATTGTCTCGAAAAAGACCCCGAGGAATATGGACGACTCTTCAGAGACTTGACCATAAAGGTAAGTCGTTTTTTCAGGAATCATCCTGTTTTTGAAATACTGCTCGATAAGATATTCCCGGATATAATGAGCGCAAAAGAAAGTAAAAACGACAACACGCTCCGTATATGGTGTGCAGGGTGTAGCTTTGGCGAAGAGGTATATTCTGTTGCCATAACGCTTGTAGAATACTTAAAAAAAAATGAAAAAAAGATAGGTGACTATAACATCTCCATCTTCGGCACCGACATAGACGAAGAAGCCTTGGAGATAGCGAAAGCAGGGGTATATGACGCTGAAGCTGTGAAAAAGATAAAAAGGGAAATTCTAAACAACTACTTTTCATCCAATCATCCAATCATCCAATCATCCAATTCCTACCTGGTGATTGACCTCATAAAAAACATGGTAAGTTTCAGCGAGCATGACCTTGGATCAGAAACAAAGATATCGCCGCCGGCAGGAATTGTGGCCAATTATGACCTGATACTCTGCCGTAATCTTTTGATCTATTTTTCCGAACCCCTGCAGAAAAGGGCATTTTCAAATCTCTTCAACTCATTGAATCCAGGCGGTTATATAGTTCTTGGCAAGTCGGAATCAATTCCCAAACACCTTGAACCCTTTCTTGTCCCACAAGATCCACGACATAAAGTCTATAAGAAAAGATAGTCGAGCCTGCCCGCCACCTGCCCGCAATGACTCTATTTCGCATGACTTAGTTTTGCCGCTTTGTTCCCGCGGGCATAATGAACAAAATGGATAGGACATATTTAATGCATGGCAGGCGGGTCGCGAGCCCCGCTCACCACTCTTCATCCTTTTCGCCTAATAGAACATAGATGTAATACAAAGTTATAATCATATTGTTGACTCGCTCAGGCGAGGCGGGCGGGTAGTCGAGTAGTCGCATAACGATTTTGTAATCGTTTACCACAGAGCGCGCAGAGTACACAGAACAAACTATTTCGACCTGTGCAGTTCCGAATGTTCTAATCCTCATCGGCGTGGTCCCGTAGGGGCGGGTTTATCCCGCCCGAATCGATTGGCAGGCGGCGTAAAGCCGCCCCTACTCATTGATTAACCGGCGTATACCGTTATATTCTCTGCGGTCTCTGTGCTCTGCGGTGAACGGTTACGCGATTTTTTATTGACAAGAACGATTAAAACGATTATTGCGCTTAAATCGCATTATCCGATACTCGACCACTCGACCACTCGACCACTCGACCACTCGACCAAACACTGGAGAACCAGATTGACTTATATAACTACATCTAAAGCTGCCGGGATCTGCGGTGTAGCCCGTACCACCATTTCGAAGTGGATAGATGAAGGGGAGTTGAAGGCGTTTGTTACGCCTGGCGGGCATCGTAGGATAATAGAGCGGGATCTGATGGATTTTTTAAGAAAAAACCGCATTCAGCCAACCTCGAAATTTGGAGAAAAAAAACGGATACTGATAGTGGATGATAATCCCGACGATATCAAGCTCCTTGAAGCAGCCTTTTTGCCGGCCTCGGACAAATATGAGGTGTATACGGCCAACAGCGGTTTTCAGGCTATATATAAAATAGGAGAGGTCAA
>LGVF01002702.1_pt1 | contig 11438 bp, 10 predicted proteins | sample 469901 | NCBI WGS metagenome assembly LGVF01 (sample SAMN03893561, study PRJNA290197) | marine sediment metagenome | material: sediment; isolation source: combined push core samples #3730, #5133, and #5579 collected at Hydrate Ridge | place: Pacific Ocean: Hydrate Ridge | reverse complement strand
TAAGAGTCCTGTAAAAAGAAGCATTGAAATTATCCTTTGCACTGATGGAAAGGCGCTTATAACCGACATAGACAAGAATATTGCCATTGATGTTAACAGGGGGGTGTCGGTTGTTATACCTGCTTGTGTCAAAAATTATACTATTAATGGAAAAGCAACCCTTTATAAAGCTTCGGTTCCATTTTAACTGGTTATCAATAATTCAAGTTTTGCCTTGCTTTTTCCTGCACGCCTTGTATCCGGAAAAAATTCAGGTCCGCCACGAAGTCGTTTTTTACCCACACAGCCAACATCAAAGGTTTGAAAAGCTCTCCAATTCATCAGGAGGCAAAGAATTTGTACAGGGAACTCAGCACGACCCTATGCCTTCAAAAACAGGGCCATTAAAATGGTGACAAAGATGTTCAGAAGCTCAGCCGTTTCTACTACGAAGAGGAATTTTCCCACTTTTTTTCGGTAGAGGACAATCGGCCAAGCCTTTCTCACCTGACTTCTGCTTGCTCTTCATTGCGGGGCTTTGCAGCAAAAATGGTTAATTTCACCTCTGCATCATCTATCAACTTGGCAAAAAGATCCAGGCGGATTCTCGATCCATAAACGGGGCTCAACCAGGTCATTACAGATGCTTCGCAACCATGTTTCGACGATATCCAGCTTGTCCTGTGGTATGCCATGTATAGCCTTTGATCTATCATCCACGCCTAACAGGAGGACACCTGTATGAGTATTGGCCATGGCCGCGAGTTCGTCTGCCATGCTGTTTCGGTGCGGACCAGTAATTTTATCTCCGCTGAAATCAACGGTTTTCAGTTCGAGAACAGAGTCTTCACCGAGGGAGATTTTGTCGTGGCGTGGTTTGTTTTTCCTTTTTCTCCGCTAAAACCAACAGCTCCGAGAGCGTATCAATATCTCCATGCCCCTTATCCAGAGGCAAAACAGCCAGAATATGGATTCCGCTGTTTACTGAAATTTCTATGCAGGGAAACAGATAGAGCATGCGAAAATTGGTTTCAATAGATTATAGCTTTACGGGAAAACCATGCGATTTTATACACAAATCACAAACCAAAGAAAATTGGCGGTTTTGGATGATTTCACGAGATCGTAGTTTTTAACGCAGACGGGGTGACATCTTATATACTGTTGAAATCTAAGCAAAAAGCCATAATGAGAATTGCTGACATTAGTTTATAAGTTAACAGGGTGCTTGAACTATGATATCTGGTGTGTATTCCACGCCAATCAAGAAAGGATCGGCACTTAAACATGATACAGTGAATTTATATGTGAAACTTAATCATACTCATTCTCTATGAAAAATTTGTATCATATTGATATTATAGCTTCTTATATCATCACTGCATGTTTAGCACTACCCATGTTAAATGTATTGCACTCGTAAATACAAATTGTTAAACAACTTATCATTATAAAATCCCGAGACAACGCCGGAGACCCGGCCAAGCAGATCGTGGTTTGTCACAAAAGGCCCTAGGTGGATGTCCCAATGCCGATGGGCTTCACCATGTGAGTTGGTCGGTTTTATTTCAACGGTTGATATGGAAATTCACGCTCTGACCAGGGGGATGATACTGTTGTTGTTTCGACCGACACAGGTCCCATGCATTTAGCCGCAGCAATTAGAATGCGTTGTGGCCATTTTCGGGCCTACAGCGCCGTCGAGAACCGGTCCGTTTGGGGCCAGCGATAAAATAATAAGAGCTAACCTGGAATGCAGCCCATGCTTTAAAAGGGAATGCAACACAATTGACTGCATGAAACAGATCACTGTTGATCATGTTTTTGAAGCAGCAATATCGGCAATGGTTACCACGGAGAACACAAAGAAAAAGAAGTAATTTATAAACCAAGCACGAAAAATAATGCTGAGAGTTTTGCACAACCCTCGTTTTTGGTCAATTCTGGTCATTGCGAGGAGCAAAGCGACGTGGCAATCTTGTGGATTATCAATATGTTTTGAGACCGCTTCGCTCGCAATGACAATGCTTGGGTTTTTTCAAAGGTCTCAATGCTGTTTGATTTCAGGTCATTGTTTCGTGTTTTCGTACTTTCGTGTTTTTGTGATTAATATTTATTTTCTTCGTGTACTTCGTGGCGCAAACAAAATGTGATTTATTTCAAAAACACAGGATGTTGGATGGATGATAGATTTCTTAGGAGTTAAGCCTGATGACCAAATCGTCTCAACCACATATTTTAATTTTTGAGCCCAGAGTAGAAGGCCACCATTTAAGCTGGTTGCGCTATATTGCGGAAGATTTCTTAGCTGCCCGCTTTAGGGTGACATTAGCGGTAAACTGGCGGCCGGAAGCAAAAGAATTCATTCAAAAGCAGCTTTCAGGATTAATCAACAGGGTCTTGGTTATATCTATTTTTAATGAGACTGGCAAATTACATGGTGGAAGCAAATTAAAGGCCCTTGCCTATTGTCTGAACGAAAGCGTTGCTCAAGAGGTTTTTATTAATAACCTTGATGAGATCGCATCTCACTGCCTGAGATATGCATCAATTGGAATCTATCCCCCCAAGGTTCTTCAGGGACGTCTGTCTGGTGTCTGCTTTCGCCCCAGATTTTTGGCAAATCCGATATGGCCTCCCGGTAACATAATAAAAGCCACCGGCTTCCGCAGACTTTGCCGGCATAACTGGTTTAAAAATATATTTTTGATGGATGAATATCTGTTTGCCGATGCAAAAGATAAATATACTGGCGCTGCATTTCATTTTCTGCCTGATCCCTGGGCCGGGAACTTTTCTCATAGTCAAAAAGATGCAAGGAAAGCATTGGGGATTCCATCAGACCGCTTTCTTTTGCTTGTCTATGGAATCGGTGACCGCAGAAAAGGCCTGCATTTAGCAGTTCGCGCCATGATGGAATCATCTCCTGCTTCCCGATTATTTCTTTTATGCGCCGGCAAAATTTCCAAAGACCGGGAATTGCTAAAGGGACTTTCGAAACTGGAAAAGCGTGGAATGGCAAAGGTTCTTGATCGCTATGTTTCGGATTCTGAAGAGAGTTTATGTTTCTGTGCAAGTGATGTTGTTTTGTTGCCCTATATAAAACATTTCGGTTCCAGCGGTGTACTTTCGCTTTCTGCGGCTGCGGGTAAAATGGTTATCGCATCAGATGAAGAACTTGTGGGAAAACGCATACGCGAGCATAAACTTGGCTGGCTTTTTCCTTCCGGTAACATTGAAAGCCTGAAAAGATGCATGGATGAGGCGACATTATTGTCGACATCAGAAATGAACCAATTTCAACAGGCCGCTCTTCATTATGCCAGATCCTGTTCTCGAGAGGCGTTTAGAAATGCTTTGCTCTCAGCTCTCGCACACAAAAAGGCGCTTAAATAAATGGCATCTAAAATTTACAAGATTGCGGTTGTGGTCCCAAAATATGGACTGGTGGGCGGTGGAGAAAAATTTGCTCTGGAATTGACGGAACGTATCGCTTCAAATCATCGCTATGATGTTCATGTTTTTGCAAATAAGTGGAGGCCTCAATCTGATCATATTACATTTCATAAAATACCTGTCATTTCATTTCCCAAGTTTTTGACCACCATAAGTTTTGCCTGGTTTGCCAATCGTAAAATAGCAAAAATGAACTTTGATCTCATCCACACCCATGAGAGAATTTTTCATGCCGATATTTTTACAATGCACAGTGTTCCACACAGATTCTGGGTTAAGGAAGTTCGAAGAAAGAAAATGAGTCTTTTCGATTATGGTACAAGCTGGGTTGAAAAAAGTTTGATTAACAATGAAAAATGCAAAGTGTTTCTGCCCGTATCCGGCATAACAAAGGAAAAGTTCCTGCGGGAATTTAACGTCGATCCCGGAAAAATACATGTCATGCATCCCGGCGTCGATATCGGTAAGTTTAATGAATTTGACCGACGTGAATGCCGCAGGGAAATAAGGAAACGTTTTGGGATCGGCGAAAGTGATACGGCAGTTTTATTTGTCAGCATGAATTTTGAGCTCAAAGAATTGGATAATCTCATGGCAGCGATGGCTATGACAAAACCGAAGCACCCGTCAGAGAAGCTCAAATTATTAGTGGTCGGAAAAGGGAATGAAAAGAAATATAGCAGGCTCGCGCAGCAATTTGGCATAAAAGATGATGTTATCTTTGCAGGAGTTTGGAAAGATAACATTGAAAAAATCTATCTGGCTTCAGATATTTTCGCGATGCCTTCAGGATTTGATACTTTTGGCATGGCAGTATTGGAAGCCATGTCTGCTTCTTTGCCTGTGATCATTAGTGATAGTGTGGGCGCAAAAGATTTGGTTAAGGATGGCATTAATGGATTTATTGTTGAAAAAGAAGATATTAGCTTAATAAGTTCTAAGATAGTGTTTATGCTGGATAAAGAAAACAGGCAGCATATGGCAAAGGAAGCATACAAAAAGGCAACGAAACATTCATGGGATGGGGTGGCGGAAATGGTGCTCAAAATTTATGGTAAAATTATAGGCGCTTGATTTTATGCTTGTAAAAGGAAATGACATATCCAGAGAAAATATCCGTAGTATCCTGCTAATACAGCTCGGAGATATAGGGGATGTTGTTCTCTCTTTTCCTGCTGTCAGAGCACTGCGTGAAAATTTTCCGCGGGCCAATATCGTTGCGGCGGTAAGAGAAAAAGCAAAAGAATTAATCAAAGACTGCAGATGGGCAACGGATGTAATTTCTATCAATGAAGAAAAAAGAACATGGATAGAAGAATTAAAATATCAGAAAAGATTTTTATCACGCTTGCGTGGATTCCGTTTTGATTTAACGATTGACATAAAACCTGGAGATCGGGGAGCTATTATTGCCCTTCTCTCCGGGGCAAGGCAAAAAATATGTGTTTATGCTAATGACGGGAAACTCTGGCGCAACAGAGTATTTACCCATCTATCTATAGATGAGCCTAAACCGGGCCGGCACATGGCCGAATATTACCTTGGCCTTTTAGAATCTTATAATATACAAACAGATCACATCTGGCCTGAGCATGATGTTCCTGATAACAGGTATAAAAAATCTAAGACCCTTTTAAAAAACGAAGGTGTTCCATTGGATAAGCAAATCATTGCCGTTCAGCCTTTTTCTCTATGGAAATATAAGGAATGGGGAGCGAATAAGTACATTCAACTGATTAACTGGCTCATATCGGAATATGATGTATGTATTATTATCACAGGCTCTTTTGAGGAAAGGGAACGTGCCGGTGAAATAATAAAAAAATGTCGGCGGAATACATTTAATTTAGCGGGACAAACTTCCATAGGAACATTGGCCGGCGTTTTTAAGATGTGTAGAGTATTTATCGGCGTTGACAGTGCCGGAGTTCATATTGCCGCAGCGGTAGGCCTACCCACGGTATGCATATTTGGCCCGTCATCATATATCGATTGGGCGCCAAGGGGTCCGCAGCACTATGTAGTGCATAAAGATCTTCCATGTGTACCTTGTCAGAACAAAGGGTGTCAGGGAAGTGAAATCAGTCGTTGCTTGGAAAAATTGACATTGGAAGAGGTGCAAACTGTAATTAAAAGTCGAATTACTGCGATACTCTAAAAGCCGTTGTTTAATACGTACAAGGGAAGATTCTAATGGAAAGAAATTAGTAGTATATGCGAATTGAGGTAAAAGAATGCTTTTTCGTAGAAAAACAATATTTGGTAAAATTTCTATAGGAATTACTACATTTGAGCATAGATTCGACAAATATTTCGTTCCACTTCTTTCAAAGATCAGGGAGTATGATAATGATACAGAAATTATTGTGGCTGTAAATGGCGAACATGACAGAGATTTTGGGGAAAATTACAGAAAACGTATCTTAGGATTTCTATCTTCTCTGAGAAATGTATATCCTTTTTTTTTCCCCAGATTTCGCGGCTTATCAAAACTTTGGAATACGATTATTATTCATGCTACCTGCGATCATATCCTCATGTTGAATGATGATATCATGATAACTAAGCGTAACTTGATAGAGAAAGTACAAGAAAATATTCAACGTAGTGGCGGCAAATCTTTTGTACTCAATAAGTCCTGGTCACATTTCGTTGTCAGTAGAGAAGAAATAAGTGAACTGGGCTATTTTGATGAAAGGCTGTTGGGTATAGGTGAGGAAGATGGTGATCTAACGTGGCGATATATTCAGAGATACGGTAGACCGATATCTAATTATACCGTTAGGGGGCTTGTGAATTATGCCGATGAAACCGTCCATTCCTATCAACCCATTAATATCAAATGCCACTCCGGGACAAAGTACAGTCAGTTTAACAGGCAGTTTATGTTCAAACAAAAATACAAAAGTGATGTAAATGGCATCAACGGAATGTTTGAGCATTCTGTGACCATGAATGATAAAGGGCCGGATCAGTATCCTAACGAGCGATTTTACAGGGAACACAAAGACGAATTGTAACAAATTGCCAAGGTAAAATAGCTATGACACTGGTAAGGATTGTCAAAAATTGGGACTGGCCGGATCTTATGCGCCAGACACCTGCTCAGGAGGGTATCTGGGATGGAATACAATTTACAGTTGATCCTGTAGGGGATTGTGATTTTCTTATCATGCTCAATAATAGTATGGGAATCAATACGCATGTAAGATGCCCGGAAGAAAATGTATGGGCTATTATGCAGGAACCGTATATGAAAGGTCATAGCGACTGGATGGTTGAAAAACATGAAATTTTTTCTAAAGTCTTCACCCATTACATACCTGCAAATGATAAAAAATATATTCCTTCCCACCCCGCCATTCCATGGCATGTCAACAAAACTTTTGATGAACTGGTGTCAGCCAAGATTCCCGTGAAAACAAAAAAACTGTCAGCCATAGTCGGTAACGCAATGGATGTGCCGGGACATATCAAAAGAAGAAAATTCTTACAATATATTCAAAATGATAAGTCGTTAGAATTGGATTTATACGGCAAGAAGATTAATTTTATTGAGGATAAATGGGATGGACTTGCTCCATACAAATACTCTCTTGCCATGGAAAATACCAGCGGGCCGGATTACTGGACCGAAAAAATAGCCGATTGTTTTCTATCCTGGACGGTTCCTATCTACTATGGATGCACCAACCTGGAAGATTATTTTCCTGAAGAATCATTTATTAGGATCAACATAGGGCAGACGGAAGAAAGTCTTGCAAAAATACGGCATATTATTAATGAAGCTAACTGGGAAAAATATATCCCGGCCTTGGAAGAAGCGCGGAATCTGGTGCTGAACCGCTATCAACTCTTCCCATATCTGTCGGAGATAATCCATTCTCATCCAAGAGGGGAAAGCAATAAAGTGTCTGTTGCAATTCCAGCTTATAAGAGAAGCAAAAAGGCTCAACTTCATCATATTATCTATAAATTAAAAAAAAGATAAAGTTATTATAAGGTAATCACGGTTAAATTATGGTTAGCATAATCATTTCTTTTTATGAACGGTTAGAGTATTTGCGGTGTTGCCTTGATTCTCTTCGATTTTGCGCCGAGGATTTTAACGAAGTCATAATTGCTGATGATGGGTCAAGTAGTAAAACTGTCGATAGACTAAAAGAACTCATTCCAACTTATCATTTTCCAATAAAACATGTATGGCAACCTAAGGATGGATTTAGGCTGGCATTTACACGTAATAATGGCATCCGAGAAGCCCATGGAGATTCGTTGGTTTTCCTTGATTGTGATTTCCTGGCTTTGCCAGGTACCATCAAATGCCATTTAAAAATGGCAAAGCCAGGAAGATTTGTTGCCGGTCTTTGTAAATATACAAGTCAGGAACAGGCAGACAGGATATTTAATAAAGACATTTCCCAAGAATTGCTTGAGGGTATTTATCAGGGTTTGTCAGAAAGGCCTATTACAAGAGAACATTTCAGTTTTATCAAGTATGGTATTCTGCTAAAGTTAAGGATAGTAAGCCCAAGAAAACAAAAATGTAGTAGCCATTTCTCTATCCACCGAAAGGATATAGAATATGTTAACGGATACGATGAAAACTTCGTAGGCTGGGGTGGTGAGGATGAGGATTTAGCGCTACGTTTTATTAAAGCTGGTTTTCGAGGACACTCAGTCATTCCTTATGCCAGGGTATTACATCTGTGGCATCCCAAGGAATTGGGCGATAAGCATTGGAAAGAAGGGTCCAACATTGATTATCTTTATAGAAAAGATATTCCTTTTTTTTGCAAGAATGGTTTGAATAAAAATAACGATGGATAATTTGATCCTGTCTTTTCCAAGGCCTGATCCAAGTAGTCAGCCACAAAATAATACGCGTCAATTTCTCCTCGTTCAATTAAGATGTCTGCACGTATGCTTGCATCTTTCCTCGACTGAACATTGTTAATGAGGGCAATTTTTTTCGAAAATCTATATTGATTTTGTTCTTCTATTGAAGGGAAAAATCCTTTGGATAATACTCTTGTATATGTTCGTTCAAACGTATTAACAAATAAATCTACAGCTTCTTTCAATGCCTGTCTCTCCGTTTTATTTTCATATAACCCACTGTAATGGTCGCTGATCATTGAATTAATTTTCGCAGGCGAGTCTTTAATTCTTTAAAAAACGACGGTTCAGACCATTCCGGTCTCACAACTTTTATGTCACACGCTCTATGTTCAAGTTGTATTGAATCGACCATTTTTGCTTCTTCCAAAGCCAATTCTACAGCTAAATATCTTTCCATGAGTCCGGCGTTGGATCTCCAATTAAAAGAGTGAAAAGGTTCCACCCTGCCAGACTCAATAGTGAATGTATGAAATGCCATAATTTTTTCAAAAATTTTGCTTGGCATCAAGACAGCATGACAGATAGGAAAACAGTCTTTTGTCTTTAGATTTTCTAATGAATATTTTGTTCCAAAGAACTTATTGTAATCGTTTAGTATTACTTTGACACAATTCCATTTTGATTTCGCATTTCCCTCCTGTTTTTTTGGCCTGTGAGGATTCAACAGTATCCCTTGGTCCCATAGTTGAGCATAAGTAAATTTATTGAATGCAAATATTAAATCATCTTCTGCCTCATCTAATTTTGTTTGAATTGTTTCACAGAAATTTTCACTTAAAACATGATCATACTCAATAAAACCAATGTAATCATATTTTTTATAATCTTCGTTTTTATATAGATGATATAAGACGCTGTTTTCATGATAACCTCTTTGTTGTAATCCGGGATCATAAATCTTGAAATCATGTTCAAAAAAAATATCATAATCCAGTTTGTTATCAAACTTTGTTTCGTATTCATCATTTACTTTGACAAATCTAAAATTATTCAAGTCTAAAGTCTTGTCTATGGTGTAGTGCTCATCAAACAACTTCTTGAAAAAGGTAACAAAAATTTTCCATTTTTCCATTCTATTTTATGCAAGATATTAAGCGGCTTGTTGTAACTTTACGTTTTGTGTATGAAAATTGGTATTAAGGCGCCACAAAACAGTCATCATGGCAAATATTGTATATAATATAAGTAATTGCGCACCTATAAAGATGTCAGCAAACATAGCCTGTATTAAATATCCGACCAAAACAGACAGAAGGCAAAGTGCCCATTTCCTGATGAAGTCGTTTTGCCCATATTTAATCATTCTAAAGCACATATAACTAAACCTAAATATTATATAAATAAATAATGCAAGACCAACAAATCCGAGCCTCACAGTTATGTCGATGAACAGATTATGCGGTGTAAAAAAAACATGTGTCTTGAATTTTGCAGGGTCTGCTTCTTTATATCTATATTGTTCGTATATAGATAACAATTTTTTCTCATACGTTTGCATGCCAAATCCTGAACCAATAATTGGTCGATCTTTTATTATTTTGAAATAAGTGTTCCATATACATACCCTGACATCATGCAACAACTTGCCCTTCACAGCATTTGGTGTGAGACGATTTTTGACAGGTAAAAATCCTATAACGATTACCAAAAATAGAGAAACTATAATAACACTTTTGATATTCTTAAAAGATAGTATTAGCAGGGAAAAGATTATTCCTAATACAGCCCCTATTGTTTGTGTAAGAAGCATTCCAGCTAATGTTCCACCAAGCACCACAAACAACATAACTTTCCGGTGCAACTTATTTTCTTTTGGAAAGTAATTTAGCGACAACAGAAACACGAAAAGGTTTATGATGCCAACATTATTGATAGAGGCAATATCAGGGAATCCCATCCTGGAAGATATGGGATTCCCTGATATTATGTAGAAATATATTATGCCGCCAATTGAGAAAATACCACCTGAGATGATTATAATCCATGATAAAGTTTCAAAGTGCTTTCTGGAAGTAAAAAAATTGATTAAAATATAATAAAACACAAGATATTTCAGCAGATGCGCGCGAAAATCATGTATGCTGTTTCCTTTATCAAGTGCAAAGAAAAGACCGATAAATGTCCAGGCAGTGAAGAGCGCAAAAGGAAGTGTAAGTGGCGACCTTAAGGAAAAGTCGATCTTTTTGAAGTAGATTAAAATGAGGACAATTATGACAGACCCGTAAAAACATATTTCCTTGATAGACGTTGTATGTGAAAATTGGTTAAAAAATATAAATATCCCCATTAATACTGGGACGCTCAGGTTTAAGACTTTGAAGATTTTCTCTCTTGTGTTTTGTTCGCTAAATTGCAACGACGTGTCTGTAGTTGTATTCATGTCCATATTGTTTGTATAGACTTTCAGATAATTCATTTCACAAGGCTAGAGGGAGGACTTCGAGTAAGGCGTACATGTTAGTACGTCGTCGAGAAGACCGACCGATAACGCAGTGAAATTATTTATCTGAAAGTCTATAGATAATCTCCCTGTATTTCCCTTTTAAAAGAGTGGCGGCGGAGGCCTTGTTTAGCATTTTAACGATTTCCAATTCATTGCTTAAAAACGCTAGATCATAAGGCAGCATGAGCTCGTATTTTTCAGAGTTTTCAAAGCTCACTCAGCATGTTAAAGAAACCTTCCAATATTGTATCCAATATGTTTTATACATATCCTTAATAGGGGTACAAGTCAAGGGCAAATTCTGACTGGGTTTTCGATATAAGGTTAAAAATGGAGGTCCCCACGAAATAAATCAAAAATCGAAATCCAAATCAAGCTTTTGGGGTTGGTTTTGACTTTGGCGATTATGTTGGGTTTCGCTCTTTTTGTTTTCGCGGAAAGCAGGTATGTCATACCTTTGCCGGTTGGGTTGAGGTACGACACGAAGTGAAGCCTGCGCTCAACCCAACATCATTGGGACGGGCTCAACCCAACCTGACTACGAAATCTGTTGGTGGCCGAAGTTAGAACCAACCCCAAGCGTTTCAACTTTGGCCCTGTTACTGGCTGCCAAGATTGAAGAGGACAGGACACGTGCGTCCAATATTGTGCCGAACGT
>LGVF01048364.1_pt1 | contig 11445 bp, 15 predicted proteins | sample 469901 | NCBI WGS metagenome assembly LGVF01 (sample SAMN03893561, study PRJNA290197) | marine sediment metagenome | material: sediment; isolation source: combined push core samples #3730, #5133, and #5579 collected at Hydrate Ridge | place: Pacific Ocean: Hydrate Ridge | reverse complement strand
TCACTTATCCATAAACCTAAAGATTTTTTTTCGAGCTTTGTAACTCTACCATTTGTCTTGACTGTTTGCTTGTGTGTATCTTGCAACAACTCATAAATTTCTTTATTGGTTATTTCCATAAATACTTCCTTGCTTTTATCTTTTGGCATTCCATTACTTTCCTATTAGTCACTTAAGACTTTAATTTACTTAGTGTATTCTGTTAAACTACCATTACCATCTTTTTGTATGTGACCATCAATAAATTCTACATATACTTCACTTGCGTATTCATTATCAGTCGCTGCTATTCTTGTAAGTTTACATTTATATAACGTACTTACAGTTGAATTAACTGCGGGTACTGTTCCTGTTTCGTGTAGTTTATGAGTACCGCTGAAATCCGCATCCATTAAGCATTCAGTTGTAAATGGACTTCCTGTAGGTGCACCCCACGTTCCATTTACATAAGCTGAAATAACATCTAATTGAAATTTGAACTTCTTAGTGTCACCATCATTCGGAGTTGTATAATGGAAGTGTGTTTCTAATATAGAGTCTAACTTCATAGCATGATAACTTTGAAAGTCAAAGAATACATAATCATTTACTGCAAATCCTAATACAGGATATTCAATACCACTACCAACTCCATGATTATAATACCTCCAAGTAGGAGCATTTGATGGTGGTGTCTTTGCATTACTCAAACTTACTTGAATATCATCCCACATTACACCATCATTCGTTAATCCACTCTTTGCTTTATATGACATAATTTACTCCTTGAATTAAAGGTCGCACTTAAATCGTTTACCAACTAATGACATTCCTATCATGTAAACATTCCCTGTATTAGTATCTAAAGCATCGCCACCTATTCTACTCAATCTAACCTGAACTACTTTGTCGGTTGAGCTTGGTGTAGGTAATGTAAATAAAGCTCCTACATATCCGTCTGCCGTAGTTGAAACGGTCACTGCATTATCAACATCCGTTCCACTTGCACTCATATCATCATTATAGTCAGTTATTAAATAAGCAACTCTCCATAAAACATTACCCGTATTCGTGTCAGATGTAAATGCTATTCTGATACTCAATGGCTCTGAAATATCTACATATTGAGGTAGCCTGTAATTTGCACAGGCAATATCAGTAACGCTATTGCTATATTCTAATGCTACACCAATTCCGTATGAAACTAAAGTAGCTCCACTTGCAATTCCTACAGGATTTATAGAAGTTGCACCGTGCTGTATTACGAATGTTCTTGGGTCATTTTTTCTATAATATGCACCAATAAGAATAAGTGATATTAGAAATATTAGAATAAGTTTCTTCATAATCAACTCCTAAAATACATACCAATTCGTACCGTCACAATACAAGCTTATTGCATCATAATCACTTGACGATACAAATGTTGCACTACCATCTATTAAAGCACCGCCCTCAGTGTCTATTGTAATGCTATTCGTTGTTGCATTACCAGTATCTTTAATTACAATGATCCTACCCTCTACAACTTGAGCAGTTGGCAGTGTTAAGCTTGTAACTGCACCTGTGGCTGTATAGGTCACATTGAGTATATAGTCACTTACTAATAAATCGTAAGTTGCAGCATTAACGGTTGTAATATTGACATAATACCCACCATTAACAGCTAATACGCCAACACTTAATTTATTTGGTATAACTACAATTGCCTGACTTGAGCTATCTATCCATGTTTTAGCAGAAATAGCCCTCACACTATCAATCGCCGCTTGTGTACTGTCTGACAAATCTTCATTTGACGGTACGCCCTCAATAGTTCCTACTACATTTTTAGATAGTAGGTTAATGTCGCCACCCGCAGTGACCTCAACACCAATACCACGCTTTCTATTACCTAAGAATGCAGAGTTTTTAGGAATTGTTTCACAAAATAAAATAGATGTCAAAACCAATACAAGTATAAACTTTTTCATAATATTAACTTCCATTTTTTAACAGAAATAGCCCTCACACTATCAATCGCCGCTTGTGTACTGTCTGACAAATCTTCATTTGACGGTACGCCCTCAATAGTTCCTATTACATTTTTAGATAGTAGTTTTATAGTACCACCCGCAGTGATCTCAACACCAATACCACACCTTCTATCACCTAAGAATGCAGAGTTTTTAGGAATTGTTTCACAAAATAAAATAGATGTCAAAACCAATACAAGTATAAACTTTTTCATAATATTAACTTCCATTTTTTATTAGGGTCTTGCGCCAGGTAAAGTTTTCACTGAAATATCTGTAAAAGTTGCAGTTGTACAATCTGAGGCATCTGTCATGTCATCGGTATTAGCAACCCAGTCAACATCAGTAGTTGCTCCCACAATTATATATCCTAGCTGAACATTATCTGCTGCGGCATCCGGCAAAGCAGCCAAAGCCAAAGCAGAAGTTGTATAGACTTGATCCGCACCTGGAGCTAATGTTGAAACTGTCCCGGCACCGTTTACCTGAACTAAAAATATACCGTAGAAGATCCCAGCTGCAGCACCTGTATTTATTGTGTAGGCTGCTGTGAACGTAAGATTGTCTGCTGCGGCATCGGAATATTGAACTCCGTCAATTGTGTAATATGCAGTTGTAGTTGTTTTGAACTTTTCAGCAGCAACGCCACTTATAAGGATTGTACCGTCTATAAGTAATCCATCTGCAAGAAATGCCTGCATACTATCAACTAAAGCGTAGATACTTGAAAGCGTTCCTGAGTTGCCTAAATTAACACTTCCTACTGTAGTTTTAGGCAATAGGTTAATGTCGCCACCTCGAGTAACTTCAACACCCATACCCCTTTCTTTATCTCCGAGAAATGCAGAGTTTGTCGATACTGCAAGAAGTCCTGTGATTATCAAAAACAATGATACTAATAATAGTTTTTTCATGAGTTTTTCCTTAATTTTTAATTTTAGATTTTAAAAAGGCGGTTATAAAAACCGCCTTAACATCTTTACAAGTTATCCTATCTTGCTATGAAGTGAACATAAGCATCATAGCTATAAGACGAAAGATCAGTTGTAGTTGTGACTTTTACCTTACAGAACTTATTGATTGAACTTGAAGGAACGTAATTCACAAACTCATAACCATCAGCTCTTACTACAGGGCTTCCAGTTCCGTTTGTGTAATCAAGCAATGCCGGCTCAACAAGCGTAAATGAAGAATCGTCTGCACTGTCATAAAGTTCAAATTTTAAAGTTGCTCCGTTTGCAATAGTTACAGCTCCATTTGCTTTTATCTTAAGCGCTAAAGCTGATTGCACTTGACCAAAGTCAAAAGAATCTGAAGTATAGTTAGTTGCATTTGGTAATGCGGTTGCTTGATCTACATAGGAATCTTGAAACTTAAGATCTCCTTGAAAATCAGTGTTTATAATATCTACCATTTTTAAGTACCTCTTTTTAATTTAATTTATTTAATTACATTTATAAATAATGCAAGGGAGCTTTTCAACTCCCTATATTATCTTACAGATTTGATTCTAAACCATCAGAGAAATTCTCACTTGTTACGATTGGAATACCTTTCCATTCAACTATATTCATACTATAGTTGCCAAAGTTCATCTCAGCTTTAGTTACTTGAGCTGCATAAGTTCTACTGACATAATCTTTTACTGCTGCGTGCATATAGATGAATGAATTTGAAGACCTTGCTTTTGCATCTCTCAACATCTTGTCCAGCATAATGTCAGTTACTGGAGCTTTAGGTAATGCAGGTGAGCCGGTCAAAGTAAGATCGATATTCTTTACACCCGAAAGGAAGTCTGTGTTTTCCAACTGAAATCCAAAGAAAGTTTCAAGGATGAATTCAAATCCCGGTATCGTAGATCCGTTCTTTGTAATATTACCCAGATTACCACCGTTATTAAGATATGTTTCAACTATCTGCAACACATCTTGAAGGGTTTTCTTTGCTGGATTGAATAATCCACAATTCTCTCCCTCTTCCCATCTTACACAAAGAATACTATAATTTTCATTGTTAGAACCAGCCGCATCTTGAAGCTTTGAATTAGCCTCTGCAATTGATCTTATGTAATTATAGATAAGTGCAAAGTCGATAGCTTCAGCAGTTGCTCTTGTAATCTTAGCAACCTTAGAACCGAAATACTTTATTGCAGCATCTTTCAACGGCATTCCAGGATACATTGACATAATGAAATCCTTTCCCGCTGTCATTTTACCACCATACTTTCCAAGATCGGTTTGACCTAGTGAAGTTTTAGATCCTATCTCTGCAAATTGAGAATCGAAATCCATTTGTTCGATTGCGTCAACTTCAACAAGCTTTTCAAACTTATTAAAGAATCCATGAGTTGTTGGATAAAAAGGTACAGTTGCAAGTACTGATGCATCTTTTGTGATCATGTCGATGTAACTCAATTGAACTGAATCCTGTAATCCAAGTTGATAAAGACTGTTTTCCATTTTTTACTCCGTGTTTTTATTTATTCTGCTTTTATTTATTCTCCAAGTGAAGCTGCTACTAAGTCAGCACCCTTTAATAATTTACTATCACCTTCAGCTCCGGTTCTTTGATTATTTCCTGAACCGGCATCATTAGAACCTTTTGAAGTTTTATAATAACCTCTTTCAGTTGCGATTTTATTCGCCCAGTCGCTTAAAGGTAGTTTCTTGTCATCTTTAGTTATAAAGCATTCTTTAGCTTCATTCCATTCAAGATCACGTTCTGCTTTTTCTTCAAGGTCTGGAATTGAATAATCATTTATTGAATTGGTCTTTTTTTCTTTGTTGTAGTAAAAATCTCTAAGAGCTTGATTTCTTTTCGATCCCATTTTTTCAGTTTCTAAACCATTAGCTTTTTCAGTTGAAGTAGTTAGATCGGTTGTAAGCTTTTCATTATTCCTTTTAAGATCTGCATTCTCAACTGTTAAGTCAATTACCTTTTGAGCATTTTCGTCTGGCTTAGTGTCCTTGTTGGCTTTTAAAGCTTTGAACTCTGTAAGGCTTTTCTGAATATCTTTTGCATCCATATCTTTGAATGGTTCGTAACTTGTTTCAAGTTCCTTTACCTTATCTTCAGCTTTTGTCAAATCGCTTTGAACGGTTTCAAAATCTTCAACTGATTTAATTCCTTCGATCTTTGAATCTATACGGATGAAAGCTCCGTCTTTTTCTTCATAGTAAGACTCGAATCCTTTTGGTATGTCTGCTTTATTAGCGTACTTCTTCTTCATTTTTAACCTCTTTTATTTGCTTTTTATTATTATTAACTCCACACTGATAATATACAAAATTTAAACTCATAAAACAACCCTATGGACTTATCCCAGCTCTTATAAATTCATCTTTATATAATCCGTACAATTCAGATACATTCAATTGTTTGCCACTCACATCTACGAATTTACTCAACTTAAGCTCTCCAGACCTGAATAATTCAGCTTGTTTTTTACCTAATACTTCATTCTGAAAGCTATTGTCCTGAGTTTTCAACCATTGTTCGCCTGTGGTTTTAACAGGTGTATTACCTACATTCGCCTTTGACCATGCAACCCTTTCTTTTTTAATTAAAGAATTACGATCTTTTACCGATAAAGAACTCCATTGTTTTTTAGGGTCTTTCAATGCATTGGCTTTCAACTTTGCATCTTTCCTGAAATCAATATCTCTAACTCTCCTAGTTCTTGTATCTGTAATCGTAGGTCGGTTGCCAACTAAAGAAATGCCGTCAACTACAGGTATCCTTACACTTCTGCAATTTCTATGCAGTGGCGGTTGTGGACCTTCTGCAATTAAAAACAGTTCACCGTCAAGGCTTAAACATATAGTTGTAGTTCTACCATCTAATACGGCTGTATAGCGTTCTTTTTTAATTATATCAGAATTAGCTTTAGAGAACTCAGTCCTTGCATTATTTACAATTCCTTGAGTTACGGTTCTAACAATAGCTTTTGCATTGTTCCGTGTAATATTCGTCACACCATTTTTATACTGAATGTTTTTAGAACCTATGATCTCATTGACTATTTTATACGGTGCTTTTTGCTCAACTAATCCGGTTCTAATATTTTGAATTATACGTTCAACATCTCCGTATTTTAATTCATCAAAATAAGTTGCAATGGTTTTGCCGTCAATCGATCCGTAATTTAGAAGATTAACTTCATTTATATTTGGTATGGCCATTGAAAAACCTTTGATACCTATGCTATTATTATAAAGCGATCTCATATATTTAATTTCATTATCAATGATCTTTATTGCATCTTCTGAATATTCAGTCGCTATAGGATCAAATGCCAAATTTCTAACTTTTTTTAATCCAGCTTCAAATTTTTTCCAGTGAACGCTTGAAATTTTAGTATTTGTCAAATTTAATTCAGGAATATATTCAGTCAAATAAGCTGAAAGTTTAGGATTGTTCTTATTCAATACAGAAATAAAATCATTACTTTGTTTAGATATTAGCCTAAGCAAATATACTTGATGCCTAATTAACTTGTCGAATATTACTGTATTGGTTGGTTGCATTTGTTAAATATACGAAATTACAAGCTATAAAACAACCTATATGAGTTTCGCTACGCGTCCCTTTCCATAGCTTGTTAAGTATCTGAATTTGTAAACAATTCAGATAAAAAACAAAGACGAATAAATGTACCTTGCGGTCTTTTATTCGATGTTAGTGAAAATATTTAAAGAGAGAAGATGAAAAGAAATGATAAAATTTACACTTAACCGCGAATACTCAGTGGGGCTAACTCAAGATGAGTACCCAAGTACTCACGGTGGACAGACTGCTTCTGCCTGTTTAATTAACATAAGGAAACATCTTATGTCTAAGTGTAAAAAGACCTATAAACTAGGTCGCGACGTTATCACTGGTCGGTTTATAACCGTCAAAGAAGCCATACGTCGTCCAAAAACCACAATAATACATACTATGAAGAAAAAGTAGCTTGTATTATGCGTTCTTGGGGTATGTAAGTACCCCAAGTTTTTTATTGTTCTTTGACACCGCAATAGTTTTCATAGAACTTGTGAGTATTATTTCAACTATTGCTACTATTGATGTACGAAATTTTTAAGGTTTAATACTTATATTATATCAGATTTTTTCAATTCCAAAATAATATTTAGTATTATGTATATGGCTAATAAAAGATACAATATCTTGATATTCCTATCAATCGCTTTATGTGTTTTAGAACTCTTCAAATCCGTTTCGCTAACATCGGAAACATGGCATTCGCTTTGCTCACGCTTATTTCCGTTTTCGTTGTTTTTTTCCATTTTTAACCCTCACTGATTTTTAGGTAATGTAATAATAAAGACAATGATGAACTATTTAGTTCTCCATTTGGAAAGCACATCGCAATTAAATGTCCTAAGTGCGATCGTAAGATCACTCATAAATTTAGTGGGTTTGACGAACATCATATATGCGTCTTTTGCAGGAGTTTCTTCACTATAAAGGAAGTGGAAGGATTTACTATCTTGGGAGAGAGCGAAAATGTAACTACTTTCTTCGTCAGTGAACGTATGAAGATTAAAAAGTAATTGAATTATAGATTTGTACGCACTTTCAAATGGTTGGAAATCTATTATTATTGGTTTGGTTTCTTGGTTTTTTCTGGTATTCGTTTTTGATTTGGATTTCATATTATCTTTATTAGACATTATTCTATCGAGATGACACTTAATCAAATCATGTAGTAGCTTTGTTTTATCTTTTCTTGAAAGTCCGTTGTTTCTGAACTTATAAGCCAAATCTTCAACGCTAGGTTTTCCACTACCGCCAAGTTCAGAGTTGACTTTTAAATCCGTTTCGCTAACATCGGCAAAAGATTTTGCCGTATTCGTTGTTTTTTTCATTACACCCTCACTGATTGTTTATACCAATGTAATAATAAAATACTTGCTTGTCAAGGATTATATTTATCCTTCAAATCCTGAGTCTTTAAAATCACTTTCAAATTCAAGTGCATCTTTTGCCTGAGTTCGACCGCCTTTTTTTGCTAACATATAAAAGTCTTCAATTCCTAAAGTGCCTTGAAGATATGAAGTTCCTAATTCAAGATATTCTTTAGTTGTCATTTTGGCAATATTGAAGTCTGTAAATGGTTTTATAAATTCCTCAGTTACAATTATTTTCAAAGATCCCCAATCTTGAATATAGTCTAACATTTTAAGAATACCCTCATTTCTTACATGAACTATAGTACGATAAGCATTACTTTGATTGTCCATTCTCTTTTCAAGTGCAATGCCGGACTCTACCTGTGTCTTTTCACTTATCTGAATGCCTTTAGACTTTGCCATTTCTAAACTTTTATTCCAGGCATTTTCTAATATATCAGCACCGTCCTTACTTGGACTTATATAAGCTATCTTACCACCTGTTTTAAGTGGAATTATACCATCGGCTTTTATTCCGTTGGTTATTTGCTCTTTGTTTAATCCGGTGCCGGATAAAGCCGCCCAAGTTTGCATTTTGCATTTCTTCTTAAATAAAGCACTATCTTGATAAGCATGAAGTGATAAATCTACTTGAGAATATAATACTGGAATATCTAAAGCACCGTCAATATTAGTCGCATTGATCACTACAAATGGAACGTAATTCAATTTAAACCCTTTGTATTCCGGTTCTTCATAACTTGGATGTGATGCTCTTTTTGCATAACTTTTTCGATAATCCTTATAATCCTTTTCGTCTAAAGTAACTTTATAGTAATTATTTTTAGGGCTTAATCCATGAATTATATATTTAGTTACTAAAGAATATTCAAGAGTTTCTTTATTCATTTCATAAACTTGACTTCTAAGCTCTACAAGATCATATTTAATATTGCCGTCTTTGTCTGTGAATTGATTCCAGTTGAATATATCCAAGGTGTTGTAAATAGCTACTTTAGGGAGTTTTGCATTATCTAAAACATAAGCCATTAAACCGATCCTTGACATTTCTAATTGACCAGTTGCTATAGTAGCTTCAAGGTTATTTATTCCAGTGCCATTATTAGTTATATTGGATTCGTAAGATTTAAATGCAGTTGGTAGTTTGTAAGTTGACGGTTTTGCAAACATCTCACCTAAAATATTATCCCTGCTTTCTCTTGGAATTTCACTCCAAATAGCACCATTGAGAAAATCAGTATATTCTTTAGCACCTTGATATGCGTTGTTATTCACCTGACTTGTAAGCTTTGGCAGGTAAGTATCTTTACCATCCTTTACGGTCTTTGGGTCGCCTAAACTGATCAGATAATAGCACGTTTCCCAATATGATTTTTTAACATCATACTCAGGGTGTGAGCTTACTGTAACCGCTATTGTTTTTTTATTTGCCATTTCTATACCTCAATTTTAATTTAATAATTTTTAAGTTCTGCGACTGCTGAAAGTCTCTCTGGAACTCCCTGAGTCTCTATTCTTGCCATTACTTTAATCCATACATTTTCACCTACTGGATGTGTATAAGATGTGCCTTTAGTGTCAGAAGTTGTAGGATCGCTTGGCTCGCTTGGAGTTGAAGGAGCTGTAGCCGTTCCGTAAGTATAAAAGAATGTTGTTGTTGTGTAAGTTCCGGGAACATCTGCAAAACTAAAAGTTCTACTAGGAGCATCGTATGTAATAGCCGGAGCTGACATTCTTTTAACTAATATAGACCATTTTTGGTAACTTTCCCAGTAATCAGGTACGCTTAGAGTTTCATCAAGTCCTGTTAAAGTTTCATCATAGCAAGTTTCATCTACGATAATTGTACTATCACCTCCACTTTCAGTAATAGAATTTACGGTCAAAGTATTATTATTTAAACTCGTATTCGCTAAAGTAATTGAATAACCTATTTGAACTTTACCTGTTAAATCTTCACCCTTCCATAATATGGTTTTTGTTGAAGCTGTAATTGAACTTGTATTATCGGTATTCGTAAATACAAATGGAGTTGCACTTCTAAGTCTTTTAGAGCTAAGCTTAACTATCTTATCGTCTAAAGCTCCGAAGTCGGTAGTTTCTAAAGTTGTAGTATAGTCATACTCCTCAGCATTGATAAGGTTTTCAACTCTTTTTAGAGTAGTGTCGGTGTCATCCCAAATCTCAACTGCATAAACAACCCCACTTTCAACCGTGATACTTGAATCGGTTTGAATTATTTCTTGATACCATCCAGTCAACCTATTTCTATTAAGCCATTCGATCAAAGAACCATCCGCAACACCTATCCAAAGAACCCCATCATTCTCATAGCCATACTCGTTAACAACAAAACCACCTGCATTGTAAGGTCTTATTGACCTATTTTCAGGTGTTAAACTATTAGTAGTTGCATCGACGGGATTTTGCGAACCACTTAAAGCTTCACTCACTAATTTGAAATCATAAATAGAATCTACATCAACACCTCTGAATTCTTGAGAACCTGACAATTCACTATCAATCGAGAAAAAATATACAATAGAACCGTCAGCATGATCTTCTGGTAGTGTATCTTGCATACCTCTATAAACACTAATAGTGTATAAATCTTTTGCATAAACATACATTATTTCATCGTCGATTAAAACATAAGCGCCACCACCATAAGGATGCCGTGTAGTGATAGTAAGTTCGGTATCGTTATAACCAATAGAACCATCTAATGATGTTGAATTATTAAACATAGAACCTGCACTATACTGAGTAAAATCAGTATCTACGTGCAATTTATACCACAACCCAAAGCCTATATAATTTTTAGGTTGTACGCAGAATGCTATGATACTAGATAATGATTCGCCTAAACTTGTGTCAGGTGCCGGATCAGTTCCTCTTGTTATAAAATATGGAGCTTCTTTTATAATACCATATTTTACATCTATTAATACAGGATATTCAGGTTCATTATCTCCAGAACCCATAGAACCCTCTCCTATTCCAAATATATCCTCCATTACTGATAGTGTAATTTTTTCACTACCTCTACCTGCTCTTACTTTAGATAAAACTCTAAATGTAACTTTATCTAAGCCATTTCTTGCATCGGTTAAATTAAATACATCTCCGGTATTATATTCGTCATATTCTAATGGAGCTTCAATTTGGCAAGTATGTAATTGAGCAGTTGAAAATAACACTATTTGAGTTGCCATTTTTAAAGCATAAGTAGGGTTCATTAGATATGGCATATTTACAACTTGCGAATTTATCCCTATTCTTGAGATACTAGAATCATCTTGATACGGTGCTGCTTTTAACTCAAAGTTAAATCTATCGGTGTACATTACATTAACACTATTAACAACCTCAGCAGCATCTTCTTTAGTTAAGTTTTTAACTACTATAACATCAGAGGCTACAACTTCAGGAAGTGTTGCGTATGTATAATCATCTCTAAATAATTTTATTTTGAAAGTTGCTGAATCCATATCAAAGTGCATATCTCCGATTGCGTATGTATGCAGAAGATCATC
>LGVF01114754.1_pt1 | contig 11473 bp, 20 predicted proteins | sample 469901 | NCBI WGS metagenome assembly LGVF01 (sample SAMN03893561, study PRJNA290197) | marine sediment metagenome | material: sediment; isolation source: combined push core samples #3730, #5133, and #5579 collected at Hydrate Ridge | place: Pacific Ocean: Hydrate Ridge | reverse complement strand
GAGGCCATGGGCCTTTCACTGTATCCGCTTCGCGGCGTTACAGGCCCATGGCCTCTTTAGTGTAAACAGATGACTGCGAAAAGGTGGGCGCTGAAGCTTCTTTATTCCTTTTTTGCTTTTTTTGCTAATCTGGATTAAGAGCAAGGAAAGGTAAAAGCAAGGGCATGGGGTATATGCCGGTATATACCACCGTACTATCAAGATATAGAACAAGCAATAAAGAGGTAACAAAGATGATGATCTTAGCAATATTATCGGATGGCGGACAAAACTATATTGAATTTGATATCGCCTGCGGCTTCATACAGCAAGTAAGGCCATCCCTGTTAGCAGGGTGGAAGGGCACAAAGGTAAAATACAACGTAGGGGTTAAGTGCGAAAGCGCAGAGATGAAAGCCGGCGAAGATCAAAAAATAACCATGACAACGGACCTGGGTGTAGGCGGCGGTTTATATATTGGACTCCACAACGGATATGAACTTACGTTAAAATATCCAATTATCGAGATAACAGGTAAATAACGAAAGCTTAATCACCTGTAGCAGGTTTTTTGGTTGCGGTCGACGTTTGGATTTTCTTTTCTATTGTTAAGATAACCCTGTCATCAAAAATCTCTTGCTTAGAGATCCTCCAATCAAAGTTACAAATCATATTATTAATCCTTTCAATTTCAATTCTTGCGGAATCAACTTCCATGACAAAACCTCCTATTTTATGTTTTTGATAACCTCAAAACAAGCCGGACAGAGACGCAGGACCACTTCCTTGCCGAGCTCCATGGGGCCGGTGCATAAATCACATGTTACGTATATCGGGCGTGGCTCATTTGGGGCAAGTTGGGACGGGGTGGGTTCGTTATTGTTGGATTTTCGACGCTTTGCGTCTCTCCAGTCCTTACACCATGATCGCGCAACTTCTGTCGTGCAGCCACCATCAAGGGCAAAACTCAAATAATATTCTAGATCCGTAAGATCTGAGATAGGCCAAAGCTCCTCTGCAACGGACATGGAGATTTGCTTTTTGTGGACGGCTTTCTGCAAAGAGGGCGGCATGCGCAGTAAATCCATACGACGCTTAATTGTTCCGGCGGATTTAGCCATCTTCTTGGCAACCTGCTCAACACTAAAACCGTATTCATCGATCAAGTTTTTGTATGTAGCGGCTTCCTCAAGCGGAGTAAGATCCGACCGGGAAATATTTTCAGTGGCCCGAGCAATACCAACCTCTTTTTGGGTCATAGTACGCACAAGAGAGCGGATTGTTGACAATCCGAGTTTCTTGGAAGCCAAGTAACGCCTGTGGCCAAAAACTACCTCAAACCGGTCTCCATCAACCGCAACCATAATAGGTTGCAGCAAGCCAATCTCTGAAATCGATTGAGCGAGATCTTCAAGATCTTCAGGATTAATATCCATCCGCAAGATCCCTTTGGGTTCATCAATCAAATCCAGGGATAGGTCTTTGTACGTCTGTTTCGAGCGCTTCGCCATCAATAAACCTCCTTAAAACAATTCTGTCAGGACCGGACTCCTCGAGAAGCATATATTCAACATCATTCCATTTTTTATACTGGATAACTTTCCGCGGGATCGTGACACGAAAACTGATGTCACGCCGGTCGACTTTGACGATAATTCGCTTCACAATGCGATAATATGATAACTCACTAATCATAGCAAGCACTTTTTTTTACCTTCGGTATTTCTTAGGGCAAATTGCAGGGTTTTCGTGGGTTTTGAGACTAACCGGAGGGCGGAGCCCGGGAAAATTTTGTTGGGATATCACCGGAGTGCATAAACCATGCACAGTATATAACAGTTATTATATATAAAGGACAATAAGGTAAAAATCACCGGTTCCCGGAAGAGATTTTTGGCTTATTTTTGATTTTTGGAAGGGATAAGACCGAGATTTTCGGAAAAATCGAGGGTCGCAACGACCGAGATTCCAAAAGTTCCGCCCTGCGGATTATTAGTAAGGGAAAAAGCAAGAAATGTACCAGAAATGTGCCAAAATATGTAATAATATCCATTCAGTATGCAAATAATTTAATTTTTTTCAGGGCACTTCGAACATCAGATAGAATTACAGACCAGGGAACTCAAGAAAGTCGTCATCACTCTGGGCAACGTTGCTGTCAAAAGTGGTGGGGAAGCCCACCGAAAAGTGGTGAAAATCACCGGTTTTGGTTATTATCGGGTTTTCCGATAGGTGAAATTGGGTAGTAAGTTATTGAAATGATAAGATAAAAAAAGTTTCACGTGAAACGTGTTTTGGCATAGGGAATGCAGTACATATAGGTAACCAAGGAGGTGAGAATATGAAAAAAGTTGGAGATTTTATGCTGCTGCCACCAGCGCCGGATGTCTGTCAGGAATGCGCGACAAAACATGAGCCGGAAAGCCCGCACAATGCACATTCGCTGTATTATCAATTAAGTTTTAAGGCGGATCATGGACGATGGCCAACTTGGAAAGATGCCGTTGCTCATTGTCCTGAAGATATAAAGCGGGTATGGATAGCAGAATTAAAGAAACATGGTGCATGGAAGGAATAACGTAATTGCTAATATGGAAGGGAGTTGAAATTATGAGATTTGACAAGGAGTATCATAAATATTTACAAGGGGATTGCCCGAATTATAATCAAAGCCTAATCAGTGCTTTAGAGGAAATGGAAAAAGGAGGTAAGGATATGTTGAAATATGATGATGACCAGTGTGTGCGGTGTGGCGGGATCAGGATTGCTGGATCGAGCCTGTGTGGGAATTGCTTAACTGAGGCATTTCTCAAAGGGAGCGCACGGGAGGACAGACTTTGGAAGCAAATCGTGGAGTTGGAGGGGAAAAATAAGAAATTGACAGCGTTGTGTGAGCGGTTGTTGGACCATATAACATCAGACACGGTGCATATAGACAATCTTGAAGAACAAATATATCGTGGCTACTGGAATGCGCGGTAAAGGGGGTAAGATGGAAAAGATTGGAATGGTAAAGATACAGAAGAATAGAAATGGGGGAAAACCCGCCAGGTGTGCGAATTGCAGTGGAGACGGCGCGTATGATGTGACTTTCCAGGATTATTGGGGAAAATTGATTGTTACGCTGTGCGAGGATTGCGCGACAAAACAATATGAGGAGCTCGAGTTGCAGACCAGATTGAATTGGCCGAGCATAGCTTGACTTGGAAAGGAGGGTATGTGGTAAAAACAGGGATAGAAAAGATAAAAGTGTTACCCGGGAAGGGCGCAGACAGGTTTTGCAACTCATGCCGGCGGTTAGCCAGGAATCGAGTAACCTTTAAAGATAATTACAAAAAAGTAATTCTAAGACTTTGCAATACTTGCGCGAAAAAGGAGTATGAGGAGCTTTTATTAGGGTGTATTCTTGGCCAACCAAAAACAAGAAACATTGACAGGAAGGATTGAAAAAGATAAGGGGTGCGTATGAGAGATGCACCCCTTGCTTTATATATGGAATACTGGAAAAGAGAAAAGCCCCGCGGGAACGGGGCTCTAAAAGAGAATAAAAAATGAATAACGCAAAGAATGGAGTGATGATTACAATATTTTCCTCTATGAGTCAAGGGAAAAATCACTATACCAGGTCATCAGTCGCAAAAATCGGTGAAAATCTGGAAAAGTATCACGGAATCCACGTCAAACGACGGTGGATTTTTTATTGCCTGGCGTATCTCATTGAAAATGGATATATAAGGCGCAAAAGCAGATATCTGAATGATAATAACGGACTGATCACGCAGATACCATCGCTAATATCAATTACCCTTAAAGGGGTTGTGTATCTGGTATCAAAATACGTGGTTGGGGCTAAAAAGTTGTATAAAAGTATGGTTAAGTTTGCGCAAAGAAAGGATAAACGATGGCCGAGCGAGGAGTTTAAGAAGGATACAAGTTACCGGCCTGCAACGCCGGAAGAACAAAAGAGGCTTAACGATTTGCTTGCGAGTGTAGGTGTGGACATAAATAAAATGCGGGATGGAAAAAGCCCGGGATAGGGGTGTTTAATGCTGAGAAAAAAGGAGTGGTTAAGGCTGTGGGAAAATAAAATGTTAGCGTCAGGTTATTTTGATCGTTTTATGGTGAGTATATTCGCAGATGGCATAAATCATGACAGAGTCCAGGAGTTATCACCGGGTGAATCGGCAAACGAACATATCGAATTTTGGGAGGATAGACAATATGCTGATAAAAGCGGGGGTTGAATATGGATGAAATAACCAAGAATACGTTGATACCAAAAGAGTTAGCCGACATATTAGAAACAAAGATTTACGCAGCATACTCGAGAGGTGCGCCTATCGAGACTGCAATAAGAGAGGGAATAAAACTGTTTAATGATTACTGGAGGGAGAAATTTGCTGACAAAAGCGGGGGTTGAATAGTTAAAACACAAGATATAGTGCGCCGATGGAATCCACCGGCAGATGAAACCACAACATATAGTACTGTTGTGGTTTTTTTTGTTGACTAATGGTGAAAATTGGAGCATATGGGAGAAAATCAGTGAAAATGGATGAAATATTAACCTAATTATAAATGGGAGGCTACAATGGCAGAGATTAAGAGCATGAGCGCGATCCGGGACAAATGGACACGCGTGACCCCGGGGCGTGTCGAGGATTACAAGATCGGTATCGAACACCCGAAAAGGGATTGGGAGGAAGAAACAGCGGCATCCGAAGCAAATTGGAAAGCCGGCATTGATGCCGCCGCGGGTAAAGGGTTATTCGGGAAGGGCGTGAAGAAAGCAGGCACCGCGAAATGGAAGGATAAAGCCTTGAAAAAAGGGCCTGGTCGATTTGCGGAAGGCGTTTACATCGCTGGACCGGATTATGAAAGGGGCTTCGCTCCTTATCGCGATGCGATTGAGCGAGTTGATCTTGGTCCCAGGTTCCCCAGGCGAGATCCTCGAAATTTGGGAAGGGTGAAATCAGTTGTTGACGCTCTGATCGCAGAGAAAATAAAGGGTTAAGAAAGGTGGTAACGGATGAACTTTTCTATATTTAAGATTTTTCAGATCTTTGGCATCGTCTCAAACTGGGCAAATCAGGCACTTGCCGACGGCAAGATCACGCTGGAGGAGGCTGTTGATTTGGCGATACAGATCGCCAAGGTCCTGGGCGTTGCTATTGAGATCGAGTTACCAACCGCTCTGACTGCGATGACTTCCGATATCGCTGAACCGGGGGAAAACATGGATATATCGAGCCCCAAACCGGAAGAAACGCCGGGAAAACCATTGGAGGACTAGAACCATGAATCATAGGATCGCAACCCTGTTAGCCGCTGAAGCGGCTAATACTGCAGGGACAAAAACAATAGACCTTAATCTTGCCAGTCCGGTAAGCAGGATTACGGTTAGCATGAAGGGATTAAACAGTACCAACGTCCCGACAGCGCACCCGGCTAAGATGGTTAGCAAGATCGAGCTGGTTGACGGCAGTGATGTTCTGTTTTCCCTGACCGGGATAGAAGCGCAGGCGCTGAACTTTTTGACCGAGGGTCGTATGCCACACAATGTGTGTCAATACATCAACGATTCTTATGCGATCGCAACGTATGAGATCAACTTTGGTCGGTACCTATGGGACGAGGGTTTAGCCCTGGACCCGAGAAAGTTCACAAACCCGCAACTCAAAATCACGCACAATAAAGCGTTGGGGGGTTCAGCTCCTGATGCCGGAGTCCTGGCTATATTTGCGCATATCTTTGACGGCAAAGATATCTCGCCTGCAGGTTTCCTAATGGCGAAAGAACAGTATTCCTACACGTTGGACGGTACGGCTAAGGAAATGATCGATTTGGCTACAGATTATCCTTACAGATCACTGATGCTTTTATCTCTGGTTGCAGGCCGCCAGCCATACCAGCAATATCACGACATCAAGCTGTCAGAGGATAATGATCGGCGAATCGTGATCAATGACGAACCCACGTCAGACCTGATCAAATTGTTACGGCAACATCCACGCTTAAGTGAGCTGGTAATGGTGCGCGATATCGATGACGAAACCACGGTATACTGCACGCCAACCTACGAAACCGTAGTGGCAGGCCAGGGTATGGACGCGATTGATAATGCGGTATTCAGCGACCAGTCTTATGGCGGATCATTTGACGCAGACGCAACCGAGGCAACAAACATCCAGTTTATCGTCAACGGCTGCAATCCTCACGGAGCGATGATGATCCCGTTTGGAAAACAGGGGATTATTGAAGACTGGTATGACATTAAAGATATCGGCAGCCTGCGGCTTACCATCACGGGCGGCAGTGGATCATCGGGGGCGTGCGAGATTGTAGCGCAGCAAATGCGGAGTTACTAAAAATGGAGAAACAAAATATAAACGACTTCTCACAACTTTACCGTCACACGGGAAAGGGGACCGGCGTGACCGGTGAAGTTGTGAGATTAAAACTGAGTCGGATAAAACCGCGTATTGTCCGGGTCCTCTCCCACGTGACCGTGGAAAATGAAACCAGCGCTTACACAAAATGCAGGCTTGGTATTGATGCCGGCGGGCGTGATCATTACCTGGATGAATTACAAACCATAGCTGCTGCAGAGCTTGCTGTGTCCAGATCTGATATAATCCTGGGCGAGGGTGATGTTTTTTTTGCAGAGCTCACAGGGACATCCACCGGTGATGTCCTGGTTATGACCTGTGTGGGTTGGAAGGCGCAATTATGACCGATTTTGGGGTTGAACGTGTTGCCAGCGACCTGACCAAGCAAAAGAACGTCACGCCGGTTAACGCGCAGGTTTTTGACGATACGCAAGATGAGTATACTTCTGCGGAAATAGATTGCAGCGGATATCGTAAGTTTTTACTGCGGAACATCCTAACAGTCGCGAACGCGCCGACCGATATAAAAATTAGCGTGCAGTTCAGCCAGGGCGGAGCGACATTCGAAAATTACATGCGCGGGCCTTTCGGCTCGCTGATGTATGAAGACACGGCCGGGGCTAAATCCGAGTGCATCGAGGGTGAGTGTCTTGGAGCGAAAATGAAGATTTACGTCAAGGCAACGGGATTGAGCGATGTCAACACATTTTCACTAACCAGTAAAGTGATTTTAACGCGATAATGAGCGGTGAAGCTGTAAAATCATTTGACCCACCTGGCACAGCGCCATATGGATTAACGTTTGACGGCAAATATATATGGCTTTGTGATCGGGTCACGAGGTTAATCTATCAGCTTGACCTTGACGGCAATGAAATAAAGTCATTTAATCCACCTGGCGGTGGGCCATGTGGATTAACATTTGACGGCAAATATATATGGCTTTCTGATACAGGCACGAGGTTAATCTATCAGCTTGACCTTGACGGCAAGGAAATAAAGTCATTTAATCCACCTGGCTTAATGCCATTGGGATTAACATTTGACGGCAAATATATATGGTTTTGTGATTATGGCACGACCTTAATCTATCAGCTTGACCTTGACGGCAATGAAATAAAGTCATTTAATCCACCTGGCGGTGAGCCACGTGGATTAACATTTGACGGCAAATATATATGGCTTTGTGATTATGGCACGCGGTTAATCTATCAGCTTGACCTTGACGGCAATGAAATAAAGTCATTTAATCCACCTGGCTCAATGCCATTGGGATTAACATTTGACGGCAAATATATATGGCTTTCTGATTATGGCACGACCTTAATCTATCAACTTGGATTATAAGATATGGATTACACGCTTACGCACAATAAACTAATAGAGATGCAAACGGAGCGGGTTTTATCGGTAATCAAAATGGCCTGCATAAAACGAGGTTATGTGACTGTAGAGGACATCCGCGAGCATCTTAACATACCAACAGACCAACTCATTGAGATACGCGACAACCTGATAGCAGCCGGAATCATTGAGGAATACACATCGTAAAGTAGAAAGGTCCACAAGTGTTCTATGCTTTCGACCACACCATAACAACCGGTGACATCGTCACGGCAAAGAAAGAGTTAAACCTGCATCTGACTGCCGGAGTAATCCACCAAGTTGACGTTTTGTTCCAGGACGGTTGCAACCACAAAGTAAACATCCAGATCTTCCAAGCCAATTTTCAAGTTTGGCCATCCAACCGAGGCGCAACCATGAAAGGAAACGCCACGGTCATATCCTTCCGTGAATTCTTCGAACTGGAACCAGGAGGCAACGACTTAACCGCATTTATTTGGGGCGATGGCGTTGTGACCGGGAAAGAAGTAGTAATCCAGATTGGATTACTACCAAAGCGCATCCTGCAGCCATTATCATTTGAGGAGTTACTCACCGCTGCAACGGGCATAGAGTAATGCCCTGCACAGCGGAAAGCTGTCGAGATGGCCTGACGTCAAAATGTTTTGCCGAGTGCCCGAAATGGGCGGAAAGAGCGTTTCGTTATAGAATGCTCCACATGTTAGTACGAGCGGCAATCACCCGACGACTCCCAAAAGGATTGGGCGAAGGACTGATCGCTCCCGGCGTAGAAATACCGCCTGGCATAATATTCCCCCCTGGTACAATCGTTTCCCCTGGTACAATATTCCCCCCTGGATGGATGCCTGCAGATCCATTGCCGGACGGAACTCTAGTCCTGCCTGGCGCAACCTTCCCTCCCGGCTGGACGCCTGCAGATCCACTGCCGGAAGGAATCATGCTCCCTCCAGACACAACCTTACCTCCCGACTGGTCACCCGGTGACCCTCTGCCACCCGGGGCATTACCACCTCCGGTAAAATACATGCGAGACATAGGCGGGACAAAAGGCATCAGCGTAATACCACCATCATCGCTTGCGTTTGGCCCGGGTTCGTTGATGGGCGGAAGCTACAACACAGCAGGCGCGGGCGGCGCTGGTTGCGGCTGTTGTAAGCACAAAGATAACCCGGAAGAAAATGTAGGCATTGGATATGAAACCGCAGAAATGGAGCTAAGCGCAGATCAGGAGCTGACCGTGACTGATAAAAACGAATGGTGCGAAGGCCACTTTTACGAATGGATGATTACAAAAGGCGGCGGCGAATTATCTGCGGGAGAAGGGTTAAATGTAGTATACACCGCGCCGACAAGCGGCCATGGTTGCCCGGGAAATACAGAAATAACATTGTACTGCTGCGGCGAGGTAATGGACACGCTGGATATTGTAATCAATTATGACTACGCGATTGAGTTTAACTATGATGCCAGTGCAGAGACAATTGACCGGGAAACAAGCGAGGCAATCTATGCAACCGCGAACGGGACGCCGTTAACCTGGTCAGTAGGGGGCACCGGTTTTTCGCTCGAACATGCAGAAACAGATGGATGCGGTAATATACTGCACGCCGATGAAACCGCATGCGGACCAGCAATGATCACGGTAACTGATTGCGACGGAAACCCGGCAACCGGCTATGTAAGATGCACGGAAGGATCATGGGTACTTATCAACAACGACTGTGTAATGTCTGGCCCAGGAGAAGTAGAGTTATTCGCTAATTATTACGATATTACAGAGATTCAAGGCAAAGCGAAGCAAGTTGTAAAATACAGGGAGTGGATTGGTGGAAGTGAAACAAGATCACACAGAGAACAAGATATTGCTTTGGATTTAGCGATAGTAGCCGCACGCGGACATTGTGTATCTGGTCCTTGTATGTCTGGTAATGTTGTTGACTGCGCTTCACTGAAAGGCGGTGCGTCTCCTATTAATTTGGGCTGTGTTATGAATAATCTGGGGTGTCGAAACGCTGGGAATTGTGTCTGGAATGATATCACAGAGATGTGGGATTGCACCGTAGATTATTTTACGTATTATAGCAGATGGATATATTACTATGAGTGGCAATGTTAGAAGTTAGTACATAAAGGAAGAAAGTAATTTAGGAATGATAGAAACTTTAGTAATAGCCGCGCCGTTTCTCACGGCAATCCTGATTTGGATCATCCGGCTTGAAAGCCGGTTGACAAAGATTGAAACAAATTTGTGCTGGATAAAAAAGGAGATGGTAAAATCGCGACAACCTTAGGCCAGAAATACTCTGTTGATTGGCGCGGCCGGCCGCCGCATATGCTGCAACCAGATATTCCTGTATGGTACCGGTTTTTGAAAGAGTATGCAGCGCACTTCAAGGCGCTGTATTATGACTGTCTCCTGGGCGGTCCGGTCTTAAGCGCAGAAAAAGAAAAGGACCCGATGGAACGCATGTGGCGAGCGCTGACAGCAAAAAGAGCGGACGCAATCGCGGAAACCAAAACTGAGACCTGGTTGATCGAGGTGTCAGCCTACCCGGGCATGCGGGCATTAGGGCAATTGCTAACTTACAAAACATTATGGCTCGATGACCCAAAGATCGATAAACCAGTTGCAATGATCTTAGTGGCGGACCAGGTCGATGCAGATGTGATGGTAAGCTATAAGCCATATAATATTATTTTGCACTTAGTTTAGGAGAAAGAAAAGAACCAGCGAAAAACGAGGCCGTCAAATGCCGTATAACAAGACTTTGAACCCTATCGAGTAGTAAAGCATAGGGTTTTTTTATGCCAAAAAGGAGTAAAACATGCCAGACTGGACCGGAGCTTTCAAGATACCAAAATACACAACCGAAGAATTCCGAAAATTAAAGGCTGATTATGTGGCAAAGCATGGTTATACGATTACTTTCCCCGGCCTTTATGACATCATAAAACTGCCAATAGAAGTACCAATGACAAAGCAGGAAGTAAAAGACTGGAAAGCGAGAAGATACGAGAAGTTTAGCGAAAACAGGCTGTATGAGATCCGGAGGATGAAAAAAAAGCGTAAGGATAAGTTCTTGTCAATGCTTGCGAGCCCAGCGCCCGAGGTGGTCAACAACGTAGGTAGCTTTATGCTGGCAATTGACGATGCACAAGATTGCCTGTTTACAATTGGCGGTCTGGGTATCGCTGCAATGAGGTTCAGCCCGCCTTCAGTAGCTGCAGCAATAGCGTTGCCAACTGGAGCGGTGCTATCAGCTGCAAGCGCACTGGATGTAATACAGTCGATAGGCAAAAAAGGACTGCCAGGGATAGAAGCTAAGCGAGCATGGCAGAAAAAAACAGGGATAGATCCCTGGTCTAAAAAGGGTAGGATAGCATATGCAAAGAACCTGATAAAAACCTTCCCGAAAAAAGCCTTTCTGATCCAGGCGCTTCAAACTACCGATTCTATCTTCGGTGTGGGTCTGAGCTTGGGGGCAATCGTAGGATTGTTCGTGGATGTTGTTTCCGGTCCGGTCCGGCGTATTTATGGTGACAAGGTTAACGTAAAGCTACCAATACCAACCTATGACGAGTTTTGCAAAGCAGCTCAATATTATGGCCGGACAACAGCGGCATATTTTTACCCTGGGGTGCAGACAAGCGACGAAGAAGTTTTGACAATGATGACGGCGCATTGGCTAAGCCAGGTTGCGCTTTTCTCCGGGACGAGAGACCGGCCAGGATGGGAGAAT
>LGVF01006774.1_pt1 | contig 11485 bp, 10 predicted proteins | sample 469901 | NCBI WGS metagenome assembly LGVF01 (sample SAMN03893561, study PRJNA290197) | marine sediment metagenome | material: sediment; isolation source: combined push core samples #3730, #5133, and #5579 collected at Hydrate Ridge | place: Pacific Ocean: Hydrate Ridge | reverse complement strand
CAGTCTGGCCTTCTCCAGACCAATAAGAAACTCATCAAAATCCATAGGCCCCAAATGCAGATACTCAACTCTGCCAACAGGCATTGAAAAATCATGCTCAGCTAGCAAGAATTCCAGCAGAGAACCTGCCGCAAGGATATGAATATCAGGACGCTCTTCAAAAAAATAACGCAACAGGGGAAGCAGCTCTGCACCAGCCTGAATCTCATCAAAAAAGAGAAGCGTTTTCCCTGGAATTATTTCAGTATCAGCATCTATCTCAAGCAGTTGCAGACATCTGTCAATGTTTTTACTCTTAAAAAGTTGTACTTTCTCCGGATTTTTATCAAAATTAACTTCTATAAAATTTTCAAAATTTCCCTTGGCAAACTCTCTGACAAGCCATGTTTTACCAACCTGTCTGGCCCCTCTAATGATCAGAGGTTTTCGGCCGGCTCGCTGCTTCCATTCATGTAGATCTGCCAATGCATTTCGATACATACCCATTCCCGGTCAAGATTCAAAAAGAAAACAACTTAAGGGTATAATACTCAAACATGGACAAAACACAAGGGTCTTTTTTCCAGGATGTAGCGGGGGAAGCATATTCATTTTCCTGGAACTGTATTTAAGTGGCATGGATATGGGTCAAGTTGGACTCTTTGACGACGAGTGGTTTGAATGCGATGAGTCTATCATTACTGTGCAGGCTTTATGATAGTCTGCTATATAGACTTCTGTTTATAAAATTGGGATCTAAAAGTATTTATCCAAGCATTTGAAAAGTTCCGATCTATTCGGGTAAGGAGAATGTAAAAATGCGAATATTATTATTAGGGGTGGGCATGCAGGGCAAGGCAGCCTTGTATGACCTTTTCAATAACCCGGATGTATCAGAGATTGTGGCAGCCGATACGGATCTTCGGGCTGTGGAGGCATATATCAAAGAAAAGGGCTTTGAAGGGAAGGCTGCTGCGGCGGCAGTAGATGGTTCGTCTTATGAGGATCTCAGGACCTTGCTCAGTGAAAAATTTGATGGGGTTATCTGTCTGCTTCCGCCAATGCTTTCCGGCAAGGTCGCCGAGATTGCAGTTGAGAAGGGAGTGTTTTTTGTTAACACTAATTACGTAGAACCTGAGATAAAAGCACTTGATGCAAAGGCGAAGGAAAAAGGTATAGCAATCCTGCCGGAATGTGGAATGGATCCGGGTATTGATCTGGTTCTTCTTGGGGAGGCAATACGTTCTGTTGACAAGGTAGAATCGGTAGTCAGCTATGGGGCCGGCTTTCCTGAAGAGTCAGCGGCTGAAAACCCGATAAAGTATAAAGTCACCTGGAGATTTGAAGGAGTTTTACGATCCTATAAGCGAGCAGGCCGTGTTATTCACAATGGTGCTCTCATAGATATTGCTGAAGATGAGATGTTTGCAAAAGACAATATTCATGAGCTTGATGTGGAGGGACTGGGGAGACTTGAGGCTTTTCCAAATGGTGATGTGATGAAGTATATAGATCTGCTGGGACTGGATGTTGCAGAATTGCAAAATGCGGGACGTTATGTCTTGCGCTGGCCCGGGCATTGTGATTTCTGGTACACAATGGTAAAGCTCGGGCTGCTCGATGAGGGGACAGTGACTGTGGACGGCATGGAGATTGACCGCTGGAAATATCTGGCAACTGTCCTGGAGAATCATATCCAGTACCAGGAGAATGAACGGGATATCGTGCTGGTGCGTATCGAGGTTCTTGGAGAAAAGAACGGTAAAAAAGTTCGATCAGTATACCAGGTTATTGACAAAGGTGACCCTGAAACCGGCCTGAGCGCCATGAGCAGAACCGTAGGTTTTACTGCTGCTATTGGAGCATCAATTTTAGGGTCAGATAAACTGCAACAGAAAGGTGTTCTCTCACCGGTTAAAGATGTGCCCTATGAGCTATTTAAGAATGAACTCTCCAAACGAAATATCGAGATAACCGAGAGTATTACTGGAATATAGAGGTTTGAACAAATGCGGGGGACAGGAGTGTCGCCCCGCATTGCAAATAGAGAAGGTTATACTACTTCCTGCATTATGACAAATTTCAAGGCGTGGGTGGTGCATTTGGTGACGCAGGCAGGTCTGAGCCCCGCATCTACACGATCCATGCAGTAATCGCACTTAACCGCCTTGCCGGTTTCAGGGTTGAGTTGGGGAATAGTCCATGGGCAGGCACCGGCACAGGCCATGCAGCCGATGCACTTCTCCTGATCGATATAGACAATGCCATCTTCCCGTTTGATCATGGCGTTTGTCGGGCAGATCGGTGCACAAAAAGGCTCTTCACAGTGATAGCACGAGCGGAAGGTAAATTCTGTTTTAGGAACACTTTTTATCTTTACCATAACGGAATGATCAATTTCACATAACTGTGGTCCGACCGGAAGATTTTTATTGGCTTTGCAATGTACCTCACAGCCGTGACAACCTATACACCGTTTGCCATTGAGGTAGATCATATATTTGTTCATAATTCGACCCTCCTCTTGGGATTTCTGACACTGCGACGGACAATAACAAAGACCTCACAAAGATTAATTGCCCCCCCTGCCTGATCCCAGTCATCAAGTTTATTAACCATAAGTTTCTGGTCACTTATTCCAGCATGGAGGCAACGGGTCTGGCGAGAAATTTCTCGACCGAAACCGTGTACCATATAGACTGCTTCAGAATGGATATAATCAACAACATTGGCTTCTACTGTCCCGGTGTAACTTTCATCTTCAGAGGTTACATCGACCAGGTCGCCGTGGACTATACCCAGTTTGTTTGCAGCTTTAACATTTATCCATAGACTGTTTTTCGGCATCAGCTCATTTAACAGCGGATTATTTACAGTATGGCCATGGGTATGTACTGCCGATCGTCCATAAACCAATCTGAACATTCCTTTGGGTGGTCTGAGAGGGGACACATATTCTTTAAGTGACGGTAAACCTGCCTTATCAAGTTTTTGACTTAAAATCTCAATTTTTCCGGAAGGTGTATTGAATTGACCATCAAGTTTTTCAGGGTCATACATGACAACCTCATCGCTGAGAGAAATAAAACCTTTTTCCTCAAAATCCTTGACAGAATAACCGGTTGGTTCAAGTTGCCATTTCCAGTACTCTTCTATGGAATTGAAGGGAAAATAGTCTTCCATACCTAACCGGTCAGCAAGGTTTTTAAATATTTCCCAGGATGGTTTAGAATCATTCTCCGGTTCTAAAGCCTTTTGTCTTCGTCCAAATCGAGGCTTGGGTCCTTTTTGCACGCAGATACCATTATCTCTTTCCAGATAGGTACATTCGGGCAAAATGATATCGGAGAACCAGCCAAACTCACTGTAATGTACATCGATGGAAACCAGAAGGTCACATTTGTCAAAATACTGTTCCTGCCTCTTTGGATCCGGCATACAGGAAAAAGGATCATTGCGCATTGATATCCAGGCTTTGATCGGATAGGGATCTTCCGACTCCATGGTTGGAAAAAACAGGTGACCAAGGCCCGGGCCTTTATCGAAATGTTTATATTTCCAGCCGACGCCGTCCCCCCGTTTGATATCCGGTTTAGGAATATCAATTGCGTTTATCCCTTTTTTACCACAGTCACCAGGACCTTTGGGGATAATGAGGCCGCCTTTCTGCTCGATGTTTCCCATAAGGATATTGAGTATATGAAGGGCTCTGGCGGCATAGAAGGAGTCTTTATATCTGGAAAGATTCCAGCCGGGGTGGAAAATCACTTTCGGCATATCTTCCAGCACTTCATCAACAAAATTTTTAATTGCTTTTTCTCTGACACCACACTCTTTGGCAGCCCAGGCAGGAGTGTATTGTTCCACAAAATAGCAAAGTTCATCAAAGCCGGTGACATAGCGATCAATAAAATCACTGTCATATGCCTCTCGTCTGATTATTTCATGAATCATTCCAAGGGCAAGGGCATAGTCCGTTCCGGGACGTACCTGAAAAAAACGGGTGGATTTCAGCCCCGTAATCGTCTGGCGCACATCGACATAGGTCAGTTTGCCGCCATTGTCAAGCATATCCAGGGTTTGCAGGTTCTCGGCAATACGTAAAGAGGAGAACATGTTGCGGCCAAAAAGTACCAGATGCTTGGCATTCTTGATATCGTAGACAAAACCTTTTCTGCCTACACCGTTTAATGAAAGGCTTGAGTGATGGGTATTTCGTCCACAGGTGCTGTCATGATTGGTGTAATTAGGTGAACCGAAGGCATGGATAAAGGATTTATACATACCCTGCCACGGTCCTCCACGGGAACTGAGTACCACAGATTCAGGCCCGTATTCACTTTTTATTTTTTTAAGTTTATCGGCGATATAGTCATAAGCCGTAGGCCAGCTGACTGGTTTCCATCGGCCCGAACCACGTGCACCATCACGAATGAGCGGCTGTTGAGGTCTCTCCTTATCTGCAATCATTGCAGGGCCAGCGGAACCTTTTGCGCAGAGGGCACCACCAATTAAGTGCTGGTTGCCCTCAATCCAGGTTACCTTATTGTTTTCTGTTTCCACCCGGATGGGACAGCGTACAGTACACATCCCGCAGATGGAATAGACAGATTTTGTCATTATAATTCCTCCATAATCAAGCACATCGACTGATGGCCGATTGTTGTAATACTTTTTCTTCGAACTGTTTGGCAGACTCGGCATTTTGGCTATGCTGCCCAATTCCGGAAGTCCGGTTACGTTTTTTTGTCCATTTAATGATAAAGAGACTGCAGATAATAAAAAATATGGAAATGATAAAGCAGAAGAGTCCTCCAAAAAGGACAGGTTCCTTGTCACCAAACTTCAGGATATAGTCTCTGCCAAAGAGTGCCAGGAGTCTCTCACTGCGATAGGCTTCATTGATATATGCTGCCATGGAAATAACCGGCAGATAGAAGGTGATAAAACCGAGTAGCAGTCCTTCCAGAAAATAGTCGTAGTAGGCCTTGTTCAGCTTGGCCTTGTCTATATTTTTTGCAAGAGCTTTTCCTTTTTCACGGTCTTCACAGCGCATGGCTTCTTCACGGACTCCAAGCCAGTGCTGAAAATCATTTTCCAGAGTTACTAGACGTTTTGTCTTGATAAATTTTTTCAGTACCCTTGTTAGAGCAACCGTCATAGCTGCCAGCAAAAAGATGACAGGGATCGGTCCAAGAAAATGCAGGTAATTGAGCAGATAATCAAGCGTGGCGACGCCATTTTGTATCAGGGCGTAAATGAATTCCCAGGCTATATCAAAATATTCTTCCATATTCATTTTTCAATAAGTATCTGCAGTGGCAAGCCACTGCAGACTGGTTGTTCTGATTAGAGAAAAAACTCTCAGTTTAAGATCCTCTACTATATCCAGTACTCAATCTTCAGGAATCTGAAGAAGAGGAAGAACAGAGTACATGCAAGGATGATCTTAAGAGCTTTCTCGCTAAAGAATTTCTGGAAGCGACTGCCGAGCATGCCGCCGACAAAACCACCAATAATGATGGAGATAGCAAGAGTGATGTCCGGCAGGTAGCCATTCATCACATAACCGATAAAGGAGCCGATACTTGAAAAGCAGGTACCGATAAGGGAGATCGGCACAGCCACATACATCGGCAGGGCTGCAATCGTAGTCATCATCGGCACGAGCAGGAATCCGCCGCCAATACCAAAGGCGCGGGAGACAATACCTACGATAATACCGAGACAGGCAAAAAGTGCAGGATTAATGCGGAACTCCTCACCCCAGAACTTGAAACGATAATCGAATAATCCAGATTTAACCGGTTCAATGGAACCCATCTCCACAGCACCGCCGGTTTCTTTGGCCTTTTTAACAGCGGCGTTGAACTTCTGGGTCATTGCCTTGATGTTCTTTCGCTTGGACATCGCCTTGGGAGTCATTTCCATCAGGGTCTTGACTGCCATTATTACAACGAGCACTCCAAGCCATTCTTTATAGGCCTTCATGGAGAGATACTGGGTGGCATATTTTCCAAGCCAGACTGAGCCGATGAAGATACCGGCACCAAAGGAGAGACCGACCGGCCAGGCAACACGTCGTTCAACTATGGCAAAACGATAGAAACTGCCAAGGGGGGAGAAGAGGGTCAGAGCGATATTGGAAGGACGAAGTACGTTGGCGGCGTTGATACCAACCGGTCCTGCGGTCTGGACGACCAGAGCCTGAAAGGCACCCATCAGCATACCACCTGCAGCACCGATCATAGAAAAGTAGGTTCCAACGAGGATTGCACCTATTACAATAAAGAGCGGATTCATATAACGGTAGCCTTTGTTGAGCCAGAAACCGTTTTTCAGGACAGCATAGGAACCTGATTTGTCGCCGTTTACATAAACGTCAAATTTGGTGCCCGGTGCGGTGTGACGAAAAGAGGCAAATGAGGCGGTGAATTCGCCGGTTGCCTTGTCAAGGTTGATTGATGTCCCTTTATCCCAGTAATTATCGGTTTCGCCGATAACACTTCGGGCAAAGATAACAATTTTACCTTTCTTATTCCCCTCTTTAACAATGGTATTGATGCCGTACTTGTTCTCATGGCCCCATTTCAGCATATTCCACTGTTCAGCGGTTTTAATTGGTCCAAGCATGCTCTTGGCTGTTTCATCGACCTCGGCAAAGTCTTTTTTCAGCTTGAACATACTGGTGGTGTACAGCCCGCCTCCTTTTTTAAAGAGAAAGGAGGGACCACCGAATTTTTTCTTGACATCTTCACCGAACGCTTCACGGTTGCTGGTTACCATGTAGTAGAGTGGCGGCATCGATGTATCCATGGCGAAGCCATATTTGTTAGCGTTTTTTTTCAGTTTTTTAATCTCATTGACGCCGTCAGTGTCTTTGGAGGCAAATTCATCCTGCTGGGCAATGGCGATATAAAGTTCTTCCCCCGGCTGGACTGTTCCTTTAATTGTCACTGTATCGCCGGCTTTAAATTCTGATGCTGAAATCGTATTTTCAGCAAGACTACTGGTGTGTGCAACGAGGAAAAAAATCGCTGCGACTAGTGCTGTAGGCCAGAATGTTCTCTTCACTTTTTTGCTCCTTGGGAAAAATTAATAAGTGACCGGTTAATATTTTCTTTCCGGTGATATGTGTAAATGGTTTGCAGCTGTTTAGAGTTGCAATACCTTTTCTACCTTTGCCTCAAGTTCTTTTTTATCAATTGGTTTCACGCAATACTCATTGGCACCGAAACTGAGGGCATCCCTGGCTGTTTCAACCGTGGGATATCCTGTTAAGATGATGGCTTTCATCTCCGGCTGAAGTCGTTTGAGTTCTGCAAGTACATCAATGCCACTCATTTTTTTTAATTTGATATCGAGGATAGCCAGGTCAATATGATGTTTGTAGCCGTACTTGATCGCATCTTCTTCTTCTGTAAACGTGTGTACGGTGTGTCCTTGCCTTGAGAGAATCTTTTTGAGAAGTACAACTGCATCAAAAACATCATCTAATATTAGAATTTCAGCCATTTTTGTCTTTTTCCAGTAGTTGGTTGTCGGTAGCTGGAGTGGATTCCCTGTTGTCGTCCTGTCCAAGGACAGGGAGTCGAACATGCATTGCAGTACCGGGAGTCAGTTGACAACTGTTTTTATACATGACTGGACTTTCGATGGTGATTGTACCGTTGTGGTCTTTTATGATTCCATAACTAACCGACAGTCCAAGTCCCGTTCCTTTGCCCACCGATTTAGTGGTGAAAAAAGGATCAAATATGCGACTTCTTATCTTCTCATCTATCCCTGTCCCCATATCGATGACGGAGGCGGTTACCATTTGCTCTTCTTTGGAAAAACTTGTACGCACAGTCAGGACGCCGCCTTCGTCTTCCATGGCATGTTGAGCATTGTTGATCAGATTGACAAAAACCTGGCGTAATTTTTCCTCATCGCCGGCGATGACAGGTAGATCTTCTGCCAGGCAATGCTCAATATCGATATGGTCGAGATGCAGGTTGTGTTCAGTGATGGCGATGACATCTGTGAGTATCTCGTTGATATTTACCTCCTGGGCAGAACTGCCCGATTGTCGGGAGAATTTTAACAGATCGGCTACAATTTTCCGGCAGGCATGGCTCTGTCTTTCGACTACAACAAGATTTTCGTACTCTTCGCTGTTTTCTGGGAAATCATCCTTCATAAGCTGGGAGTAACCAAGAATGATACCGAGGGGAGTGTTGATCTCATGGGCTACCCCTGCAGCCATCTGGCCGACTGAAGCCATTTTTTCTGTACTGATCATCTGTGCTGTCATGGTTTTGAGCCTGGTAAGATCCTTTGCAATGCCCTCGCAGCCAACGTATTCATCGTTTTCATCATAAATGCCGGTTGCTGAAAGCAGCGCATAAATGATGGAACCATCTTTTTTGATGAGTTCAGCTTCAAAATCTTCCACAAATTTTTGACTGCTGAGGGTATTCTGAAAATCTTCCAGGTCATTTATATTGGCGAAGAGATGATTCAGAGAGAGGCGGGGAGGTTTTTCTTTCGAATAGTCGAGCATTTCCAGACCTGCTTTATTCATATCCAAAATGGCTCCTTCTTTGTCGATGAAGAAGACCATATCCTTTGAATTATGGAAGAAATTCCGAAATTTTTCTTCGGACAGGGCGAGATCCTGGGTGCGGCTCTCAACCATCTCTTCAAGATGCAGGTTCATCTCTTTCATGGTTGTTGTGGCTTTTTCCAGATTTCTGTTGGCATGTCTCAGGCTTTCAGCTTTTTGCTGAATAGCTCTATATCCCTCAACTCCTTTATGATAGTAAATTGTTACAGCTGATACCGAGATCATCAGCAGGGTATTAATACCTCCGGAGAAGGGTGAAATCATCTTCCAGATCTCTTTTTGATCGCTGATGAGAAGAGCCTGTTTCACCATATGTCCTACAGCTCTGGAGATGGCAAATATAGCAAGGGCGATACAGAAATAGTGGAGAAAACCCCATAGGAAATTATCAGGTTCTCTGCGAATCAAAAGAAAGGTATAGCGAAGGGATAGAAATGACAGGACAATCATCAACTGTGAGCCGATAATATCCGTAATCACTGAAGGGAGCATATACATTTCCATTACTCGCCATCCTTCTTCAGTGAATTTTTATAAAAAGAACGCAGGCTCATATAGAGAAAAAACATAGCTGGAACTGCGAGGAGATGATCAAGTTTTGCTGTGTAGTAGACGACTTTGACAAATGTTAAAGGCATGTTCACCTTGCTGAACAGATAGCCGTCCACATTAGTGAAATCTTCAGGATGAAGATGTTGGGTGGAAGCGTGACCTATCAGAGCCAGGAAATTCCAGAGGATGGTGAACACGCAGAAAATTCGCAGGTATATCCAGCCCCGACCGGGGAAGGTAGATCGTTTTGTATCCCAGTACAGATAGCCCATGGCAGCCATATAGAGTATATGTGCCATCTGGTGGACGTATATCCCCTCCGGCGCACCATGGGTCTGCAGGGCCATACTCTGCTCGGGCAGGAGTACGCAGCAACCAAAGGCGAAGAAGACTGATATGGTATATTTCAATACTGGAGACATGATCCTACTCATCATAAAGAAGAAGGTGCAACAAATATACTGCAGGGTTGGTTTCTCACGTTTGTTTCCTTATCCTTTTCCTGTTATTGCTTTTTGTCCATTTAAAACAGATTCCCGTAGTATCTTTAACACTCTGCTTGATACTGAATGATGCATTTTGTATGCCAGTTAAATGCATCTGACAGGAGGGGATGATTTTAGTGTATTAAATTCAGCCTGTTATCATGTGTTTCCTGATGTTGGTTAAAATTACGGAGGAAATAATAGAGGAAGAGAGGGGGGTGCTGTGGTGCATTAAAAATGATGCAGAGGGGTAAGAAAGTTGCAGGCAGGGAAGTTCTATTTACGAAAGTCTTCTGAGATAATCTGATATCGGCGCATAAGCCGCTGGAAAGCCTGGCGGTCGATGCCGCTTTGTCTGGCAGCGGATGACACGTTGCCGCCGCTTTTTTTGAGGGCCTGGGTGAGGTAAGCGGTTGTGAAACGTTGCACGGTTTTTTCTTTGGCTTCCTTATAGTCTCCTCTGAGAAAGGCACAATCCGTGACCGGTTCGGTCTGAGAGTGATGATCAAATCTTGTCGAGGCCATAAGATCTTCCGGGGTAATGAACTGGTCTCTACAGAGCAGAGTTGCACGATGTATGGTGTTTCGCAGCTGCCGAACATTTCCTTTCCAGCTTTTCTGGGTGAGGAACTGCATGGCCTCCGGGGTGAATTCCAATTCCTCACGCTCATATTCCAGGGTAAATTCCTTTAGAAAATGGTGTGCCAGAAGAGGAATATCCTCATTAATTTCAGCCAGCGTCGGCAGGATTACAGGCATTACGTTGAGCCTGTAGAAGAGATCTTCCCTGAACTCTCCCCGAGCCATCTTCTCTTCCAGGTTCTGGTTGGTTGAGGCGAGCACTCTCACATCTACTTTGATGGTTTTGGTCTGGCCCAGAGGCTGTATTTCTTTCTCCTGGAGAACTCTGAGCAGTTTAGTCTGTACGGAGACAGGAATATCTGCAATTTCATCGAGCAGAATGGTTGAACCGTCGGCTTCAAGAAAAAGCCCGTCTTTATCTGTTTCCGCTCCGGTGAAGGCACCCTTGACGAAGCCAAAGAGCTCACTTTCAAGAATGTGCTCAGGGAGAGCAGGGCAGTTCACAGTGATCATTTTCCTGTCAGCTCGCTTGCTCATACTGTGAATCGCCCGTGCAGCAACTTCTTTACCTGTGCCCGATTCACCTCGGATGAGTACGGTGGCATAACTAGTAGCCAGCCGCGACAGCAGTTCCAAGGTGTGAATAATCGGCTTTGACTGGCCAACAAAGCCGGTTTTAAAAAGAGGCTTGCCAAGTTGCTGTTGCAACTGTCGATTTTCCCGGAGAAGGTGGGTACGTTCAAGAGCACGGCGTATAGAGCCGGTGATTTTGTCATTGTCAAACGGCTTTTGATGGAAATCATAAGCACCGTCTTTTAAGGCCTGCACCGCCATCTCAATAGTACCGTAACCTGTCATGATTATGGTAGTGATGGTAGAGTCAAGAGAAGTTATTCTTTTCAGCAGTTCAAGGCCGTCCAGATCCGGCATCTTTATATCGGCAAGAAGTACGTCCGGCTGCCAGGATTCGGCGATTTCCAGTGCCTGGAGCCCTGAGGTTGCCAAGACGACCTCGCAATTGCAGCTTCTTGAGATAACTTTTTTGAGAAGAATCAGGATATCCTCTTCATCATCTACGATGAGAACACGTTTCTTCAATTGCTTACCCTTTGTCATCAGCTTTTAGTTGCAGCCAAAAGGTGAAAATATGTCTGGACAAATTTGCCCGAGACAGTGTCGATAAGTGAGGTGGTGATACCGGATCCCTGGGGGAGTTGACCGGCGAGGACAAAGAAGGCCTCATTGGAAAGTCTGTTAAGTTCACCCATGACAGATTCCA
>LGVF01280605.1_pt1 | contig 11490 bp, 14 predicted proteins | sample 469901 | NCBI WGS metagenome assembly LGVF01 (sample SAMN03893561, study PRJNA290197) | marine sediment metagenome | material: sediment; isolation source: combined push core samples #3730, #5133, and #5579 collected at Hydrate Ridge | place: Pacific Ocean: Hydrate Ridge | reverse complement strand
AAGGCAGAATTTGTTGAGAAACCGGAGCGTACAATAAGTACGTGAGGATTTTGAAACAATTTCTAACGCCGCTGGAGCGGAAAGTATGAAGCGCTAGTTGCACCACTTTTGTACTCGTGCCCTGGCTTGCGACATAGCCTGCTCATATTGTTTTTTGTTTAACAAAATCCTATTACCTTTTTCATCTAAATCATAAAGTGCACTTGCTGCTTCTCTGCGTTTTAATTGATCCCGCGAAGCATTACAGCGTGACATTTTAAGTTCCGCTTGCTCTTCCTTTTTTCTTTTTTCTTCTGCAAGCGATTTATTATCCGCTTCCAACGCATTTAAAAATCGTTTTTGTTTATTAACGCGTTCTTCTGCACTTAACGGTGCTGTTGAATTTCCGGAATCTATGTAACGGTTTTTAATTTCAATTTCTTTTGCATTTTTATTTTCAGACTTATGTCCATAATGAACCTGCCCATCTTCATCTATCCATTTATATACCGTTGCCGCATTAACATTGCTTAACAATGGCATCACCATAAAAGTCATAAAAATATAAATTAATGATTTATAAAAGTTCATCATAATTGTTAGCTTAAGCGCTCTAAACGTAAACGTTGCCTGTCATCAAATAAACGACGTGCTCCAATCCATGTGGCAATTATGGCTGAAAATCCCGTGCCTGCCGTTATTAAAAACATAATTAATATTTGGTATTTTACCGCTTCTAAGGGTTCTGTGCCGGATAATATTTGGCCTGTCATCATGCCTGGTAAACTGACGATTCCTGCTGCTGCCATAGCATTTATCATAGGAATCATGCCAATACGAACGCTGTCACGCGTAATGTCCCCAATCGCTGTTCTCCAGTCCTGACCTAAGATAAGACGCGCTTCAATCACCGCCCGCTGTTGCCACGCGGTTGTTGTGAGCTTGTCTAAAGCAAGTGATACACCGGTCATGGTATTGCCCAACATCATACCTAATAACGGAATGGCATACTGAGGTGTGTACCATGGGTCGGTGGAGACAACGACGATTAGAGCATAGATGGTTAAGGTGAATGAAGAGATGAACATCGATAAAGTGCCTAGCCCATAACCCCATAAGCCACCAAAACGACGTTGCTGCCGGGCCATCACTTCACGCCCGGCAACTAACAACATAAAGGTTGATAATACCGCGACATAAAATAAATTAACTTGTGCAAATAATGCTTTTAAAACCAGACCGATTAATAAAAGTTGCACTACTGTTCGTATCGCGGCAATAACAATGCGACTTGCCAGATCCAGCTTTAGAATTAATGTAATAAAGGCAAGCGCCAGAACCAGTATCGCTGCCATCGATAAATCAAAGGGAGATAGTGAGATTATATTCATGCCATCACCTCAATTATTTCATTTTCTTTAATTTTAAATTCACGCTGGCTAAGCCGTTTGATTTGTGAAGTATCATGACTTACCCATAAAACAGGAGCATTAAATTTATTGGCATAATCTATAACAAGTGATTCAACCAATTTAACGCTGTCTGGATCGAGACTTGCGGTAGGTTCATCCAGTAAAAGTACTTTAGGCTGTTGAGCTAACAGGCGTGCAATTGCTAAACGTTGTTTCTCTCCTGTTGAACAACGAGCCACATCCCATGTAAGACAATCTGCTGGTAAATTAAGTAATGATATATAGAGGTTATTGTTATCACTGAAATGATCGCCGACTTTATCTTTCCACCATGCACTTTCTGCAGGTAAAAAACCCACCCATTTTCTCCATTGCACTGGATTGATGTCACTGCATTTTTGCTCATCAAGATAAGCTTCTCCGTTATGCATAATCAAATCTGCAATAGCACGAAGAAACAAGGATTTACCTGAACCTGAAGCACCCCCGAGAAAAACAACCTCATTGTTAACCTCAATATTTAAAGGTTTTAATGCGTGCACCTGAAATTCATGTAACCGTAAAAGGGTCATACTTTTATTATCTTTATTTATTCCGCTGAGACTGCTATATATTAGATATTCTTATGAGAGAAAGTACAACCACTAAAAAAGGTTCATATGTCAAATCCTGATAGCCCTCAAGATTTTCCATACACGATTGAACTAGAAGCGGGTGATTACTGGTGGTGCGCTTGCGGTAAATCAAAGATTCAACCTTTGTGTGATGGCTCACACAACTCTACTGAGTTTGAACCGCTTAAATTTACTGTTGAAGAAAAGAAAACATATAGCTTATGTGGATGTAAAAAATCTAAAAACCCACCTTATTGTGATGGAAGCCATAATAAAATATGAGCGATATAGAAAGCATAAAGAGTTGTTGGTCAAAAGTTAAATCAACAAAAGGTACTGATTTTTTTGTCGAACATTTTTATCAACATATGTTTGAGCGTCATCCAGATACTCAGGCACTCTTTCCTAAGGATTTAGCACAACAAAAAACAACTCTTCTTACTACACTTGATAATGTTATTAATGGTTTTGAATACATTGAAGATCTCGAAGAAGAATTATTAAGTCTGGGTAAACACCATAAGAATCTTAATATTAAAAAAGAAATGTTTGATGGCTTTATATCAACGATTGTTGCTGTTGCTAACCTTTCATCTGATTTCTCGTTAACTGAAAAAGAACTTACTGTATGGGAAGGTGCTTTTCGTAAAGTTTCTGACATTATGCTTAAGGCATATTAACTTAATTTAAATCTGAACATAGCCACCCTTATAGATTCTGTACATAAAAAAAGGGCGTTGAAGGTTAATTCAACGCCCTAAATCTTTTGCAAGATTTTACCTAAATATACATATTAACGACCTGAACCACGTGAACCTGTGAATTCCGGGTAAGCTTCCATACCACACTCAGATAGATCAGTTCCTTCGAACTCTTCTTCTTCACTAACACGAATGCCCATAATCATTTTGATTACATACCAAGCGATAAAGCTTGCTGCGAATACCCAAACGAAAATAGTTAAGAGCCCAATGAACTGGCCACCAAACGTTGCACCTGGATTAGTCAAAGGTACGGCCATTAAACCCCACATACCGACTACACCATGAACAGAGATAGCACCCACTGGATCATCAATTTTCAACTTGTCTAAAGTAAGGATTGAGAACACAACCAATGCACCACCAGCAGCACCGATTAAAGTAGCAGCAAGAGGAGTTGGTGTATCAGGACCCGCAGTAATAGCTACCAGACCTGCTAATGCACCATTTAATGCCATGGTTAAATCAGCTTTACCAAATAACATTTTTGCAATCACTAACGCAGCAATAACACCACCCGCTGCAGCAGCATTAGTATTCAAGAACACCATCGCAACTAAATTTGAGTTAGCAATATCACCCAGTTTTAATACTGAACCACCGTTGAAGCCAAACCAACCCATCCATAAAATGAATGTACCTAATGTTGCTAAAGGTAAGTTAGCACCAGGAATCGCATTTACTTCACCATTTGGACCATATTTGCCTTTACGTGCGCCAAGTAAAATAACACCCGCTAATGCTGCAGTAGCACCCGCTAAATGTACGATACCTGAACCCGCGAAATCAGAGAAACCCATACCATTTATCGTGTAAGCGGCCGCAATTTCTTTTCCATTTTCCATGATAGCAGCAACATCAATTGAGTCACCTAAAGCAAACATTCCGAAGACACCAAATTCACCCATGCTACCAGCAACACCGTTGCCCCATGTCCATGCACCTTCCATTGGATAGATAAATGCAGTCATCACAACAGCGAATAAAACAAAGGCCCATAACTTCATACGTTCAGCAACTGCACCCGATACGATAGACATAGCCGTCGCAACGAAAACAACCTGGAAGAAGAAATCTGATGCATTTGAATAAACAGAACCACCAGCAAAACCTGCTTCGGCAGATTCTTTTAATACTGTTGCCGTTAATGCATCAGCATTAGCTGCACCATCTAAAGCGATATCTTTTAAGAACATACCGCCGCCATACATAAGCTCATAACCAACAACAAGGTATGATGTACAAGCAACTGCGAATAACACAACGTTCTTCGTTAAAATTTCAGTCGTGTTTTTTGAGCGAACTAAACCCGCTTCGAGCATGGCAAAACCTGCTGCCATCCACATAACTAAGGCACCCATTACCAGGAAGTAAAAGGTATCCATAGCATATTGAAGTTCAAAAATTTGATTTTCCATCGAATCTAATCCCCTTATAATGCTTCGTCGCCGGACTCACCGGTACGAATACGAACAGCTTGCTCGATAGTTGAAATAAAAATCTTGCCATCACCGATTTTTCCGGAATGCGCAGACTTTTGAATACCTTCAATGACCTGATCAACCAGGTCATCCCCAACTACAGCTTCAATTTTTACCTTTGGTAAAAAATCCACCACATACTCAGCACCACGGTAAAGTTCTGTGTGTCCTTTTTGACGACCAAAACCTTTTACCTCAGTTACTGTAATGCCTTGCACGCCGATTTCTGAAAGTGCTTCACGCACATCATCGAGCTTGAAAGGTTTGATAATAGCCATTACCAATTTCATCATTACGCTCCTTACATTATTTTGAAAAAGGCCTGCTACAACATGTAGCAGGCTGAATTACTTAATAAAAATTAACCACGCTTATAAATCGAAGCTTTGGCTCCAAGAAGCAGTAAAACGTGCTTGACCAGCAGCATCTGATTCATCAGTCTTATCATAAGCAAAACTAAAATCACCTTTGCTTAAGCTTAATGTTGTATGCGTATAGTCACCCGCATCAAGATCAGCGTCGTTATTACCCAAAGTTAGAGCTAAAGTAAGATCTTTTTTAACTTCAAATTCAACACCAGCACTCACATAGGTATTGTCGTTTTCTGAATCACTTGCAATACCAACACTAAACATGTCGTAACTTGCATTAACATAAACTTCACTTGAATCTGTATCTGATACTGGTTCTATATATTGAATATAACCAATATCTAAACTTACAGGACCCGCATCAAACGCATAACCGGCATAAAGATCTTGCTCATATGCACCAGCAGCAAAGTTTGATACCCAAGTACCCACATACGCACCTGACGCATGGTTGTAATCAATTCCACCAGAAACTGCAGACATATCATCAGATGCAGTTTTACCACGCCACATGTAATTTGAAGTTACGCCAATATTTCCTGTTAATGGTGATTCAGCCAGAACAACACCAGAACCCGCAGTAGTTGCTGAAGCTAATAAAGATGCAGCAATAATTTTATGTAATTTTTTCATTTTCTCTCTTCCTCAAGTTGTGCTTTGTAATTTGTTATCCCCTATATAGCACATGCTGTGCCAAGAATAAATCACTGTATAAACAATAGCTTAGAGTAGACGTGGAAACATATAGCACAAGAACTGTGCACAACAATGAAAAAAAAGAAATGGACGCACCGTTATGGTGCGCTTTAAAGATTAAAAAAAGAATAAAAAAAACCCGCTTTTTTAAAAACGGGTTTTAGGGTTAAAAAAAAGTCATTACAACTTACAAATCAAATGTTTTACCTACAGTAACAAAAAACTCAAAATCATTTTTTGCACCCGCATCTTCATAAGTTACTCCAAGGCCTAAATCAAAACCCTTCACATCCATACTTACTGCGGCACTTATGTCATTGCTGCTTGGAGAAGATAAGTAGCGACCCGCATGTAAATCAAGATCAACATCTTTTAAAATAACAAAAGAAGCGCCAACATCGAGATAATTATAACTCTCTATACCTGATCCATTTCCTATATATAACTTTACATAAGCAGTTTCATAGTTCACGCCTGCATATATCTCTGTGGTATCCGTATATTGACTATCAGAATATTGATAGAAGATTGCACCAACGTCATAACCCAGGTTACTTTGATTCCCAAAAGCGCCCTTCCAGCCACCATAAAGATCAACCTCAACACCCTTATCAACTGTTGAAGCAAACGCACCCGCATACCAACCGATATCATCTTTAGATTGCTTAATGTCATAACCACCCTGTATTGCAGGATCGTCATCTGTCTTAGTTTGCCCACGAAATACATAGTTGCTGGTTAATGCAACATTTGCAGAACTTTCTGCTGCAAAAGACATGCTTATAGGCAAAGCGGTTATCGCAACCAATGCCAGAGCACCTATTAATAATTTTTTCATTATTCTTCCCCAATATTAGATCGAAAATACAATTAACTATTGCTGAATATTACCAATAATTGATAAAGAAAATACTGAGATCACCACAATTTATCGTAATTTATGTAAAATAGCAGCTATCTTAATCAGAGCCAGTAAATATTATTATGCAAATACCTGAAATCGATAAACTCATTCAATCTGTTGTTGAAAATATACCCGGAAAAGTCGGACCACTTGGGGATGAAGTGCAGGACTATTTACGCAAAAGCCTTTCTTCTACATTGAAGAAAATGGATATTGTGACGCGACATGAATTTGATATTCAAACTGCTGTTCTACAAAAAACACGTAGCAAAGTGGATGAAATGGAAGAGATAATTAAAAAACTGGAATCACAGCTGTTGTAAAAATGGCCACCATCGATAAATAAATGGCAGCGACCATTTGTATTACTTAGTAAATATCAAAAGTTATACCTTAAATTGCCTAACTAAATCTTGAAGTTGTACGCTTAGCTGATTTAACTCATTACTTGATGCTGCCGTTTGCTCTGCGCCGGTAGCAGTTTGTTCTGCTATTGATTGAATATTATTAATATTACGATTAATTTCTTCTGTTGTTGCAGACTGCTCTTCTGCTGCACTCGCAATTTGCGTGTTCACATCGAAAATATTTTCTACCGCCTGAGTGATCGATGATAAAGATTCTCCGGCTTGTGTAGCTTTTGATACCGTATTTTCAGCTTTTTCACGGCTACTTTCCATAACTTGTACCGCTTCTTGTGCTCCGCTTTGCAAGTTATCAACTAACGTTTCAATTTCATGCGTTGATTCTTGTGTACGTTGCGCCAGCGTTCTCACTTCATCAGCAACAACGGCAAAACCTCGACCTTGCTCACCCGCACGCGCCGCTTCAATAGCAGCATTAAGTGCCAGTAAATTAGTTTGTTCTGCAATACCTTTAATAACGTCTAAAACAGTTCCGATATTTTCACTATCGCCTTTAAGCTTTTCAATCACAGTTGATGATTGCTGCACATCACTTGCCAATTCATTAATTGCAGAAATTGTTTGATTAACAACCTGATTACCATCACTTGCAGCAGTATTACCTTCTTTAGCAGAGTTAGATGCATACTCTGCATTTGATGCTACTTCACTGACTGTTGCAGACATTTCATTCATAGCCGTAGCAACCAACCTGATTTCATCTGATTGTCTTAACACACCGTTACTGGTTTCTTCTGTGACGGCCGATAATTCATTCGCTGCTGTGGCAAGTTGTTCTGATTTTTGCGTTACCTCATTAACAATATTTGCCATATTCTCTACTAAACGATTAAAGGCACCTGCAAGATTACCCACTTCATCATTTGAGCGAACATCTGAACGTAACGTTAAATTACTATCGTGCTCGATATTTTCTACTGTACTTTGCAACCTAACTAAGCCACGACTAATGACATTTGCGATAGCGATAGGAATGCCCAGTCCTAACACAACCATCACAACAAGTAAGAAATATAATGAGTAGCTAACCATATTATTTGAAGCATGAACGGCTTTAACCAGCTCATTTACTTTAACTTCATTATCGTGATATTGCGTCCTAAAAGTATCAAGCAACTTTTTTGATGTTTTTACGGCATGCTCAAGTAATATGCTGCCCTGCATTTTGTCATCATTGATAAAGGCCAGCGTTGCTTCATTTATTTCTTTATCGTATTTCTCAAGCAATGGTGTAATGGCAGTAAACTCATTATGTTCTGAGCCGCTTAATTCTTCATGCAGTTTTTTATAAAGTGATTTTTTTTGCTCTTTAAGATTATCATTTAGCAACAACATAAATTCTAAACTTTCAGAATGCAGTTCTAAAAAATCTTCTTCAATTGCAGTAATTTCTTCCAGAGCTGTAATGGCTTCTTCTTCCGCTGCCAGGTACCCTTGGTTGATGCTTAACTCATTCAAAACAAATACGAGTACAGCTAACAACACAAACATTAAAACAGCATTACCAGCAAGAATTTTTTTCTTTACTGTATTTAATATATGGAATTTTTCAAACATTTTATTTGTTCTCATTTATAACGTTGCAATAATGCGTTTAAGCATATAATTAATATGTTTCATTTCTTGATGGACATCTGAAGGTGTTTTATTTTGTGCAGGGATTGCAGCCGAAGTTTGACTATTTATACCCATCGGCATTTTTAAAAGGTTTAACTCAGCAATAATAAACTGCGTTTGCAAAAACACATCAATAGGCCTTATTTTTCCATTAAAATCATCAAGTGTTGGTACTTTTATTTCTTTCATTTTATTTTTGGCTCGCAGCGCATTTAAATTATTTCTCACTTCAAAACCTATCAACATCACATCACCAGGTGTTTTTCCTTTTTCAAGTGGAGTCAATACTGAGCCGTCTGTATGTAAACCGTATGTTGCAGTTATTAAAAGTCTTTTTTCTTTTTCCTTTTTATCTTCTAAACCACGCGACAAAATTCGTAAACTATTTTGCAAGTCTTGTTTCGCACGATAGATGTGCGAATAAACTTCGCTTGGGCTTACCTTGCTCTTTCCATTTAGTAAATTTAATCGATAATAGAGTTCAAATAATTCCTGGAATACATTAGCAGGACTTTTTCCTGTATGAGTAGCCATTGAAAAATCAATGACACCACCGGAGTCTTTATAAATTTCTTCTAAATTATTTATCACCAATTGTGTTAAATAATATACATCGGTCGGTGTGTATTTAATTGGTGTAGAAACGGCTAACGGCGGTGGGCGAAGATTATTTTTAATGGCATATTGATAAAGCTCTGCTAATGCCGAAACATGCAGTTCATAAACATGCATTGGCTTTGCCGCTTTTTCCCTTGAGGTGGGTATTAGAATTCCACGAATATTTTTTTTCGCTAATATCTTGCTCAGTAATTCATTTGCATACTCAACGCCGGCAAATACCTGGCTTGGAGAATATTTTTTTGCGGCATGTGCTGTTGTCAATACACCAAAAACCAGAAACACACACAAATAATAGCGTAATTTTAAAATCATATTATTAACCAACTCAAAATTTATCAGAAAACCTTAGCTCAATATTAATAAGCGCATTTACATTATCGTCTCTTCATAAAATTACTTGAGTGTTTCTATCATCTAAAATTTTTATGATCTGTTATTATTGGATTAATGGTCGAAATTATTGCACAGCCATAAAAATTTAAAGTACAGTTAGCAAGGTTACTCAACGGATAGAGTATTTATAAAATAGGAAAGGAAACCATGTCTCTCGCAACTGTATATTCACGCGCACTCGTTGGCATCAACTCGCCTCAGGTTACCATCGAAGTTCATTTATCAAACGGTTTACCCAGCTTGTCAATCGTTGGTCTTGCTGACGTCGAAGTTAAAGAAAGTAAAGATCGTGTTCGTGCAGCGTTGATTAATAGTCAATTTGATTTTCCTGCACGGCGTATCACCATTAATCTTGCACCGGCTGATTTACCCAAAGAAGGTAGTCGATTTGATTTACCTATCGCGATTGGAATTCTTGCGGCCTCTGGACAAATACCGGTTGAAAAACTTGAGCAGTTTGAATTTATTGGTGAACTTGCGTTGAGTGGTGAGCTACGTGAAACTCGCGGTGTCTTACCCGCTGCTGTTCAGTGTCGAAATAAAAAAAGAAAATTAATACTCCCACAACAAAATGCACAAGAAGCAGCTTTAGTAAGCGATCTTGAAGTTATACATTGCAATCATTTACTAAAAGTCTGTGCCAGACTAAATGGTCAACAAGATTTAATTTCTGAAGATATAAATAAATCACCGACAATTAAAAATTCTCTAAACGCAATTAATAACAGCATAGATGATCTTTCCGATGTCGTTGGCCAGCACCATGCAAAGCGTGCAATAGAAATTGCAGCGGCAGGAGGACATAATCTTCTTTTACTTGGCCCACCAGGCACAGGTAAAACAATGTTAGCAACTCGCTTGCCGGGTATTTTACCTTCGATGACTGAAAAAGAAGCATTGGAAAGTGCAGCAATACAATCTATTAGCTTTCAGGGTTTTAAAATTAAAAATTGGAAGAAGCGTATTTTTCGCGCACCGCACCATACCGCATCCGGTGTTGCCCTGGTTGGTGGAGGCAGTCATCCGCAACCGGGAGAAATATCATTAGCGCATAATGGTGTTTTATTTTTAGATGAGCTTCCTGAGTTTGATCGACGTGTTCTGGAAGTATTGCGTGAGCCGCTTGAGTCAGGACGAATCGTTATTTCACGTGCAACAAGGCAGGCAGAATTTCCTGCACGCTTCCAACTTATCGCAGCAATGAATCCATGCCCTTGCGGATACTTAAGCCATCCAAATGGCCGCTGCCATTGCACAGCTGATCAAATTCAGCGTTATCGTTCACGCATTTCAGGGCCATTACTGGATCGTATTGATATGCATGTTGAAGTGCCGCCTGTTCCTTTAAAACAAATACAAGACACTACAACAAATGAAGAAACGAGTTTGACAGTTCGTGAACGAGTAGCGAAAGCATATCAACGCCAGTTACAACGTAATAAAAAGGTTAATGCATTAATGAGTACACAGGATATAAAACAATTTTGTCAGCTGGATTCACAAGCTGCACAATTATTGGAGCAAGCCGTAACACGTTTAGGACTTTCGGCTCGCTCTCACAATCGTATTTTGAAAGTAGCTCGCACTATTGCAGATTTAAAAGATGAAGAACATATTTCCAAGCTTCATATCAGCGAGGCAATCGGATATCGCCGACTTGATCGCGGGTTTTCAAACTAACGATCTTTATAGTTAGTATCCACCGCCTTTTTCACCCGCTGCTCTGCCTTCTTCACCAAAAAACATCCATAACAATCTTGCCATCATTTCAGGAGCAATGACCGTGTGGCGATTATTCGTTTCCATCATGCCTTTGCGCAATTTTTGCCGTGTTTCATCGCTGCCGGTAAGATCAAAAATAATGTCTATTTCTTCGCCCAGTTGCACGACATCCACTGCATTTTCAAAAAATTTGACACCACTTTGTTGAAAACCCAGTGCTACTGCTGACTCTTTGTCATGATGAGCAACCGCGATAATCTCAACCGCCTTTCCTTCTTCTTGAATAATTTCTAAAAATGTTCAGCAAATTCTTGGCCGACTTCACCTAGCCCTAACAATGCAATTTTAATTTTATATCCCATGTGAATACCCTTCTTTATAAAGAATTTCTATTTATTCCATATTTATCGACCTCATTGACCCAATATTTAATTTTTAATCAAAATATTCAACACTTTTCCCTCTCATCAAGGCAGATAAAAAAATGTCAACAT